>Ga0154442_1010_pt1 | contig 28823 bp, 23 predicted proteins | sample RifGroC2_FD_115946 | JGI IMG/M metagenome (GOLD analysis project Ga0154442, IMG submission 115946) | Nitrospirae bacterium GWC2_57_13
CGAGGCGCAGCGGGAACTCAGGAAGACATATGACCATCCCTTTTTCTGGGCGGCGGTGACGCTCCGCGGGGAGTGGAGGTAAGGGGGGCCTGTAACAATGGACAATTCCGCGCAGTTGCCGGAATGGTCAGGATTTTTTGTTGACAATAGCGAGTACATTTGATACTTTTGCTCTAGCGGACCCTGCCGCCGGTGTTTCGTGAGAGCGAGCGGCGAATTACAGAAACCGAAGCCCGATGTCCGGGCAGTTCTTTTCCGGAGGATCGCAATGGATGATAAAAAGGAGCTGAAAGAGAACGGCGACGAGCAGGAAGTCCAGGAAAAGATCACCCGTCGCAATGCCCTGAAACGCATCGCCCTCAGTGTGGGGGGCATTGGATTGATTGCGGCGTTCCCTTCCTGGGAAGGGGCTCGGGCCGGCAGTGATCCGGAGGAACGAAAGTTGCTGGCATCGTATTATTCCTGGTACAGCTCTTACGGCTCCTATTATTCCTCCTTCTATTCATCCTATTACAGTTCCTACCGCTCCTATTCTTCGAATTATTACTCGTACATTTCCTACAGCGGCGTGGGAGGACCCAGTCGTGGGGGGTGTTTGACACCCAAGGGCGGTTGACACCGCTCAAGTAATGCACGGGAAATGGGGTAGAAGCGATGCATAACAGGCGCTCATCCTTCGCACGACAGGGATGAGCGCATTTGTTGAACGGCAGTCACTTTCTGTCCAGAACGCCGCAAAGGCCTCGAAGATCACGAGGCTCTTTTTGCGCATACTCGTCGCGTGTTTCTTGGCCACTGCTCGGGCCTGCCCTTCGCTCCATGACTGATCTGAACGCCTGTGTAGCGTCCTTCTGCTTATATCGCCTGTTGGCAGGAGTTTGCTTAGTAACTGACTATGGCTAATATTCTGCTCACCCAGCGATGCGTCCGGTCCTGCCCCTACTGCTTTGCCAAGGAGCACATGTCCCGCTCGGCGCTTGAGGCGACGCTCTCCTGGGAAGACCTCATCTACCTTGCGGACCTCATCCAGATCTCGGGCGAGCACCGCGTTTCCCTGCTCGGCGGAGAACCGACCATCCATCCCGAGTTCGTCAATTACGTGGCGTACCTTCTGGAGCGGAAGATCGGCATCACGGTCTTCACGAGCGGCATCGTGCCTCCCCGGACGCTTGAAGATATGACGTCGGCATTCCGGCAGATTCCGGAGCAACGCCTCTCCTTTGTCTGCAACCTGAACGACCCCCACCTGTCGCCGCCGACGGAGTTCGAGCGGATTGGGCCTTTCCTGGAGGAGTTCGGACCGCGCACGGTTCCGGGATTCAACATTTACCGTCCCGATTTCAGCCTCGACTTCCTCTTCGACTACATCAACCGCTACGGAATGGTGCACCAGATCCGCATGGGCCTCGCCCATCCGATCCCGGGGGCCAAGAACGCCTTCGTATCGATCGAGGATATCAGGACAGCGATGGATCGGCTGGTCTCCTACGCGCCGTCGTTCCGGCGTTTCCGGGTGGTGCCCTCGCTGGACTGCGGTTTTCCGCTCTGCGCGTTCACCGACGAGCAACTCGGCATGCTGTATCGCATCGTCGGCGACCCGATCCGGTTCGGCTGCAGCCCCGCCTTCGATATCGGACCGGACATGTCGGTCTGGTGCTGCTTCCCCCTCTCCACATACCACAAGAAATCGGTCTTCGAATTCAACTCTATCGGAGAGATCGTGACCTTTTATCGGGAAAAGCTGCGTGGACTCAGGATCGAGGCCGGCGGCCTGTATGAGGACTGCGACGAGTGCACCTATCGTGAAGAGGGCAAGTGCGCGGGAGGCTGCGCAGCCCACCTGCTGTCCCGCTTCAGAAACGAAGAGCGCACACGGATGGAAGAGATATACAAATGAGTACGCATGTCATCGTCTGCGATTACGACGAAGCCCTGATCTCCCGCCTGGAGCGCCGCCGCCTGGTGGTCCGGGTCGACGATCCGTCCCGGCTCAACGACGCCGCGAGGTTCGCGCAGGAGAGGAACGCCCTGCATGCACTCTGGCTTCGCGTTGACGCGCCGCTGTCAGGGCTCCCCTTCACGATGCTCGAAGCTCTTCATGCGGTTCCCCTGTACCTTGACGTGACGGCAGTCGGAAATTTTCGTACGTGGCGGGACCAGGTCGACCGGCTCCGCAGGCTGAACGTCCTGGTGATGGTCCCGGAGGATGCCCCGGTCAGTTACCGCGACCTCAGGATCCTTTCGTCCCTTTTGATTCCCTGCGGGATCCGGTTCGGCAGCCCCTGTCCCGACTGGGAGGCCCTCACGGACCTGCTGTACTACGCAGCGTACGGCAAGGTGCTGCACGCGCCGATCCAGCCGTTCCATTTCGTGTTGTCCGGCTATGAACGGCACCAGCGGACGGATTTCAGCGGCATCACCTTCGATGACCCGTCCCGTTATCTTCACATCGACAGCCGGGGGTGCATCGCCCTGACCAGGAAGGAACTGGAGCAGGGAGCTTTTATCGAGTCGGACCTCGAAAAGCTCGACGCCGTCGGCGACCTGCCTGCCTATCAATCGCGCCTTGAGTCATGGCGAGATTTTTTCCTGAAGCAGGACGGATGCGCCTACTGCCCGGGCTGGCGGATCTGTCTAGGCGCCTTCGCTGGAACCCCGGGAAACCGTCCGGGATGCCAGAAGTTCTTCGCTGAATTCCTGGAGGCTGCAGAATACCATCTCGATCTGAGGACAGAGGCCACGCGAACGATCCTGCGTCCCTGGGACGCCTGTCCCGCCTGAAGACCACGGAACAGGGAGATAAAACGGAAACAGGCTATGGCCACGATGATCCTGAAAATAACGGAACAATGCAATTCCAACTGCGCCTACTGCGACGTTGTTACGAACAAGCCCCGGGCAGGACACATGCCGCTCGCCCTGCTCGAAACGGTCTTTCAGCGGCTGAATGAGTTCCTTGAAGCCGATCCACGGACCGAGATGAACGTGATCTGGCACGGCGGGGAGCCGCTGCTCGTAGGCCCGGACTACTTCCGGGCCGCACATGCATTCCAGCAGAAGCACTGCCGAGGCACGCAAGGCCGCATCAGGCACGGCATCCAGTCCAATCTCACCCTCTTTTCCGACGCGTTCGCGGAGCCCTTCCGCGCACTCGGCATTGACCAGATCGGCACGAGCTTCGATCCCGAACCGGGCGTCCGGGGCCCGGGCAAGCCGAGCAATACGGATCTCTACAACCGAAACTTCATGCGCGGTGACGTCACCGCCCGTCGCCACGGGCTCGGCGCAGGCATCATCTACGTGGTCACCAAAAGATCACTCGAGCGGCCGCTCGAAGTGTTTTATTACCTCACCAACCTCCGCCTCGACGGCGGCTTCAACATGAACCCCGTTCTGCTGTACGACAGCCGGAGAGATGACCTCGCCATCACTCCCCATGAGTATGTCGAGTTCCTGGGCGCCCTTTTCCCGGTCTGGTGGAAGCACCAGGCGCGGTACCCCAATGTCGACCCCTTTTATTCCCTGACGAGCATCATCAGGGACCGGGAGCTGCGTCTCGGATGTTCCGACTCCGGCCGCTGCGCCTATGGCCATGTGAACGTGGACCCGGCCGGCGAAACGTCCCAGTGCGGGCGGTCGAGCGACTGGGGGCTGCTGTCCTACGGCAATATTCGCGACCGGTCGTTGGCCGACATCCTGCGCGATACGCAGCGCGATGTACTGATGGAGCGGAACAACATCCTGCGCAATGGCGAGTGCGGCGGCTGCCGCTTCTGGTCGATCTGCCACGGCGGCTGCCCCCTCGATTCCTGGCCGAAGCACGGTGATCTCCTGCATCGTTCCGAGTGGGGATGCAGCCGCAAGGCCTTCGTTGAACGATACTACGAACCGATCACCGGATTGAGGTTTGTGCCCCATGAGTGACTCATGCGCATCTTCCGAAGGGAAGCAGGCATACCCCTGGATCAACCCTATCGGCGGCCTTGGCGACATGCTCATGGTCGCAGGCGTCCTGAAAGAGGTTGTCGACCGTGACACCTCGCGCCGCTTCAATCTCGTCCGCCGGTCGGCATACCGGAGCGTGTTTCTCAAACACCCCGCGATCGAGGCAATCGGCTTTCCGCCTCCGCGGTCCAGCATCCTGGGGACCGATTACTGGAGACATGGGCTCGATGGAGCCGAACGCCGGCCTTATCAGACCCTGGCCCGTCTTTTCGGCCTGCCGACGCCGATCGAAGAAAAGCTCTACTATCCCGGCACTGCGGCGCTGGATCCCCTTCTGGAGCGGACGGTTCCGTGGGGGAAAAAGAATGTCGTGATTGCTGCAGGCTCCGATTCGCCCCGCAAGATGATGCTGCCCGACCGCTGGGAGCAGCTGGCACGACAGCTCGTCAAGGACGGCTTCTTCGTAATGCAGGCCGGAAGGCTGTTCGATATGCAGGTGCGGAATGCCTACTCCCTGCTCGGGCTCACCGGCCTGGGAGAGTTGATCGCCGTCATTCAGCGGTCGGACGTCGTGATTACTGTCGACACCCTGGCCGCTCATGCGGCCCGACTCGCCGGGACTCCCGCTATCGTGCTCTGGGGGCCGACGGACCCGGCGGTCTACGGCCATCCCGGCCAGCGCCATCTGCAGGCCGTCCCCTTCTGCGAAGAGCGCGACCGCTGCCTCTCGGCGCGCACGCCGCACAATTACGGCAAGCCCTGCCCCTTCACGGACAGCCGCTGTATGAACCGCATTCCACTGGAGGAGATCCGTGCTGCCGTCCATGAAACGATCGAACGAACCTCATTCCGACAAGCCGGGGTCAGGAAGTGAACAATGTATTTGTCTTCGGCATCCTGGCGCTCCTGCTGACGCTTGCGTCTGCAGGGGACCTGCGTGCTGGTGAGCGGCCGAATATCATCCTGATCACCTTCGACTCACTCGCTGCGCACTCCCTTTCCCTCTACGGCTTCGGAAAAGAGACGGCCCCGAACCTGACGAGGTTTGCCGACGAATGCCATGTCTTCTCCGATGCCGTGGCCCAGGCAGGGTCGACGTCCCTCTCTCTCGCCTCCCTGTTCACGTCAAGATACCCCGTCTCTGACAGGCTTCTGCAGGACAAGGTCGCGGTCAGGAAGAACAGCCTGTTCCTGCCCGCCGTCCTCCAAAAAAACGGCTACCGTACTTATGCCATCGTGCGCGACGAATACGCAAAGTCCCGATACGGATTCGGCCAGGGTTTCGATCAGTTCGACGAGGACTATCTCGTGAGCGACGCCCGGGAAACGTTCGACACCGCCGTCAGCCTCGCCAGGAACCTCGGAGATGAGCCCTTTTTTCTCTGGATCCACAACGAAGAGCCGCACAGCCCCTATCTCCCTCCGGAACGCTTGTTCCGGGAATTCTATCCGGACAATGGGCTTCCGACGGTCTATTCCTTCATGGACCCGGCGGTCAGAAAGACCTATGAGATCGACGAAGATCAATACGAGAAGTTTCACCGGCGGTTACTCGCCGCTTCGGGAAGCGCGGGCGCGTTTCTCATATACGGCCGCACGCTCACACTGGCCAACGAGGAGCTGAAGCAGGTCAGGGCGCGGTACTGGGGGAGCATCAAGTACGCGGACGAACAGGCCGGCAGATTTTTACGGTACCTGAAGGCGCAGCCGTTCTACCGCAATACCATCGTCATTATTACCGCGGACCACGGCGAAAGCCTTGGCGCTCACGGAATAATCGATCATAACGACCTTTACCAGGACATCATCCGCGTTCCGCTGCTCGTGCACCTGCCGGGTCAGGATTCCCGGAAGATGATCGACACGCCGGTGGAGCTGGCTGACATCCATCCGACCATCACGAATATACTGGGCGTGAATGCGGGGCATGCAGTGCGGGGCGAGGACCTCTTTACCCCCGGAAAAAAGAAATTAACTCAATTTTCCGAGTATCCCGATAAAAGTGTTTCCATCCGGCGGAGGGTGAAGCTGGTCTGTGACGAGGGGAACTTTTCGTCCTACGATCTCCGCCGCGATCCGGGTGAGTTGGCGGGCCGCGACGAACCGTCCGGAAAAGGCGGGCCATGCAATCGTCCGGCGCTTTCCGATGATATATTCGCAACGGCTGCTGAAACGGCGATCCCCTCCGGAGTGACGAAAGAGGGCGCAGGAAAGAGGACCTCTCCGTTTCCCGAATCGCTCCGCATTGACTCGAAGGGATTGCGTGCGCTTGCCTTGACCGAGGTCTTCGAAGGAACGGGAAAAAAGGCGTATCACTTTACTCGGGGGACAGAACTGCTGAAGATCGAGGTTACGCGGAGCGTTTCCGCCCCGGCGGCTGAACGGATCGTCGGCCGGGAGATCGCCCAGGTCAAAGGCATCTTCTCGAATTCCTTTTCCCCCTATCCCGAGGATCTGTCTCACGAGATCGAGTGTCCCCGCCGGCTGCGGCCGGAATATTATTCCACGAAGATCGACGGAGAGCGGCGTCACTATCTTCTGACCTACGGCAACGACCGGTTCGGGATCGGCGTGTGCAGCGACGACCTGATCGCCTATCGATACCTGATGGGGTGGATCCACTGTCGGGACCGGCAAGAGCTGTACAAGATAAGGCATTTCATCCCGCACACTGAAAACGGCAGGCTGCTCGTGGATTTCTTCACGGCGCTTCGCTGTCGGAAATAGACTCAGGAGGAACCGAATGAACAAAAAGGCCATTCCCGCTCTTCTCATCCTCGCCGGCTGGATGATCATCACCTCCGGCTGCGCCGGCGTTCACGGGAACTCGAAGACTCACGGGGAACAGGAACGGATCAAACTTTACTGGTTTATCCCCGACGGCATGCGCGCCGAACCCGACCTGTTCAACATCTACCGCTGGGCCGAGGAGGGCAGACTGCCGAATATCAGGAAGATGATGGAACAGGGGTCCTACGGCTTTGCCATGCCCGTGTTCCCGAGCCACACGCCCGTGAATTTCGCGACGCTCCTGACGGGCCAGACGCCCAAAAAGCATCTCGTGGCCGACGGGCCCATGCACGTGGAAGGGCGGCCGCTGAGCAGAGTTGCCGTCGGCGGCTTCAGCTCCGCGGCACGCAAGACCGAACCCATCTGGGTGACGCTCGAGAAGTCGGGCAGGACCGTGTCACTGCTCTCGCTCCCCGGCTCTACTCCGCCTGAACTCGAACAAGGCAGCACGATCCGGGGGCGATGGGGAGGATGGGGCGCGGATTTCCACGCCGTGATCTTCGAAGAAGCAGCCAATAATTCCCGCAGACCGGTCCATGGCAGGGAAGCAAAGCTGTTCACCCAGGGACCTGCGCTGACGGAATACGTGTTTTCGCGACCTGTAGATGCCCGGTGGGTCGACGCGCCCCGCTCCTATTCTCCGCCCCGGGAGGCCGAACTCAGCCACTATGGGGCAACGGTCTATGCCTATCTCTATGACAGTACCGACGACGGAAAGGTGAATCTCGACCGGATCCTGTTCTCCTCCGGCAGGAAGAACGGTATCGCCGACATCGGCGCAGGCGCCTGGTCCGGCTGGAACGCCATTGACCTCTCCTGGAAGTTCGGCAACGAGGAAAGGAATATCCCGACGCGGTTCAGGATCAAGGTCATCAAGCTCCGGGACGACGGGTTCTTCCGCGTTCGGTTCCTGTATGACAACCTGAACGAATACGTGACCTTGCCGCCGTCTCTTGCAAGTTCTCTCCGCACGGCGGTAGGGCCGATGGTGGATTTCGTCGACAATTTCCCGCCGCAACTCATCGCCTATCCCGAGGACAAGGCCGCGTTCCTGGAGGAGATGCACCTGTCCTTCGACTGGCATACCGCCGCGGTCTCGCATCTCGTGAAAGACGTCCGGCCCGATGTCTTGATCCACGACATCTATTCTCCGAATCAGATGCTTACGAGCCGCTGGTGGATGGGCGCGCTCGACCCGGCGAGCAGCACGTATGACGCGGTCGGAGACGCCGAGCGGGCAGCGCTCTGGAACGAGGTCTCGGGCATGTACCGGCGGCTCGACAGCATGCTCGGCGTGCTGCTCGACAACGCGGATGACAGGACCGTTGTCGTGCTGTCCTCGGATCACGGCGCCTGCGCGTTGAACCGGGCGGTGCGGCTGAACAATCTCTTCGCGCAGAAGGGATGGCTCGCCTTTACCCTGAACAAAGAAACAGGGGATCCGGTCATCGACTGGGAAAAAACAAAGGTCATCTATCTCAAGATGGACAACATATACGTCAGCCCGTCGGGACTTGCGGGAAACTGGCACAGGGCATCGGGAGAGGCGTACGAAAAATTGCGGGGTGAGGTCATTACGGCACTGAGGGAGCTCGCGGACCCGGACACGGGCATCAGGCCCGTCGAATCAGTCGTGAAGTGGGAGGATGTGGAAACCGCTCTCGATCTTCCCCGGGAGCGCGTCGGCGACCTGACCATCGTCAACAAGGTCGGCTACGGATGGAACGAAGAGATGACGGAAGGGAAGGAGGTCTTCTCGGCACCCCTCGTCTCAGGATATAAGCAGGCAATCGACCCGCGCGAGAAGTGCCTCTGGACGCCGTTCATGATCGTGGGGCCGGGAGTGAAAAAAAACCATCGAATCGAGACCGTCATCGGCGTGCAGGACCAGTACCCGACCATCCTGCATCTCCTGGGCGTGCGGCCGGGCACGGACATCGACGGCAGAGTGGTGAAGGAGGTTTTGCGGGAGTGAACTGGATAGGATATTGACTATCCCCGTGTCCTTTCGGGCAGTTTCGCCGCGATCGAAAGAGACACGACAGGCTGCAGAAACAGAATCGCCATGGCCCCAAGTATGTTCGCCAGCCACAGTGTGAAAGGATAGGTTATCGCCGAAAGGGCAATATAGACCCACAGCGGGGCCGGCACGGTGAGCAGTCTGCGCGAGCCGGAGATGATGCCGGCGAGAAACACGATGCCGCATCCGAGCACCAGGAACAGACCGAATGCCAGAGCCAGTGTATCGAAGATGAAAGATTCGTAACAAGCGTTCTCAGGCAAAACCCACTTGCCTCTTGTTCACCTCGCTATGAACTGGTCAGCGCGTTTCACCTGTTCCCACCGGAGCTCCCAGATGCAGGCTTGTATGGACTTTCGTTCCCGTGGGTGTACCAGTGCTTCCTCTGTCCACTGCAGGTCGAAGATGCGTTCCCAGCTCCGCTCGATCTTCCCGTGGTATCCGGGGTCCGGAACCGGCTTGGCCGTATAAAAAGAAAGCCCTCGCTCCTGCAATTCACGCAAAAAGGCATCCCCGTCAGCTTCCGAGACAGGCAAGTACCAGTAATTCAGCACGTAGTGCCACAGGTCAAAGTCCGATAAGAGAACGCGTCCGTCGTCGATCTCGAACTCGATGCGGACGCCCCGGGAGCCGGCAGGAAGGTGTCCGGCGGAGCGCAGGTCCGGCCGCTTTCGCTTAACTCCGCTCCATTGATACCAGGCCCATAGCAATGCGGCACGCTCCATCGGCGGCGGCCCCAGGCGGCGGCGCATCTGGTTCGCCATCCACCCGTATCCCAGCCGCATGTCTTCGCTGATGCGCCCGTCGTCGGCGCGAAGCACACCCTTCTCCTGCAGTCTCTTCCACGCTTCACTTGTCTGGATCGTCCAGAGGATCATGAATATTCCAGGGGCAAAGAAATTATCTCTGGCTTATTGCCCCTCTCCCACCATCACGAAAGGCGCCCAGAAGAAGGGGTGGGACAGGGAAAGCTCCTGTTTGCCGGTCATGCGCGATGAGGCTTTCATCGCGAGCTTCGCCTTCCGGAGGGCTTCGGGTCTTGTGTTGTCCGTCATCTCTTTGAAGGTCCCCACCATCAGGTCCCGGGCTGCCGTGCTCTCCACGCTCCAGTGCGTGACCAGGAGCGATTTCGTGCCCGCGTACATGAAGGAGCGGGTGAGGCCGGCAAAGCCTTCACCTGATCCCGTCTTGTCTCCCTTGCCCGAGGTGTTGCAGGCCGACAGGATCACCATCTCTGCGTTCAGATCCAGGCCCAACACCTCGCTCATGGTCAGGAACCCGTCTGTGCCTGCAGGATTGTTTATCAAAGTTAATGCCAGCGCGGGCTCGGCCACGCCTGAGAAGTCGCCGCCCAACAGGCCGTGGGTGGAGAAGAGGAGGTAACGGGAAGCGGTGAGCTTTGTTTTCCCGACGTTCTCCTCTGTAGCCTTTTCTCTCATGTAGATGTCTTCTTTCCTGCCTTTTACTTCTTTGGCAATGGCCTTGGCCTCTTCACTGCTCTCCTTGAGCCGCGCAAGCTCAGCTCCGCCGGTGGAGCGGGTCAGGATTTGCAGGGCCAGCTCAGTCTCCTGAGTGATGCCGCGCTGCGGTATCTCTTTATTCTTTTTGTCTTTGCCCTGCGCCGATTTGACTTCTTCCGGGCTGAACACCGGATCAGCAAAGGCGATGAGCTGTTTGTCCCAGTTCCCGTATCCGGGCTTCTCGTACTTTCTGAGTGATCTCAGGACACTGGCAGAGGGCAGATAGGCGATGGTGTAGGAGTCCACGAGGTAGTGCAGGGTGCTGTACTCGCCGAGATAGGGGCCGTCGCCCTTTCTGCCCGCCTTCCTGGCTTCGCGGAAGGCCTTCTGGTCATAGCCGTCCACCAGGGCCTCGAAGGGCAGGGTGTGCAGCACGTCATCGCCGGAGATGTAGAGGGTCGTGATGTCCTTGAGCCCGGCTGACAGGGGCCGGAAGAGCTTTTGGTAGAGCTCATGGGCCGCTTCGGGCCTGTACTTTTCGAGGTCTTTGTAGTCCCGGACGCTGTCCAGGCCGGTGCGGAAGGCGCTCACGAGATCGGCAAGTTCTTTCTTTGAGACGGGAAGCTCGATGAGATTGAAGCCTTTCCCGCTGATGACGAAGGCAATCGTATTATCCCCCGTGACGATGTAAGAGACGACAATCTCTCCGTCCTTGAGGACGTCCTTGAGGTCTTCGACAGAGAGGGCCTTGGGCCGCTTGAGGTCTGCGTAGCGGGGGTAGGCGTCGTCGATGGCCTTTTGATGGTCTGCGAGGGACCTTTCCGCTTTAGCAAGCTGGTCCGTGAGGGAATCTATGATTTCCCTATTCTGCTCTTTTGCCGGCATGGACAGCTCCTTGCCGAGGATCTGGCGGAGGTTTACGGCCTGGCCGATGAGCTGCTGCTCTGTTTCAATCATCGATTGAAACCTTGCATCGCCGGCAAAGGCGGTCCTGGCCCCTGCCTTGGCCATCATCTCCTGGAAGGCGCGGGACTTGGATTTCTCGGAGACTTCGAAGGCCTGCTTGTCATAGCCTTTGCCCGGTCGTTTCTGGTGCAGTTCCAGCAAGAGCTCGATGAACTCCTGGTACACGAAGGCCTTCTCGCCGATGAGGGAGGAACGGGCTTCGTCTTTCAGACCCTGTGTATTGATGTAAAGATGTTCGATGGACACAATTGCCTGCTGATAATGGGTGACCGCTTCAGCGGGTTTGCCGGATTTTCGAAGAGATTCGCCTATCCACCTGTGATATCTCCAGAGCGCTTCTGCGTCATCAATAGTCTCCAATATACTGATGCCCTCGCGGAACGCTTTGATTGCTGTTTCGTATTGTTCAAGGCAATTATATGAGCTGCCCATGTTCCCCAAAGACGTTATCATGCCTTCCGAATCGCCGATCCTTCGGGCGATCTTCAAGGACTGTTCGTAATATTTCAACGCCTCCCCATATCGTTCGAGCATATAATGGATGAGCCCGATGTTGTTGAGGGGATTGACCTCGCCGGCCGAATTGCCGCTCTTGCGGGCTATCTCCAGGGACTGCTGATGATGTTTCAAAGCCTCTTCGTACCGGCCAAGACTGCTGTAGATAAACCCGATATTATTAAGGACTGCCGCCTCACTGCCCACATCGCCGATCTCGCGGATTATCTCCAAAGACTGCTGATAATACATGAGCGCATCGGTGTCTTGTCCGAGTCTTGAATGGATATTCCCGATATTGACAAGAGATGTTGCCTCCCCTGCCGCATCACCGATTTTTCTTTTGATCTCGAGGGCCTGCTGGTGATACGAAAGCGCCTCTGCGTAGCGGCCGAGGCTGTCGTAAACAAGCCCAATGTTGCCAAGCGGAGCGGCTTCTCCCGCCGCGTCGCCTGTCTTCCTGGCTATCTTTAGGGACTCATGGAAATAATTGAGCGCAGCGGTGTGTTGTCCGCGTCTTGAATGGATGCCCCCGATGTTATTGAGGACTGCGGCCTTAAGATTCGCATCGCCGATCTCGTGCGCCATGTCCAGAGCCCGTTTCTGATACGAAAGCGCCTCAGTGTATTGGCCAAGCTTGTCATAGACGAGCCCAACGCTGTTGAGGGAACTGGCCTCGCCGGCCGTATCGCCGATCTTGCGGGATATGACCAGTGACTGCTGGTAATGCTCGAGCGCCTGTTGGTTCCGGCTGAGGCCATAATAGCCATTCGCGATGTGACGAAGGGAGGCGGCCTCTTCGGCCGCATTGCCGATCCTTCTGCTTATTTCGAGGGCCTGCGTTGCGCAGTTCATCGCCTCGGTGTATTGGCCGAGTCTCATGTAGATATTCCCGATGTTATTGAGGGAACCGGCCTCGCCCGCCACGTCGCTGATCTTTCTTTTGAGCGCCAGAGACTGCTGGTGATACTTGAGCGCGTCCTGGTACCGGCTGAGGCGATAATAGGCATGCCCGATGCTGTCAAGGGACCTGACCTCCACAGTCGCGTCACCGAGTTTACGTGCTATCTGCAGGGACTGCTGGTGATACCTGAGCGCTTCATGGTACTGGTAGAGGCGATAATAGACACTCCCGATGTTACGGAGGGCTTCAACCGCTTCAGCCGGACTGCTGATCTGGCGGGCGATCTCAAGCCACCGCTCATAATACATCAGCGACTCCTCGTACTGTCCGGAGCTTTCATAGATACCGCCGATAAGTTTAAGCGACAGGATCACACGAGCATGCTCTCCTGTTTTCTCTACCAGCTTCAGGTATCGCTGCAAATACATCAATGCATCAGCGTTCTTGCCGAGGCGATAGGAAATAACGCCAAGGGTACCCAGATTCCTTATCTCGACCGCCGTATCTCCAAGCTTATGGGCTATCGCCAGGGACTGCTGAAGATACTTCACCGCATCTGAATACTGCCCGACTTTGTAATAAACATGTCCGATGTTGCTCAATGCCTTGGCTGCCTCAGTTTCCGCTCCCGCAGCCCGCGCTGTATCGAGAGCACGCTGATAGTATTCCAAGGCAAGATCGGTTTTGCCGAGCTCGAAATAGACATTTCCGATGCTCTTGAGGGCACCCGCCTCCGAAGACTTATCTCCCGTCCTTTTTGCGTCCTCGAGTGTCTGCTCATAGGTCTCCTTTGCTTCCGCCAGCTTTCCTGCCTTGAAGAGCCTCTCTCCTTCCGCCATGCGTTGTTTTACCTTTTCGGACACGCCGTGGTCAGTGCCCGCTGCACTCGCAACAGGAGTATAGTTGAGAACAAATGCAGACGACAACGAGACGAGAAGCAGCAGCATCAGCGATAGAAGGGCCGCTGTATTTTTTCTTTTTCGCATCATCTTCCTTCTTCCTCCATCGAAAAAGGCTTTCTCTTCCTGGAAAATTTATTGGCGCCGCGCAACTGTTTTTGAGTGAATGAAGTGCGCGGGCACGAAATCGATCCTGGCCGCATACTGGAGCGTCGAGAGCCATGAAGTCAGGGACCTGATGAGAAAGGGGAGGAGATGAAATGAGGGACTGCGCGGGGATACGGCACATTCCTGCGTCGTTTTCGATTATCCGTCCATCTCCTTTACCCCTTCCCTTCCATTGATCGCCGCTGCCACGATTCGTCTCATTGAACTTGCTATCCCCCGCAGCTTGCAGGCTGTCCGACAATTGCTTGCTCGGCGGGGTCTTTTTTCTAGCAAAACTGACAGATCAAAGAAGGATACCGTGGAGAGTGTATTTGACCGGGTATTTTCTCTTTATCTCCCGCTTCTTCCTTCTTCGTCTGCAGACATATCCAGATTTTTCTTAGATTCCTTGCTGCACAAGCCAAGCTGAGCTCTATCCTTGCTCCTTGAATGCCTCTGGCAAGAAATGCCCGCAGTCCTTCTATTCTACCAGAAGAAATAGGAATTGTCGGACAGCCTGCTTGCTGCGGGGTGTTCATTCGCCTCTCTCTAAAACAACATCCACGAGATAACTTTCCCATCCCGGATCTGAAATGCGACCTTCTCATCCTGGTAGGCCCAGCTCGTCCCCTGCGCCGTGTCGAGGGTCCTGGACGGCGCGCCGTATGCCTTCAGCAGGTCCTGCTGAGAGCTTCCGATGCCGATGCCCCGGCTGCTCCTGCCTTTGTATCCCTCCGGAGCAACCACGAGGAGGATCTCGTCGTCCTGGGACACGGTCATGACGCCGTTTGCGTACTTCGCCGTCCTGAGCGGCTCTTCTTCGAGGGGCACGTCGCCCGAAGTTACCGGCTTGCCCCAGTCCCTGGGCACTTCGTCTTCATAGCCTCCTGCCTGCAGACCCATAATCATTTCCGGTTTCTTGCCGCCCGCTGCCACCACGAGCTCCTTCGGCTTTTCCAGAGTCAGCGCCGAACGCACGACGTCCGCCCAGGAGCCCGCGGGATCGAGCTTCAGATAGGCCTCGCCGTATTTCGTCCCTTCCCCGGCGTTCTTCTCTTCGACAGCGATTTTTGCCAGATTATACAGTGGCGCGTCGTAGGCCGGCGAAAGTTCGCGGGCCTTCAGAAGGTTCTCTTTCGCCTTTGCCGGATTCTCGGCATACCAGAACGCCACGCCGAGATTATTCAGGGCCTCGGGATAATCGGCCTTTCTCTTCAGCGCGTCCTTGAGCACGGCAACGGCCTTGTAGTATTCTCCCTGCAGGATCAGGGCGCAGCCGAGATTGTTGTACGAAAGGGCGTAGGACGGATCGAGCGACACGGCCTTCTCGTAGTTCTCAACGGCCTTGCTGAGCTGCTTCGTAAACCTTGCCTCGGGACCCTCTTCCTCGCCCCGCAGGGTGATGCTGCCGGCCCGGGTCTCGGGGTCCACGGCGATCGAGAGCTTGAAGGCCCTTGCCGATTCCTCGCCTTTCCATTCCCGGTAATACTTCAAGGCGAGCTGGTGCCGGCTCGCGGCCAGGTTGTGATAAACCTCGCGGCCGGGGTAGTAGCGCAGGAACTCGGCAAAGGCCTTAACCGCCTTCCCGTACTCGCCGGCCTGGTAGAAAAGCAGTCCCAGGCGGAACAGCTCCACTTTTTCGAGCACCTGCCGCAGACGGGCCTTGACCGCCTCGGCCCGCTGCGGTGGCGTGGGATGGGTGGGGTCTTTCTTGACGCCTTTTATGTTTTCCGGGTCCAGGGACTGGTAAAAGTACTGGAAGAAGTTTACGTTCTTGTCTTCCTTGACGATGGCGTCGGTGTCGTAACCCGCCAGGGAGGCATAGACGATGCCGTATTCATCGGCCTGAAGCTCCTTGGCCAGCACCTTTTCCGTCGACTCCGCGATGGCCTTCACTTCGTTCAGCACGGCCGTCTCCGACGAGCCCTTCTCGCGTGAAATATCGATGGCCTGAAAGAACTTCATGTGCCAGAAATCGTCCTTGAACTGGTGGGCGATCTCATGAGCCAGAATGAAGGCCAGGCGGTCATCACCCCGCGTCGGGTCCGTATAGCAGATATCCAGGACCTTTTTCGAGATGATGACCCCGCCGTCGGGGATGGCGAAAGCGAGCGGGATATAGGCAGCGTCGCTTTTGACGATGAAGAGCTGCGGTAACACACCCGGGCGTTTACCCGCGGCATCGAGCACCCGGTTGAATATCGCGTGGGCCCGAGCGGCCCGGGGGTCTTCGGACTGCTTCAGCTCGCCGAAATTCTTCTGCCAGTAATCGAGCCGGTCCTTCGGGTTCTCCGCAGCCTGCACGGCAATCGCCCGGAAGAAGAGGGCTGCTGCAAGGAATCCGACGATCCCGTATGTCTTCGTACGACTGCCCATATCCCTTCCTCGTGAAAAGGCGCGTTCTTTCAGGAAACTCTTACCCCAGCACGGCCTGGATCTTCTTCACCAGCTTCAGGACGCTCTTGGCGTCCCGGTCTGAGATTTCCTTCTTGCCTGCGATCCCGGCGATCTCATCCAGGGCTTCGAGCGCGCCCTTGGGAGCGTCCATGCGCTTCATCTCCGCGATGAAGTAGGTAAGCTTGTCCGTCTGGCGGAGCAGCTCCTTGTCACCGCCGGCGCTGGCAAGTCCCATGTCCACGAGCCAGGAACCGGCCCGGAAGAGCGTCAACTTGTCAGCAGACTTGCTTTTCGCGTAGTCCTCGAAAAACGGCTGGAAGAGCGCCAGGAAGTCGAGGAGGGCCTCCTCCGTGTGCCGCTTGGTCTCGATGAGCTGCCTCATCTTGCTGATGTAATTGTAGAGCGACGAGGGGACGCCGATGTTAATGAACTCACTCTGGATGGACTCCAGCCGCTTTGCAGCGAGGTCCATCTTGCCGCCGCGCACATACGCCAGCGCTTCGGAGTAGAGCGAGCCGATCAGGAAGAACTTCGCCTCTTCCGATTTCGCGGCAAAGCCGAAGGACGTTGCCGGGTCGCCGAGGGAGGTGTTCTCCTTTGCCAGTTCACCCAGGCCCTTGTCGCCTTTGATGCCCGCCTGGAACCTGCTCGAGTTGAATTCAGCGCCGGTGGCGGAATACTGCTTGCCTTCGGGAATCGCCCTCGCCTCCAAGGCAAAGGCAGCCGGAGCGGCTGCGGCCATCAGGCATACGGCGATGCCTGCAACGGTAAATTTCCTTAGTGTACTCATAGCGTTCCTCCTTGTGTGGTCCTTGTCCAGGATATCGAATGCCCCCATTTGGATCCCTCCTGTGAGATGGTATGTGTGCCGTCCTGCACCATTCGACAGCGGAGGGCAGTAAAAAGTTCCCGGATTAATTGAGAGCTTCATCGTTCCTATCCGGGTCCGTTCGTTACCAGGTGATCGTGTTCACCGACACACCGAACTTGACGGGTATTTGCGCATAGTTCAGGACATTAATATTCACTTTTTTGAAGTTGACATCGTTTGGCAATAAAACAGCCTCGATCTCAATGCCCCGAGCGTCTCCATATCCTATGGGCTTGTTCTGTGCATCGGTAACGATCAAAGCCAGGTCCTGCCCCTTCTGGGCCTGGAGGAGGACCATGATATCTTCGAGAGGATAGAAGTCCGCGGGGATCGAGACCACGCCGGGATCGTTGCCCGTGGCCGCGGGCACCTCGCCGTTTTTCGCGTCGACTTGTTTGGCTTTCTTTAATATGGCTTCGAGATTCGTGGGGAAGGCACTCTCGAGGGGGATCATTTTGTTGTACTGCTCCGTCAGCAGCGGCTTGACCCTGTTGATAGGAACGGCCTCGTAGAACTCGTAAGGCGGCGTGCCCCGGACGTTCACGCCAACGACCTGCATACCCTGGTACAGCGAGCCGCCGCTGTTTCCTGGAGCGATCGTGGCCGTGTGCCGCAGCGAAGTTCTCCGCCCATTGTCGTCGCGCACAATCTGACTAATTTTGCCCTCTGTCACGTTAATGCCCATACCGAGCGGATTGCCAACAGCCAGTACGGCATCCCGAACTTCCACCTTGTCCGAGTCGCCCAGGCTCACATAGGGGAATTTCTTGTTCGCCCGTATTTTCAGGACCGCGATATCGGCGAAGTTGTCATAGACCCTGATATAAGGTATCTGATAGGCGGACCCGTCGTCAAAGACCGCCTGCGCGCGAAGCGCGCGACGCGCCACGTGGTAATTCGTCACGAGTGTGCCGTCATTCTTGACCAGAAAGCCGCTGCCCGTCCAGGACTCTTCCACAAGCTGGACCCCGTCGCCATTGGCCTTTCCGTTCTGGCCGGGCTGCAGGCCCGACCCGAAGCCGAATCCATAAACCTTGATAGCGACATTTCGCTGTTTCAGGCTGGCATTCGAGGGGGACGCATCCTGCGCGCCGAACGATGAATGCACCGTGAACAACACGAGCATGACACAACACGCGAGAGACAACAATGCAGAGTTTCGTTTCATAGTGACCTCCTTTTGAACGCTTTTCGGTGTGATCTGTAATTTGGTTTGAGGGAGCCGTTGCATGCGCCGCGTGGCGGCACAATGCAACAAGTATATAGAAGAGGCGCCGCGCTGTCAACCATCGCATGAGACGCTGGCTCGGCATCCGAGGGCAATTGCGGAATGGCTACCTCATGCCTTGCTGTTTTTACCTCCTTCGCGCACGGCCTCCCGCGCGGTCACCCTGCTTTTCTGCGGGCCGCCGCAGCAGGATGCTCAGTCCCGCACCGATCACTACCGGCGACTGGATGATACCGATCCAACGGATAGCCTCCCGCTGGAGGTATTCGAGAGTATCGCCGGCTCCTGCCGTGTTCTTCCCGAAAACCGCCAGCACCAGCGAGAAGAGGCCTGCAGCGACCAGAGCCAAGCCGCTGATCAGCCGTTTCCGCGTCAGGAGCCTGACTCCGCCATCACGGTCCTTGCGCGGCACGCGTTCCACGCCTTGGGCGTCGAGGCCAGCGGCATGGTCGCAGCGTTCGTGCAGCGCCTTGAACAGAAGCTCCGCCTGAGAAGATGGCAGCCAGATGCTGAACCGTCCGTGGTGAGGGTACTCGATCATAACGCGCAGGTCCCGGGGTTGACGAGTTTCCTGTCTCGCCACCTGGTCCGATACAGTTCCGAGTCGCAGAAAGGTGACGTCGTTGTAAGAAACCGGCGTCGATGAACAGGCCCGCACAAGGCGGACTCCGCTTTCGTCGAGTTCCATTCCCCAGTGCAGGGAATGGCAGGCGATCATCACGGCAGCAACGAACGAGGGCACAAGAGCGAAGAGGAGGGCCGTCTCGGCCACGGTCGCCACCTGCTCCGGGTCGCCGAGCGACAACCATGCCACGGTCGCCAGTGTGGACAGGATCAGGGCGATGCCGGGGGTGTACACCAGCACTCTTAAGAATGCCATCATCGCATCGCCGACTTTATGAGACCGTGCAGTCTGGTAAGATGTTCCGTTCACAGAATCCCCCCGGTTATGTTGGGCCTGTCGCCGCGACAGCATATCACTTCAGTAGTAAGACAACGGAAGCCTCACTTTTGTTCCCCGCGGGAGCAGAGGCCGAAACGCGGGCAAATGGCTGCGCATGATACCCGCCGATACCTCCTGTGGTTGTTCCGTGTTCGACATCTAAGGGGAAAATTTGGGTCACATTCCGCCGCCGTTGTGGTACTGATCCGGCAGGTTCAGATCATGCCGTTCCATATAGGGACGCCAGAGCCGGCTGCTTTTGCGGATGGGGTCGAGCATGACGCGTACAGGACGGGGGCGGTTCGCCCTGCGCTTGATCAGCGCATCGACGATCCTTCCCGCCTTTGCCTTGTCCGGTATGCCGACAAGGCAGGCAAGAATGTTGCCGAAGACGTCAACGTCGCGGCCCCAGAAGGAAAAGTTCACGAAACTCAGGTACACGTCGCTCCAGGGCACCTTCGTTTTTACATAGTCCGCCATGATGCGCGCGCGACGCTGCTCGGCCATGGGTTTATCAAAGGGAAAGAAAAGGTGTTTGAAGCACTGGCGCGTCTTCGAGAGCGTCGGCACTCTGTAAAGCTCTTTCACGAGGTACCAGAGGGCGTTCGTGTAGAGCACAAAGCCGGACCGCGGCATGATATCCGCCCAGTCACTTGCCTCGTTTTGCTGTAGCAGGAAGAGGCCCTGGTGCTCCTGGCAGAGGAGCCAGGTGAAGGCGCGCTTCACATTGTCCCGAAGCTGCTTTGCGAGCCCGTCGGCGGGCCGCTGGCGGTTGTAGAAATGGACGGCAATGAGCCACCAGAGCGTGGCGTCGATGCAGCCGGAGTACCAGAAGTCCACCTCGCCTTTTTCGGGTTTCACGTACTTGGGGATCTGGCCATTTTTTGCCTGGTGCCGGGCCAGGGTAGTGAGGCTTTTTTTCGCGTGGCGCAACAGCTCTCTGTCGCCTGACACGACCATCCCGAGGGAGCAGATGGCAGCATCGCGGCCAAAGATGCTGGCATAGTTCCGGTCCACGGCCTTTGGCTCCGGTGCAGCGGCGATCACGCCGGATTCATGGGAATTATCCATTAATAATCGGATGGAGCGAGCGTAGCATTCCCTGAGGAGGGGGTCGTCGAGGCTCGCCTGCTTAGACGTTGATCTCATCACATCCCTTGTGGTGACAGGTCAGCGATCTTATCCCCGTTCCTCCAGAGCTGTTTTATTGAGCCGTTGGCCGTGAACAGCGTGCCCTCGCCGTCCTTTCTGCCGTCCTTGAATTGTCCCTTATATCTCAGGCCCCCGGCATAGGCGTATTCACCTTCACCGTTCATGGTGTCGTCCTTGAACTCTCCCTTGTACTTGTCGCCGTTCGGCCAGGTGTAGGTCCCTTCGCCCTTCATCTCGTTGTTCTTGAAACGGCCCGTGTATCGCTCTCCGTTGCGCAGCGTGAACGTGCCCTGCCCCTCCATGCGGTCAGTAGTGAACTCGCCCGCGTAGGTATTGCCGTTTGACCAGGTGAAGGTACCGTTGCCATGATAATGACCTTTCCGGAAACTCCCGGCGTAGGTATCGCCGTCAGCGGAGACATATGTCCCCTCTCCCTCATACACGTTATTCCGGAACTCGCCGGTATATTTGCTCTTGTCCGGATAGGTCAGGGTGCCGAGGCTGTGCTTTTTGCTCTTCAGGAACTGACCGGAATATGCAGTCCCGTTGCCCCAGTCATAGTCTCCGTGACCGGAAAAATAGCCGCTCTCGAACTCCCCAACATAGGAACGCCTCCCATCAACACTCACCGCGCGTCCCTTGCCATGTGCGTAACCATTCTTGCAGTCTCCGCTCACATGGGTCCACGCCACAGCGTCCCTTCGCACCATGCAGCGGGCTTTCTCAGGTTTAGGGGCCGGCCGGGGTTTCGCCTCCACAGCGGGCTGCTTGGGCGCCTGGACCGTTCGCGGCGGACTCTTTGCCGCGGTTAGGGGCGCCTTTTCCGGCTGGAGCGTCACGGGCTCCGGCTGGGGTGCGGCAGGTTCCGGCTTTGACGGCGCCGGCTCCTGCTCCTGCCGAGGGGCGACCGGCTCCGGTTTCGTCATTGCGCCCGGTCCTGAAAGGCACCCGCATCCTGAAAGGGTGAGAGCGGCTGAGAGAACGACGGCGCCGAAAAAGAGGAATCTGCATTTCTTCATTCTTGGTCTCCAGAACGTCATGAGAGTAGTGTCTGATCGATTACGCAGGGGTCTCAGAGAGGAACAACAAGTAGTACGGTTCAAGATCCGGATTAACATTGTGGTGAAATACCATGGGAGAAAAAAGTTCTGACATTATGTACGTTTTGACGAGAACGACGACCGTTATCAGGATACCCCTTGCCATTTGCCATAGAGCTCATCGCGCGATCTTTCGATCTCACTTAATCGGGAGGCTGAGCCGGGGTGGCAGGTTTATCAACAGGAGCGGTCTCTCTCGTTTTAACATCGCGGACCACGGGGGCCGCCTTCTTCTGCATTTCCGGCTTCGGCTTGGCGGTCTTCTCACGGACCTCAGGGCCCGGAGCGGGAGCGGTCTTTTCGCGCTTTGTAAAGAAGAGCAGGCTCAAAAGAGCGAGGGCGGCAATGATCGCCCCGATGATCCACCAGGGTATACGCCTGTCCGATGAAGGCTTCTTCTGCTGGACCATCGGTTGCGGTACCGCTCCTGCCGCAGGTTTCGCGACGGGTTGCGGTTTTTCCGGCACCCGCGCAGGTGTCGGAGGGATCGCCTGTGCCTCGGGTAGTGTTCTCTCCGGCATCGGGGAGGGCGCTGCAAGAGCTATCCCGGCAGCAATGGTCGCTTGAGCAGGCGGTGGACTTTCCGGTTGCTGCGATGTAGGCGGCACCATCGCAGGCTTCTTTTTCGGTTTTGTCCGCTCTTTCGGGATGGCTGCCTTGGCAGGTGCGACAGCGTGCTCTTTCGACGGAAGCGACTCCTTAGGCAGTTCCCGGTAGACGGCGCTGCCGAAGACGATCTCCGTGACCTTGAGCTCCGTGTAATACTGACGATGGCCCAAAGTCTTCCGATAGCCTTTGCGCCTGTTCTTTTTAAAGACGATGATCTTCTTGTCCCTGTTCTGGTCAAGGACCTGCGCGACAACGCGGGCATCATCCACCTTCGGCCTGCCGGCAGTGATCCGGCCCTCGGCCGCCACAAGATAGACGTCGGTGATCTCGATCGTCGCACCGGGCTCAGCGTCGAGTTTCTCGACCTGGACAATGTCTCCCGGAGAGACCCGGTATTGCTTTCCGCCCGTATAAATGACAGCGTAAACGTTCATTTTAGCTGAATCAGCCGCTTCCTTTCTCGCGGTAAAACTTTACTATTATAGCACACTTTGGCCGACAGGGGGGCCCCTCGGACGGGGAAAAATGTCGCGGCGCTCCTTCCATTTAACGAAAAGACCCTCGAGCACGTTTCCGTTTCATAATGCTCATGTCCTGAGATTTGACTTCACTGACGCCGGCCTGATACGGTATGATGCCGCATGCCCAAACTGAAGACCCCCCTGGAATTGTACCGGCTTTTGCCGCGCTCCAACTGCGGAGACTGCGGGATCTCGACCTGTCTGGCCTTTGCCGCAGCTGTCATCAAGCAGGAAAAAAGTCTTGCCGACTGCCTTCATCTGGACCAGGATATCATTGCCAGGTTCGAGGGGAACATTGAGCGGCAGGTGAATATAGAAGGAATACGTGAACAAACACTGAAAGAACTGAAAGAGAAGATCAGGTCGACAGATATTGTCTCACTGGCCGTACAACTGGGGGCCAGAAGCACCGGAACGACGCTGGTGATCAAGTGTCTGGGCAAAGACTTCGAGATCGACGGGCAGGGCACGGTCACGTCCCAATGCCATACCCACGCGTGGTTCTCCATACCCTTGCTGCACTATATATTATTCAGCGAGGGCGCGGATCCCTCCGGACTATGGGTGCCCTTCCGGGAGCTCGAACAGGGCAAGACGTGGAACCCGCTCTTCGAGCGGCGCTGCGAGCAGCCATTGAAATTCATCGCAGATACGCACGGAGAGCTGTTCGAGGACCTGATACGCATGTTCAGCGGGACGTCATCCCATACTACCTTTAACGCCGACGTGTCCGTCGTGCTCTATCCCCTTCCCAAAGTGCCGATCCTGATCTGCTACTGGAAGCCGGAGGATGACCTTCAGTCCCGGCTGCACCTGTTCTTCGACGATAGGGCCGAGAAGAACCTTCCTGTTGAATCGCTTTTCACGCTCGGGACAGGGATCGTGCGCATGCTTGAGCAGATCATGCTGAGGCATACGGATGGGAAGACGGAATTTGAATGATAACGCGGTAGCCTTTCCTCTCGGCGCATTATGTTTAAACTTAGTGCACTGATTGCACATAATGGATCTCTCCACTTGATACTTTCTTTGGCATCAAAACAAACTAACGTGGCCTCTTAATTTGACAGGGAGCCATACATCTGCTACTAATTAAACAAGACCTAAATTGAGACGCATAGCGCGAAACAAAAAAGTGCATGCCTCATACAGTATCCACTCTCTTTCTTATTCTTACTTGATTGCCATCGTCTCACAATCCTGAGCAGTACATCACATAGCACGAAAGGAGATTACCATGAACAAAAAGAGGTTTGTTGCGTTTGTCGTTTTGTTGGGCGCAGTGCTGGTCTTGGGCTTCACGGCCCAGGCCGCGTTTGCGCAGCAACTCACTGCCCGCGAGCAGTTAGGGAAAAACCTGTTCTTTGATACGGATCTTTCGGAGCCGGCAGGCCAGGGATGCGTGAGCTGTCATCATCCGGACTTCGGCTTTGCCGAACCCGATCAGTTCCTTCCCGTTTCGGAAGGCGTGATCACCGGACGGTTCGGCACGAGGAACTCACCCAGCGCCGCCTATGCGGTGTTCTTCCCCGAATTTACCCTCAAGGGTGGCATCCAGGGCGGCCAGTTTTGGGATGGTAGGGCCGCGAACCTCACGGAGCAGGCCAAGGGACCGTTCCTCAACCCCGTGGAGATGAACAACACTTCGAAAGCGCAGGTGATCGCAAAAATCGCCGTGTCTGCATACGCCGCCCAGTTCCAACAGATCTGCGGTCCGGATGCCTTTGCCCTGGCAAACACGGAAGCGGCCTATCACTGCATGGCCGCATCAATAGCCGCGTTCGAGGGCACGAGCGAGCTGAACAAGTTCACCTCCAAGTTCGATTTTGTCCAGCGGGGCATGGGAGCATTCACGAGTCAGGAAGCGCTGGGCCAGGCGCTCTTTGAAGGAAGGGGCAAATGCGCCCACTGCCATACGTCGAAGGTGGGCGGCGGCCTGCCGGTGGTCTTCACGGACTTCAAGTTCCACAACATCGGCGTGCCGAAGAACTCCGAATTCCCCTTTACCCTGCTTCCGGCGAACTTCGTGGACCTGGGACTTGGCGGATTTTTGAGCGATCCAAGGCAGAACGGCCGGTTCAAGACCACGCATATCCGCAACATAGAGCTCACCGGGCCCTTCATGCACAACGGCGTGATCAAGACCTTGAAGCAGGTGGTGCATTTTTATAACACCAGGGATGTTCTGCCCCCCTGCGACCCAGCTCTCGGCAGCCTTGACCCGAATTTTGGGACCTTGTGCTGGCCGCCCCCGGAGCTCACGCAGAACATGGACAGCAGTTTCGTCGGCAACCTGGGGCTGACCGATGCAGAGGAAAACGCCATCGTGGCATTCATGCTGACGCTCACCGATGGCTATATGTCTCCGTAGCGAGCAGCGGCTTCTGAAGTACAGGCGGAGCGTGGGCGGCTGTGCCGTGCACGTTCCGCCTTTTAAATGCCCCTTTATCTCATGTCTCTTGAACCTTGTCTCCTCATGCCGCAGTCCACGCTTGAACGCCTTTTATCACTTAGGCCTGACTTTCCAACATTCCGCTCCTAACAATCCCAAGCAATAAAAAACGACCATAGTCGCCCAGCGCAGACGATCGGCTTGACAAAAGCGCACCTGTAGTGTATTGAAGTAGAGGAGGTGCGCTATGAGATCCGTGCGGTCCATAAGTCTGCCTGAAAAGGCTGCGGGCGAGCTCGATCGGTACGCAAAGAGCCAGGGAAGGAACAAGAGAGATGTTGTGCAGGAATCCATCAGTCTCTATCTCCGGGAATCCCGGTTTGAGGCGACCCGGAAGAAATTCGGTTCCCCTGCGAAGAAATAACCAGAGAACAGCGGAATGCATATAGTATAGTAAGGAGGTGATTTTACATGGCAGCATCACAGCACGGTTCAAAAAAGGAAGTAAAGAAACCGAAGTCCAAGAAGAAGTAATTTCGGCACGTGTAGTGAGCGTTCAGGGGCGTGGATTCCAAAGTTTCATCCAAAGCAGGGACAGTCCCGGCTTTCCTGCGAAGGTGGCGACACGCTTCCGGAACGTGGCCGAGACGCCGGCTCGGCCGGGTGAGATCAAGAAGGCCGAGGTCGTGGTGGAGAAAAGCCGGCCAGGGGGCGCTGGGATTAGCCGTAGCCAGGGGCAGGTAAACAAGCCGTGAGTCACTCTGTGCACAACTTCCCGGAGAGGAGCGATCACATGAGTCCCATGCGTGCTTCATTGATACTTCTCGTCTTGTTGTGTTCTCTCCCGATGGTGACAGGCTGCGGCCTCTTTCGGGTGACGCAGGACATCTGGCGCATGGAGCGGGCCGTTGAGCTGCACGGTGAGGTCGTGAACGCGGCGCCGGGAACGCCCGTGGTTATTATGCTCGTCAGGCACCACAGGGGCAAGAAGAAGATCTGGAACTACTCGGTGCAATACGGACCTGGATCGTATCGTTTTCTGACAACGCCGGGTGCGGCATATCTTTTTGCCTTCGAGGACCGCAACGAGGACCTCCGCTATCAGGAGGGAGAGCCCGCGGCCTGGTACGGCGGCACAACGCCGCTGAAGGTCATCGTGAAGGACGGCGGCAAGGCCGAGAATCTCGTCATCCGGCTGTCCAATGAGGACTACCAGGGCATGGAACAGATCGCGCCCCCCGAGGAAGTGTCGGAAGGCGCGGTCAAGCTCGGCAAGGTAACGGTCAGCCGGGGCGAGGTGGTGAGCCTCGACGATCAGCGGTTCTCCCCGGAACGGGGCAGGCAGGGCCTGTTCGCACCCATACACTTCGCGATCTTGAGCGGCTACGGCGTCTATTTTCTGGAGCCCTATGATCCGGCAAAAGTCCCCGTGCTTTTCGTGCACGGTTCAGGAGGCAATCCCCAGGAGTTCCGTGCGATCATTGATCGATTGGATCGCAGGAAGTTCCAGCCCTGGGTCTATCAGTACCCCTCGGGGCTCCGCATCGACGTGCCGAGCCACGAACTGGTCCAGGCCCTGACGGAGCTCTATGGGAAGCATAAGTTCAGCCGCCTCTTCATTGTGGCACACAGCATGGGAGGACTGGTCTCCCGTGCCGCGATCAACGAGATGGCAGGCCGGCTTCCAACGCACCCGCTCAAGCTCTTTATCGCCATCTCGACGCCCTGGGACGGTGTTAACCGTGCCAAGTTGGGAGTGGACAGGTCGCCGCTCGTTATTCCCAACTGGATCGATCTGGCGCCGAACAGTCCCTTTCTTCAGAGTCTTTTTGAGAAGCGCTTGCCGCCGCAGGTGCCCTCCTATCTCCTTTTCGGCGTGGCGGGCGGCGACGGGACCGACGGTGTGGTCCCGCTCATCAGCGCTGTCTCCCTGCGCGCACAGGCCGAAGCAGCGCGCGTCTACGCCTTTCCCGAGACGCACACGAGCATACTGAAGAGTCCCGTTGTGATCGACCGGCTGAACAGTATCCTGGAGGAGCATCGGCGCCACAAGCCGGACATTCGCCGAACTTTGTAGCCAGCCAGAGGAGTGGTCCTGTTGTATTCCCTCAAGCTTTCCGATAGGCAGACCATAGATTACCAGGTGCGGATCTCGCGAAGGGCCAGGAATGTGCGGCTCACGATCTCCGCCCGGGAGGGCCTGACGATCATCGTTCCTCACGCCTTTGCTCTTTCACGCATTCCATCCCTTGTGGAAGCGAAAAAAGACTGGATAGCGTCGCATCTTGAGCGCTTCATCGCTGCGGCGCGTTCTTGCGAGGACGCGCCAACAGACGCTTTGCCAGAAGTCATCAGCCTGCCTGCGCTGGGCGAGACGTGGCAGGTGGAGTATCGCGAAACGCCGGCTAGGTCCGTTGCCGCTGTCAGCGACGGGACCGGAAAGATCGTCATACGCGGAGCAGTAGGTGATGAACGCGCCTGCCGCGCGGCAATGAAGCGGTGGCTTTCGCGCCGCGCCGGGGACCGGCTCGTCCCCTGGCTGCTGCAGATCAGCGAGCAGCACGGACTGCCGTTCCTGCGTGCGGTGATCAAGGGCCAGCGGACAAGATGGGCGAGCTGCTCACGAAGCAAAACGATCAACCTGAACTACAAGCTGCTTTTTTTACCTCCCCCCATAGTCCGCTACATCCTGCTGCACGAACTTTGCCATACGCGGCAATTGGACCATTCTCCAAAATTCTGGGCCCTCGTAATGAGCCTGGAGCCTGAGTACCGGAGTCTGGTCAAAGAGCTGCGGCAGGGGCAGAAGCTGGTGCCGGGCTGGGCGTCCCACGCGCAGCGACGGTAGCCTCGCAGTACGGAACCCATCGGACATCGTCGTCACAACAAAAAGAACAAATAAAGAAGAATAGCCAAAGAGCGTGAAACCATCAGACCCTCGGCGTGACTGTGCGGGAGACAGGTATGAGTGCGGCTTTGAACTATTCTGGAGTGTGTGCTTTTAACCGTGTGCAGTTATGCTGCCCGTGGTTTAAACGGTTCTAGCTGCTCACGGGAGCCACCAGTGTTCGTTCAGCCCAGGTCGATGAAAGATAACGCTTTTAATGAAAAAACCATTGCATCGCGCGTGCCCATGGAGTAGTATGCAAGGCTTGTTATCAAAAAGGAAGCTTTGCTTCATCCGAGGGGGGACATGCTGCAGGTCACGAACATAGAAAAGAATTACGGCAAACAGATGCTCTTTGACGGCGTCAGTTTTACCATCAACCCGCGCGAGCGCGTGGGGCTTGTGGGCAGGAACGGCCACGGCAAGTCAACGCTCTTTCGCATGATTCTGGGAGAGGAGCGTCAGGATTGCGGAACGATCACCGTGCCTTCGGGATACACCATCGGCCACCTGTCCCAGCACATTCATTTTACGGAAGACACCATCCTCAAAGAGGCCTGCCTGGCCCTTCCAACGAACGATGACTATCTCGACGAGACCTATAAGGCCGAGGCCATTCTCCATGGCCTGGGATTCACGAATGATGACTTTGACCGTTCGCCTTCGTCGTTGTCGGGCGGATACCAGGTGCGCCTGAATCTCGCAAAGGTGCTCGTGTCGGAGCCGAACCTTCTGCTGCTCGACGAGCCCACGAACTACCTTGACATCATCTCGGTCCGCTGGCTCACCCAGTTCCTGCGCGCCTGGAGGAACGAGCTGATCATTATCACCCATGACCGGGACTTTATGGACGGCGTCACCACCCACACCATGATCATTCATCGCTGCATGATGCGGAAGATCGCGGGGGGCACCCAGAAGCTTTACGACCAGCTTCTCGTGGAAGAAGAGATCCATGAAAAGACGCGGCAGAACGACGACAAGAAGCGCAAAGAGGTCGAGCAGTTCATTAACCGCTTCCGCGCCCAGGCAACCAAGGCCAGCGCGGTCCAGTCCCGCATCAAGGCGCTGGCGCGGCAGGAAAAACTTGAAAAGCT
>Ga0154442_1034_pt2 | contig 27901 bp, 15 predicted proteins | sample RifGroC2_FD_115946 | JGI IMG/M metagenome (GOLD analysis project Ga0154442, IMG submission 115946) | Nitrospirae bacterium GWC2_57_13
TATCATATATGCTATGACTTCCGGAGGGAAAAAATCAAGCCCCCTGGTCCCGGCCAGAAAGAACACCACGCTCTGGGGCAGCGCATAGTAGAGACCGGCAAGCATCCCCACGGCGAGCGCCGTGCCGATCATGGCCAGGAACATGCCTTCGAGGAAAAAAGGACCCTGGATGAACCCCTTGGTCGCCCCGATCCACTGCATCAGTTCGATCTCCTGACCGCGCGAATACAGCGCAAGACGGACGGAGTTCGACACGATAAAGATCACGGCACTGCCTATCAGCACCGCCACTGCGATGCCGCCCCAGGTAACGAGCCGCAGCAGTCCGGACAGCACCTCGGCCCCTTCGCGGCCATAGGACGCGTCCTCGACAGCGGGAAAGGAGGCGAATTTCTTTGCCATTGCCCGCAGCCGGTCCGCGCCGGCATGCTCGCCGGCGATCGTGAGTTCAAAGGAGTCCGGAAGCGGGTTCTCGCCCAGCCCCTGGAGCAGACGCTCCTGCCCCTGCAGCTCCTCACGAAAGAGCTGCAGTGCCTCCTCCTTGGAGAGGAATCGGATCTGCCGGATGCCCGGCTCGGCCCTGAGCTGGTCGAACAAAAATTCCTTCTCCGGCTGGGTCAGACCGTCCTTGAGATAGAGGGTCATCTCGAAACGATCGCCCATGGCGAGCACAGGCGCCCGAAGATTGAAAAAGACGAGCAGAAAAAACCCGACGATCAGCATGGACATGACGATCGTGCCCATGGCAAGAAGGTTCACGAGGCTGTTTGCCCGCAGGCCCCGGAACGCTTCACCGATATAATAGAATAGTCCGTAACCCTTCATAGCGCGGCCTCGCGGCCCCCCCGCATTCTCACTGCGCCCTCTTCCCCTGGCCGGTGGCATCACCGCTGCCGGGACGCGGGATCCGCTGCTTGCCGTCATCCGTCACCCGGCCCCGCTCCATGGCGATGATGCGCCGCTGCATCTTCTTGACCATTTCCATGTCGTGCGTTGCCACGATCACCGTCGTGCCCTTCATGTTGATGTCCCGGAAGAGCTGGAAGACCTCATGGCCGCTCTCGGGGTCCAGATTGCCTGTCGGCTCGTCGGCCAGCAGCACCTGGGGCTCGTTCACGAGCGCACGGGCCACGGCCACGCGCTGCTGCTCTCCGCCGGAAAGCTGGGGCGGCCTGAGATGACGCTTCATCTCCATGCCGACCTTTTTGAGCGCCAGATAGGCCCTGCGCTCTATATCGCCGTGGGGTGTACCGATCACTTTAAGGGCCAGGGCTATGTTCTCGAAGACCGTCTTGTTGGGAAGGAGTTTGTAATCCTGGAACACGAACCCCATGTTCCGCCGGAGATAAGGGATGCTCGAGGGATTGAGCCGGAACACGTTCATCCCCATCATGATGATCTGGCCTTCATCGGCGCGCTCGGCGCAGAAAAGTATCTTCAGAAGAGTCGATTTGCCCGCTCCGCTGGGCCCCGTGAGGAACACGAACTCTCCCTTATCCACGAGAAAGCTCACATCCCGGAGCGCGGAGACGCCGTCATAGTATTTCGTTACCCGGTTGAGCTGGATCATGCTTTCCTTTTGGGTAAAGACGTGGCCCCGAATCTCCCAGTAATTTCGCAGGGCCGTTCCGGGAAGTGGGGGGTTTGGGTAAAGCAGTAAGCATGCCCCCAAGGCAATCCCATACGAAAATTTAGGCGCGTGACCGAGTCCGAGGGAAAAGCATTTCGGACTGTCCGAGCACGTACTGAAGGAGTTTTCAGTTGGGCGTCCCTCTTTCGGTTACCTTTCTTGGGCACGCAAGAAAGGCAACAAAAAACACATGCTTGAATCTATTTTTTGCACTTCCCCACACGTCCTGAAGAATAATTCCTGCCCCGACTACGACCCAAAGAACGTGCCAACTCAGAGTCAAGCGGACTTTTTCTTCTTGATGACCTCTTTTACCGCGGCGGCAATATCCGCCGCTGACAGCCCGTAATGTTTCAGAAGCCCCTCGCCGGTCCCCGAGGTGCCGAAGACATCCTTCATCCCCACGCGGACCATCGGCACCGGCGCTTCCTCGGCAAGGGCCTCGGCAACAGCACCGCCCAATCCGCCGATGATCGAATGCTCTTCAGCAGTCACAACAGCGCCGCACTGCCTGGCCGCGGCAACGACTGCGTCCCTGTCGAGCGGCTTGATCGATGCCATGTTGATCACACCCGCGTTGATCCCTTCCGCGGCAAGCAGCTCCCGCGCTGCAAGCGCCTCGGCGGTCATGAGACCACAGGCAATGATGGCCGCGTCCTTTCCTTCATGGAACACGTGGGCCTTGCCGATGGCAAAACGGTAGTCGGGGCCGAAGATCACAGGCACCTTGTTCCGCCCGACGCGCACGTAGCAGGGCCCCTTCATCTCCGCCGCCGCTTCGATGGCCTGCATGGTCTCAATGCCGTCGGCCGGCACGATGACCGTCATGTTCGGGATCACCCGCATGACGGCAATGTCCTCAACGGACTGATGGGAGCCGCCGTCCTCTCCCACGGTGACGCCGGCGTGGCTCGCAACGATCTTGACGTTCAGGTTGGGATAACAGATGGACTGCCGCACCTGCTCCCATGCCCGCCCCGTGGCGAACACGGCAAAGGTGCTCGCAAAGGGCAGCTTGCCGCCCACGGCAAGGCCCGCTGCCGTGCCCATCATGTCCTGCTCGGCGATCCCGATATTGAAGAACCGGTCGGGAAAGGCCTTTGCGAACTTCGATGTTTTCGTGGAGCCTGACAGGTCGGCGTCAAGCACCACCACATCGCTCCGTTTTTTCCCGAGATTGACCAGCGCGTCGCCGTAAGCGTCCCTTGTTGCGATCTTCTGTGTCACAATACCCCCCTTATCCGAATGCGGAATGCGGAGTTCGGAATGCCGAGTGAAAGGTCATGAATGCAATTATTCGCATTTATTCCGCACTCCGCACTCGCCACTCCGCACTTATATGCATGCTCCTTCTGCAAGTTCCTTCAATGCCGTTTCCAGCTCCTCATTCGACGGCGTTGTTCCGTGGAACTCCACCTTGCCTTCGAAGAGGGAGCATCCCTTGCCCTTCACGGTCCGGCAGACGATGCAGACCGGTTTGCCCTTCACGGTCTCGGCGCGGTCCAGGGCATCGCAGAGTGCGGCAATGCTGTGGCCGTCAATGTCCATGACTTCCCATCCAAAGGCCCGCCATTTGTCCGTAATAGGCTCAACATTCATCACCTTCGCCACGGGGCCGTCGATCTGAAGTCCGTTATTGTCGACCAGGGCGCAGAGGTTGTCCAACTTGTAATGGGCTGCTGTCATTGCCGCTTCCCAGATCTGCCCCTCCTGCAGCTCGCCGTCGCCGAGCAGTGCGTAGACACGGTTCTGCCCCTTGTCCAGCCTGCGGGCAAGAGCTATGCCGTTGGCCACGGACAGGCCCTGACCGAGCGAGCCCGTCGAGATCTCGACACCGGGCAGATTCTTGCTGTCTGGATGGCCCTGCAGGCGGGAGCCGAGTTTCCGGAGCGTACAAAGCTCGGCCTGCTCGAAGTAGCCCGCATGGGCGAGCGCAGCATATAACATTGGCGCCGCGTGCCCCTTGGACAGCACGAAGTGATCACGGCCGTCCCAGCCGGGATTCTTCGGGTCGTATTTCATCTTGTAAAAATACAGGGCCGTCACAATGTCCGTTGAGGACAGGCTGCCGCCTGTGTGGCCCGAACCGCAGCCGTGCAGCATTTTCAGGATGTCGATCCGCATCCGGCGCGCCTTCTCGCCCAGGTCCTTTAACTGCGTTTCCGTAGCTGCCATGCACTATCCTCCTCAGGCATACTCGATACTGGCTGATATCCAACCCGGACAAGCCGGAATAAGATCTGCGACTAAGACACGATAAATTCAAAATCTATCAGCCGGCTCCGTTTCCCCGGCCCGCATCATAGTAGTATTTGATCCGGGGCGGGCGAGAGTCCCGCGTCCACTACTGTTTACAAAGGTGCGGGACCCGCATCATAGTAGTATTTGATCCGGGGCGGGCGTGTCAGATTACTTTAGATGCGGGCCCCGCTCCGTGTCATACCTCTTGTGGATGCGGGACGGAGCCGGAGAAAGAGGCTCAAAATGCACAAAAAATCCCATTTCTATTTGCGTCTCTTGCGCTTTTTTGTGGCAAGTATTCTCTTTATTTTTGAGCAGGATTTTATTCTTCAGTTACTAACCCGGACAAACCCCGCGAGGCGGGACAGGCCGGAACTATAAGCGTCTCTCGCAAAGCTCGCTTGGCCGCGCTATGTTTTCCTCGACCGCGCCTTCTCTTCCTGGGCCAGAAAATCGAGGATCACCTCGTCAAGGCTCTTTTCTTTCACGTCCTTCACGGGAGGGGGAGGCGTTACCACTTTCGCGGCTGGAGCCGCCGCTGCGAGGGCGGTCTTTGCCTCGAGTGCATCGTGCTCCTGCTTCTGCAGATCGATCTTTCCCTGCATGAAGTCTCGGATCACCTGCTTGTGCTGCTCCATCATGAGCTCACGCACGACCTCGTCGAGGCAGTCGGCCTTCACAATGTCCGCATAGCTCGTCTTCTTTGATCCGATGATAGCGCCGCCATAATACAGAAGGGACGTGATGTTCGGACTGCCCAGCCCGCCGTCTTCCGTCTGGATATGGTAGATCTTTCCCTGGAACTTGAAGTCCGTATTGTAGCCCGTAAGCATAGCATACTATTATACAAACGCCTGCGGGAAGATGCAATACTTAATATAAACAGCGGGAACCGGGGAGTGCGCCAAGCCCCGCGCACTGCAAAAACCCTGCTGGTCGCAAGGATCGCTTTCACGCGCTGCTGACGCGGGCCCCCGCTGCCTTTCCCCTTGACAGGCGGCAAAGCTTTCGTGTAAATTCGTCCCGTGCCGGCGTGGTGGAACTGGTAGACGCAGCGGACTCAAAATCCGCCGGGGGCAACTCCATGTCGGTTCGATTCCGACCGCCGGCACCAATAAATCAACCTGCAGCAGACTATCTCCATCGTTCAAACCATCGACAGGACACAGACTCTTGAGCGGACGGAATAGAACAAGGGGGCCCGGGGGAAACATTCCCCCTCTATACCTCGGGGGAGCCCACGAGGGGGCCGGCCCTCTCGTGAAGCAAACGGTATTAGCGTGTGGAGCTCATTCAGCCTCAAGGTTTATCGTGACTATATAAAGCGACATCCCGAGTATCGGGATGAGATTCCGACCGCCGGCACCAATCATTCTTCAATTTCCAATTTACACTTTTCAATTTCCAATTCTTTTTGACCTCGGGGCCAGGGGGGAACACTCCGCACTCCGAACTTCTCCCATCCACTTTTCAGCGCACATCCCGAAAAAAAAATTCTACCGGCGTCAATGCATTCTTTGTTGCACTTTTACCCTTGCGGAGTTTGCCAGGCACCTGTTATAATTAATGTTAGGATGCGGGGGGAAGGTACCGTGAGTCGCGTAAACTGCTGGGAATTCAAACAATGTGGAAGGCAGCCGGGAGGCGAGAAGGTTGAGGAACTCGGTGTCTGCCCGGTTACGGAAGCCCGGAAGCTCCACGGTGTTCACGGAGGCGTGAACGCAGGCAGGGCCTGCTGGATTGTCGCCGGAACCATGTGCGGCGGGAAGGTTGCCGGAACCTTCGCTCAGGAACTGGGCAACTGCTGGAAGTGCGACTTCTACTCCTCTGTTCGGAGCCGCGAGAACGACGCGACCCTCGGTTTTTCAGGCTCCCGCCTCGGTATGGAGAGGTCCATCGACAAACTCGTCCAGGTCGACCACCTGGCCCAGATCACGGGCATCGGAAAGGTCCATAACCTCGAAGCTTTGCGCGGCGAACTGACCCGCACGGCACGTTACATCCTGGGCGGCAAGCCTGACATCTTTCTGAAGGATCTGGAAAACCTCTCTGCGAGAAAATCATCCACCGTTTCCCTCGTCAGGCACATCTCGAGGAAAATCCATCTTCTGCTGGACGACCGCAAGGCCGGCGTGCTCGAAGAGGCCATGCTGCGCGTTGTGGACAAATACCTCTAGACGCGTCAAGCATCCGCCGGGCCCGCAGACACCCCGTAAACATCCTGACCCTTGATCAGTCAGCATCGCATCCCATCGCCCGCCTTCTTTTCCCTTCATGAATATTGATCCAGTCGCACAATGGATCAAGTCCTTGTGCATCTTTCCGCTTTACGGCCTTCCGTAATTTTATACTTTTTTTGCGTCTTTGCGCGAAAATGGTTTTTCACTGAGGATAGGTTGTTGTCAGTCCAGGCGTGGCAAGTAAACAATTTTACCTGAAATGCGAAAGTGCCCACATAGTGAGAAAATAGCATAAAATTATCACTTGAGATTTTATGCTATTTATGGTTTACTTGTTCTCAGCCGTTCAGCAGCGATCTTACCAGGCAACGACAGCACCCATACGATCCCCTACAATACTATCTATTCTTCCCGTTCATTGATGATCTCGACCTGCAACGGGGAGCTTCTTATTCCTGAATACTTATCGCCCGCCCGGAAAAGGCGTCTGAAAAGGGCCGCCTGTCCGTGAAGCGCTTATCGACCTGCATCAGGATAACGGGGGGCGGGGAGCCGATCATGAAAAAAAAGATCATCATTGGCCTGACCGTCTTTTCACTCATTTTCCTCGTTGCAGGCTTCTACATGCTTACTGCCAAGGAACGTTCCTGCGCCAAGCTCGACAACCTCGTACGGCTCCACCGCATCGAGATCCTCCGGGGTCACCTGCTGATCCATATCAAGGGAGCCCAGTCCGACCTCCAGCGCTTCGACGAGGAGGACACACCGCCGACAGACACCTTTGGGGCCCACATCAACGTGATGAACTCGATCCTTGAGTCCTGCTTTAAATGCCATCATGCCGCACAGGTCACCGGGAAGATCAGGCACCTCAAACAGCAGATCGGCCGCTTCCAGACCACCGCGACCCGGGCGGTGACCGCACGAGGCAGCGCTGACGGCACCCATGCCGAACAGGCCGCCGTCCGGATCGGCGCCCAGCTCATCGCCGAGGTCGATGAATTAACGACCATGACATCCCGGAAGCTCGACGAACGGACGGACAAGGCCATGCAGGACATCCGCCAGACGGACCATCTGTTGTACGGCCTGCTTGCTGTCGTTCCCTTCGTGGCTGCGGGTTTCGCGGCCCTCTTCATCGGCGGCTTCACGCACCCCGTCAACGAGCTGCTGGTCGCCACGAGGCGTCTCCGGTCAGGGGACATGGACTACCGGATCGGGAGGCTCCAGGATGAGTTCGGCGAGGTGGCGGCATCGTTCAATGACATGGCCGAATCACTGCACACACACTGCCTGCGGATGCAGTGGGCCGAGCAGCTCGTAGTGCTGGGAGAACTGGCCGGCGGACTGGCCCACGAGATCAAGAACCCTCTTGCCGGTATCAAGGCCTCCATGGAGGTCCTGGACGCTGACCCTGCCATCACTGCCGACAACCGGGAGATCGTTCGCAAAGTGATAGACCAGACCAGGCGAATTGAATCCCTTCTCAAAAATCTGCTCAATTTCGCCCGGCCGCCCAAACCGCAGTGCGTGCCGGTGGACGTCAACAGCGTCCTCGACTCCACCGAAGGCCTCGTACAGCAGCACCCCCGCTTCAAGTCCCAGGGCAGCGGCGCCATTGATATCATGAAACAATACGATCCCTTGCTGCCCCGGACCATGGCAGATCCCCTGCAGCTTCAGCAGATCTTCACGAACCTCCTGCTGAACGCCGCCGATGCCATGCCCCAGGGCGGGTGGATCTCCCTTGAGACCTCCCTGAGCGATACGAAGGATTATATCATCATAAAGATCACTGACACAGGCGAAGGGATCGCGCCGGACATCTTCGAAAAGATATTTCAGCCCTTCTTCACCACCAAGGCAACAGGCACCGGCCTGGGCCTATCCATCACCAGGCGGCTCCTGGAGCAGCTGGGCGGCGGCATCTGCGTCAAGAACGAACCCGGCGCCGGCGTGACCTTCGTCGTTACTCTGCCGGTACTGCCGGTTTCACTGGAGAAAGAATGAGCGTTCCCGCCAAGATCCTGGTGATCGATGATGACGAACTGATCGCATCCATGCTGGCGCGAGCGCTGCGGACAGAAGGCTATGACGTCCGTGTGGAGACCTCGTCCCGGGACGTTCTGGACAGGATCGGGTCATGGTCCCCTGCCGTGGTCCTGCTGGACATACGCATGCCCGATCGCAGCGGCATCGAGGTGCTGGAAGGTATAGCCGAACGGGGCATCCAGACCCAGGTCATCATGCTGACCGCGGACGACACAGCGGAAACAGCCGTGCGGGCCATGAAACTGGGGGCCGCTGACTATGTCACCAAACCCTTCAACACCGGCGAGATCAAACTCGTTATCCGCAATCTCATCTCCCGCGTCCGGCTTCAGCAGGAAGTGGCATACCTCCGAAGAGAGCAGGCTGAGTTCGTAGAGCGCGATATCGCCGGCATCTCGCATACCATCGGTGCGCTGAAGGCACAAATCGAAAAGATGGCGGCGGCATCGGTCCCCACCATTCTCATCACGGGCGAAAGCGGCACCGGAAAGGAACTCTTTGCACGCTACGCCCACCAGCTCCTGCATCCCGCCGGCACGGACTCCTACGCGCCTTTCATCCGGGTGAACTGCGCGGCCCTGCCCGAGAGCCTTCTCGAAAGCGAGCTGTTCGGATACGAAAAAGGCTCATTCACCGATGCGCGCACTGACCGAAAAGGCCTCTTCGAACTCGCCCAGGACGGATCGCTCCTTCTGGATGAGATCGGCGAAATGCGGCCTGCCATGCAGAGCAAGCTCCTGCGGGTGCTTGAAGAGCGCACGGTCAGGAAGGTCGGCGGCAGCGAGGAGGTCCCCGTGGCACTGACCGTCATCGCCACGACCAACAGGGACCTGCCGAAAGCTGTGGAGCACGGTGAGTTCCGCACAGACCTGTTCTATCGCCTGAACACGTTCAACCTGCATATTCCGCCCCTGCGCGAGCGACGCGAGGACATCCCTCTGCTGGCCGGCCACTTTCTCTCCGTCTTTGCAATGAAATATAATAAAAAAGGGCTCACCGGCTTCTCTCCCGACGCTGAGGCGCTGCTGAGCGATCATGACTGGCCCGGCAACGTACGGGAGCTCAAGAATGCGATCGAACGTATCGTCGTGCTCGGAAGCGGCGGGCTGATAGGGCCCGAACATCTGCCCAAAGAATGCGGACGGCCGATTGCGCAGGCTGCTTCGAATCCGCGAAACCCGGGGTTCCTGCTGCCCGAGGAAGGCATCTCTCTTGACGAGGTGGAGAAGAACCTCATCATCCAGGCACTGAAAAAAACGCACAACAACAAGGCCCAGGCAGCCAAGCTGCTCAATGTCAGTTACGATACGCTCCGCTACCAGGTAAAAAAATACGGCCTCGCGTGACAACCTTCACGTGCTCCTTCCCCTGTTCATGCCCCTTGCATGATGCTCTCCCCATGCGGTAAAAACACCAGCCCGCACTGGTCTTTTCACCTGAACCTATACTGCTTCTAATATTCGACACTGAACAACTGACCGTTGTGGCAGTGATATTTCCTGCCGCCGCATCCGGCACGGATTATGCTTCATACAGTCCATTCTTCCTGTACGCATCACCTCGCCGCCGAAAAAAGACACAATAATAATGCTGTTCCTGACAAGGAGGACGACCATGAAGACAGTCACGTCAAAATTATGTCTCATCGTTTTTTTTGTAATCAGCATGATATCGCTTGACGGATTCGTGTACGCGGCGCGTCCAGCCCCCTCGGGCGGGACCCTGACCGGGAAAGTGACGGTAGCAGGCACAAGGACCGTCATCGCAGGCGCGGCAATAACGGCAACAGGCACGACCGGAACGTTCAGCACGGTCACCGGTTCAAAGGGAACCTATACCATGGTGCTGCCGGCAGGCACGTATACGGTGACCTGCGCCGCAACGGGATACAACACCGCAACGTCGTCCGCCACGATCAAGGACGGAATAAAGTCCGTTCTGAACTTCGCCCTCACGCCGGCCACCGTTACGACGGGCACGCTGACCGGCACGGTCAACAACAGTGTCTCGGGCACAGCCATCGCCGGCGCGACTGTGGCGACGGCAACTGGCGGGTACAGCGCCGTGACGGACACGAGCGGCGCCTATACAATAACAAGCATTGTTTCCGGGACCTACACTGTGACGGCTAGCGCCACGGGATATAACGTCCTTACCCAGAGCGCTACGATCACCGCCGGCGCAACAACGACATTGAACTTGAACCTGACGCCGACGGGAGCGGCCGTCAGCAGCCTCACGGCCACACCCGACTCCTTCGCCGAGGGATCGACAGCGTCGGTCGGCCTGAACGCTGTGGTCACGGGCACCGTCAGCAGCTACACGTGGTCGCAGACAACGGGCCCGAAGGTCCCGCTCCTGACCATCGATGCCTCATCGGCAACGGCGGACGTGAGCACTCTTGAAGTGGCCGCTGAATCAGACCTCGCATTCCGGCTGACTGTTACCGGCAGCGATGGACTCGACAGCTTCCGTGACGTCGTGGTCGCTGTCCAGCCCATGGACATGCTCCCGTTCCTCGGGCAGAACGTGCAGATCGGCGGTTCGAGCACGGCAACGGCGAAGTTCACAGCAGGCGGCGTGACCTGGGCGCTCTTTAACGTAGGCAGCCAGCTCAAAGCCACACCCGTCGGGATGGTGAAGGGGCCGGTGTATACCGTCGTTTTGCCCGGCGCCGTATTCGACATCGAGATCATGTCATTGAACGGCATCACCTATGCGATCGCGGCCGCGGGCAATGCCGGCGTGGCGGTCGTGAATGTCACCGACCCGACCCTCATGAGCATCGTGAGCGTGACACCCGTGAACTACTATCAGACAGGCATCACGTTCACCGACACGGGCGGCACCATCTGGTACAACAACACGATCATGAGCGACACAGCGCCGGTGGTGGCCCTGGCCACGGACGGCGTGAACCTCTATATAGCGGACTTCGCCTTCGGCATCCACAGGACGGCGCTCGCGAACGTCATCGGCGTCTCCGGTCCGGTGCTGGAGGCCGACGGGACGCTCAAGATCGACGCCGAGGCCTGCACGCTCCAGTTCGCCGGCGAAAATCCCTGGGGCGGGCCCCTCTCGCTCAAGTATTTCGGCGGCAGGCTCTTCGCGGGCCTGAACGCCCTGGGCCTCGGCATCTTCGACCCTGCCACCATGCAGCAGGTGGGCCGCTACAACCTCTACACTGACGAGGCCCGGCTCGAGGACTACTTCGGCCCCATGGCAGTCACCGCTTCGGTCGGCAGCGATCCGGCAACAGGCGATCTCTACCTCGACGACTTCACGGGCATGCCGGACTATCGCCAGGTGCAGTACGAGGTGCTCGTGATCATGAAGGGCACGGGAAGCGGGCTGACGCCCTGGGCGGACTTCGAGCGGACGGGTAAGTGGTACTACAAGGCCCAGGATGTGGACGTGGCACAGCAGGGCAGCAGGACCATCGCCTACATCGCCAACTCGCTCGGCGGTCTCACGGCCGTGGACGTGACAGGCTTTGAGAACGCGTCTGCGACCAACTTCCTGAGAGCGCCCTATCTCGGTTACTTCCCGGCAGTGCCCGTGAACGGGCCCTATGACACGAACTCGCTGCCGTCGAGCATCCTGCCCTACGAGGGTGCCGGCATGCTGAAGGAGTCGGGCGTGACGTCGGTGCGGGTGCGCGGCGATAAGCTCTACCTCACGGACCATTTCGCCGGACTCGTGATCCTCGACAAGGCCGCAACCCCTGATACGGACTGGCACGGGGCGACGCCGACCTATAACAACGACACCAACGGCATTCCAAACGACAACGTTCCTGATTACGAGGACATCACCTCGTATGACATGTCGCCCTGGAACCCGCTGGACAATGAGTCGCTGCCCTGGGCCTTCTATCAGGCGCCGAGCCTTCTGGCCACCAAGGAGCTGGAGGGCCATGGCTACACCCTTGAGCTCATGGATGTAGTCGACCTGACAACAGCCGGCTCCGTTGATGTGCTTGAGTGCTCGGGAGCGGGCGGCTTCGTTTTTGTGGACGTGACGAACATCGCCGCACCCGTGATGACGGACCGGTTCAGCATCGTCGCCTATTTCCCGACGACCGATGAGATCGGGGCTGCCGCGGACGGAACACCGACAGAGGCTATCGCCATCGGCCACGCGTCGGGGCTCGATGCGTCGTCGAAATACCTCTACGTCTCCGACGGACCGCACGGCGTCAGCGCCTGGAACATCGTGGACGCTTTGGGATACCCGACCGACACCGTGCGCCTCGTGGCCAATACGCTGCAGAGCGAATACCCGGTGACCGTGGGTACGGAGATCATCTATCCCGCTTCCCACACGGTGCGAAACATCATGAATCCGCTCCTGAGCAGGACGTGGGCCATGTGCGTGAGCAACGGCATGCGGGGCGTGCCGATAGCTGATGTCGAGGCAGGACTCGGCCAGGCGGGAGCGCCGCTGCTGCTGAAGCTGATTAGGACCGACCTCTTCGAGCATAATTCGGACTTCACCGTCAAGGCGCTGCCCTACCAGGACCGTGCCTATGATGTGGAGTTCCGGGGTAATTATGCCTTCGTTGCCGACGGCTCGAACGGCATCACGATCTACGACACCACGAAGGACCCGTCTGACAAGACCAGCGGATTCTTTGTGGCGAACATCGGCACGAACCTGGGAGAGCCGCTTCTCGGCACGGCGTCGGGCATCGAGCTCTGGACCGATCCGGCGACCGCGAAGGTCTATGCCGTGGTGGCCGCGGGGCCCTACGGCGTCGGCGTCGTGGATGTGACCGACACGGCGAACATGAGGATCGTGAAGGTCTTTGAACCGATCAAGATCGAGGACGGCGACGTGGGCGTTGCCGACGGGCAGGCCATCGACGTGGAGGTGATCGGGGACAAGGCCTATTTCTCCTACGACAGCTTCGGCGTGGTCTGCTACAGCATGGCCGGCCTCATTGCGCCGCTGCCCGACGATGCTGACCCCACGAACATCTTCCTCAAGAACCTGAGCGGCACCGTGGTGTATGACTACCGTCCCGTCGCCCTCGGCCGGTTCAAGCTTCAATTGGTGCCCGGCTACGAGGACGTGGACGGCGGAGCCGTGAAGATGGACTATACCGTACAGAACGGCAGGCTCAATCTCTACGCCGCTTTCGGCGAAGCGGGTGTGCTCAAGATCGACTTCACCGACGCGGCAAATCCCCTGCTTCTCGAACGAAAGGACACGGCAGCCGAGGCCGTGGACGTGGTAATCTCGAACGGGAGGCTCTACGTCGCCGACGGCTCGGGCGGCCTGGTGTTCTTCAAGTAATTTCAGATCAGGACGGAGCGCGGGACGTTCCGTCCTGATTTTTTTCAACCGCTTCAAGGGGGCCGCGTATGCTCGAAACAGGGAAAGATCAGATAGTGTGAGCCGGCACACACACATGCGAAAACCTTCATCACTAACCTGCTGCGCAAACGCAGCTTTCCTCGCGCTGGTCGTTCTATTACAGATTTCGATTGCGGGTTGCACGCTCCGCTGCCTCGATTCGCTGTATCTGATCGGCCCTGAGGGCGTTATCGTGGACGTGGAAACTGCATGCCTCGATGATCAAGGCGCGTCGAAGGGCTTCCTGCTGGCTCCCGCGCTTACCCTCGTCCTGACCCCCATCGTGATTTGTCGCCCATGCTATGGCGGCAATATTCATCTCCCAATGCCCTACCTCGAACCTCCGCTGAAGCCGCCTGAACGTCCTGGAGTGTAACGTCAGCACCATCAATTTTACTTTCCTCCGGCTTGCTGTAGGACATTCCTGCAGGTTCAATCACACTGCACGAAGAGAACCCGGGAAGATGTCTCGAAGCTTGTCGCAAGGAACCCATACTACTCCAGGAGGTCATATTATGAAAGCATCCTTATGCAAGATCGTCCTGATCGCATGCCTCGTGCTTGGCCTGACGGCGATCGCAGGGCTCATGCACGCGGCGCCGCCGCCCGCCTCGGGCGGCACGCTGACAGGCAAGGTAACTATCGCCGGCACGCGCACGGTCATCGTGGGCGCTACGGTCACGTCCGTGGGAAGCGCGGGCACGTTCAGCGCTGTGACGAACTCAAAGGGCACCTATACCATGGTGCTGCCGGCGGGCACCTACACGGTGAACTGTACTGCGGCGGGATACAACACCGCAACATCGTCCGCCACGATCAAGGACGGAACGATCACGACGCTCAACTTCAGCCTCACGACGGCGACGGTAACGACAGGCACGCTGACCGGAACGGTGACAAACAGCGTGACGGGAGCGGCAATTGCAGGCGCGACCGTGGCGACGGCTACAGGCGGGTACAGCGCCGTGACGGGCGCGACCGGCGCCTATACCATCGCGAACATCACCGCCGGGACCTACAGCGTAACAGCGAGCGCCACGGGGTACAACCCTCTTGCCAAGAGCGCAACGGTGATTGGCGGAGCAACGACGACGCTCAACTTTGCCCTCGCTTCGGCAGGAGCATCCATCTCGTCTCTCACGGCAACACCGTCATCGTTTCTGGAAGCGACAACAACAACGGTGACGCTGACGGCCACCCTCAGCGGCACAGCAGTAAGTTATCAGTGGTCCCAGGTGGGTGGGCCGAAGGTGCCGCTTACGTCAGTCAGCGCCACCTCTGCCGGCGCCGACGTGTCGCTGTTGGCGGTCGCGGCTGAGACGGAGCTGGTGTTCCGGCTCTCGATCACGGGCGCGGACAACGTCATCAGCAGCAAGGACGTTGCGGTGGCAGTGCTGCCCGCGGACCTCACTGCCTTCCTCGGAGAAAACGTCCAGATCGGCGGGTCGAGCACCGTGAGCGCGCGCGTCACGGTGAACGGCGCGAACTGGGCGCTCTTCAACGTGGGCAACCAGCTCAAGGCAACGCCCATCGGCACCGTGAAGGGAGCGGTCTACACCCTGGTCCTTCCGGGCATGATCTTCGACATCGACGTCATCAGCTATAACGGCGCGACCTACGCCCTCGTGGCCGACGGCAGCGCTGGCGTGGCCGTGGTGAACATCACGAATCCGGCGGCCATGGCGCTCGTGAGCGTGACGCCCGTGAACTTCTACCAGGCGGGCATCACCTTCACGGACACAGGCGGCACGATCTGGTACGACAACGTCATCTCGGGCAGCGCGGGCCCCGTTATGGCTCTCGAGACGGACGGTACGAACGTCTACATCGCGGACTTTGAGTACGGCATCCATAAAACGGCCATGACGAACATCTTCGGCGCAACAGGGCCGGTGCTAGAGTCCGATGGGACGCTCACGGTTGACCAAGAGGTCTACACGCTCCAGTACGCGGGCGAGCAGGCCTGGGGCGGCCCGATCAGCCTGAAGCTCTTCGGCGGAAAACTTTTCGCCGGACTGAACTCCCTGGGCATGGCCATCTTCGACACGGCCCTGATGCAGCAGGTCGGCCGGTACAACCTCTACACCGACGAGGCCAGGCTTGAGGACTACTTCGGCCCCATGGCCATCACCCAGATCGTGGGAAAGGACGCCTCGGGCGACCTCTACCTCGACGACTTCACCGGAATGCCGGACTACCGGCAGGTGCAATATGAGATCCTGGTGGTCATGAAGGGAACGGGTACGGGGTTGACACCCTGGGCGGACTTCGAACGGATGGGTAAGTGGTACTACAAGGCCCAGGACATTGACGTGGCAATCCAGGGCACGCGCACCATCGCCTACATCGCCAATTCCCTGGGCGGAGTGGTGGCCGTGGACGTCACGGGGTACGCAAGCGCAACACCTACGAACTTCCTGAACGCGCCGTACCTGGGCTATTTCCCGGCAGTGCCGGTGAACGGGCCCTATGATACGAACTCGCTTCCGTCGAGCATCCTGCCCTACGAGGGTGCCGGCATGCTGAAGGAGTCGGGCGTGACCTCCGTCCGGGTCTCGGGCGACAAGGTCTTTATGACCGAACACTTCGCGGGCCTCGTGATCGTGGACAAGGCGTCTACTCCTGATCTTTCCTGGCACGGCCCCACGCCTCCTTACAACAACGATACGAACGGCATAGCGAACGACAACGTGCCGGACTACGAGGACATCACGTCCTACGACATGTCGCCCTGGGACCCCCTGGACAACGAGTCCCTTCCCTGGGCCTTCTATCAGGCGCCGTGCCAGCTCGCCACCAGGGAGCTGAACGGCCATGGATATTCGCTCACGGTGAACGACCCGGTCAGCCTCACCACGGCCGGAAATGTTGACGTGCTCGAATCTTCCAGCGCAGGCGGTTTCGTGTTCGTGGACATCACGAACATCGCCGCTCCAATCATGACAGACCGCTTCACTATTTCCGTCTACTTCCCGACCACCGAAGAGGTCGGAGCCGCTCCTGACGGCACGGCAACGCAGACCATCGCCCTCGGCCATGCCTCGGGCATCGAAGCATCGTCAAAGTACCTCTACGTGTCCGACGGGCCGCACGGCGTACTTGCCTTCAACCTGCTCGATACCGCCGGGTACCCGACGGACTTTGTGCACCTCGTGGCCAACACGCTTCAGGACGAGTATCCCGTGACCGTTGGGACCGAGGTCATCTACCCCGCGTCGCATACGGTCAGGAACGTATTCGATCTCGGACGCGGCACCACCTGGGCGCAGTGCGTGGGGAACGGCATGCGCGGTGTGCCGGTTTCGGACGTGGAAGCGGGCCTGGGCCTGCCGGGAGCGCCGCTGCTCCTGAAGCTCCAGAGGAACGACATTTTCGAGCACAACTCGGACTTCACGGTCAAGGCCCTGCCGTACCAGGACAAGGCCTATGACGTGGAGTTCCGGGGGAACTACGCCTTCACGGCTGACGGGCCGAACGGCATCACGATCTACGACGTGACAAAAGACCCGTCCTCCGCGAACAGCGGCTTCTACGTGGCGAACATCGGCGCGAACCTGGGCGATCCGCTGCTCGGCACGGCCTCGGGCATCGAGATGTGGAATGACCCTGCCACGGGCAGGGCCTATGCCGTCGCTGCCGCCGGACCCTACGGCGTCGCGGTAGTCGACATCACGGACATGGCCGCCATGAAGATCGTGAAGGTCTTCGAGCCGATCAAGATCGAAGACGGCGACATCGGCGTGGCCGACGGCCAGGCCATCGACGTTGAGGTGGTCGGCGACAAGGCCTACTTCAGCTACGACAGCTTCGGCGTGCTGTGTTACAGCATGGCTGACCTGATCGCCCCGGTGCCGGCCGGCGTGGATCCCACGGAGATATTCCTTAAGATCCTTGACGGCACGGTGATCTACGACTACCGTCCTGTGGCCCTCGGCCGGTTCAAGCTCCAGTTCGTACCGGGCTATGAGGCCGTGGACGGCGGAGCAGTGCGCATGGACTACACGACCGTGGGCAACAGGCTCAATCTCTACGTCGCCTTCGGCGAGGCGGGTCTCATCAAGATCGACTTCACCGATCCCGCGAATCCGCTGCTCGTGAGCAGGACCGACACCTCGGCCGAAGCAACGGATGTGGTCATCTCGAACGGCCGCGTGTATGTTGCCGATGGATCGGGCGGCCTGGTGTTCTTCAAGTAAAACAGATTCCGCCCGAAATCTGAGGGCGAAAAATTATTTAACAAGGGAGAGGGCTCATCGTACGAGCCCTCTCCTGCCTTTCTCTCAATACTCAGGAGGAAAAACATGCTGAAAAAGTTTATAACGTGGACAACTGTATTGGCCGCGTTGTCGTGCGTCATCGCCCTCGCTATGCTCTCTGCCCCTGTCCCTGCTGCAGGAAAACCCGTCCTGACAACGGGCACCCTTACCGGCAAGGCGACCACGTCAGGGACGACCACCGTTGTTGTCGGAGCAACCGTGACTGCCACGAACGGCAGTCTGATTTACAGCGCCGTCACGGACACGGCGGGAATCTACACACTGACGCTTCCGGCCGCCACCTATGGGGTCAGTTGCGCGTCCCCGGGATACCAGGTCTGGAGCAGCGCTGGTGTCGTGATCGTGGCCGGAAAAACGACGACCCTCAACTTTGCACTGATCCCGACGACGTACGGCGGCGTGGACCATACCGCCAGGGTCGCGGTTTACGCGGGTCCGGCCACGTGCCTGGCCTGCCATGCCACATCCACGTCGGGCACGGACCTGCTCGTGGATGTATATAAGTCGGCGCACTTTCAGATCCGCACAACGTCGCCCTTCATTGACATGCCTGCGGCCGGCAGCCACGGCATGCTGGACCGCGCCTGCGGACTCCCGGGCACGACGGTCATGGCCAATAATTATGCCGGCTCGGCCCTGTCCATCGACGGCAACAGCACCCGGGACGACGGCTGCGGCAAGTGTCATCCCTCGTACCGACTCCCGTTCCGGTATGCCTCTGCCGTTGATGCGCGGGACGACTTCGACTGCCTCATCTGCCACGGCGAGGTCTACGGGGAGGAGTGGGACGACCCGGCGGTCATCGCCCTCTACGGGGCCAACAGTGAGCCTCACGGACGCTCGGTCTTCACCCTTGCCGACGGCCTGACGTCCTGGACCCAGGATCGATCGCTAAAAACAGCGCGGTCCGTCGGCAACGCGCCCAAGACCAGGTACTGCCTGCGCTGCCATGAGCATGGGCTGGACGGGTACAAGCGCTCCACGCCCTACACTGCGGACAACGACGTGCACGCTGCCAGGGCGATGGACTGCGTCCAGTGCCACAATGCGAGGCAGCACGGGATCGCCAGGGGCAACTACGTCACCGACGGCCATGCGAACGAGATCCCGACGATAGACGTAAGCTGCGACAAGTGCCACGGCCTTTCTCCCCATGTGGCGAACAATGCCGCTGCGCTCAATACGCACACGACGAACGTCAGCTGTGAGGCCTGTCACATCCCGAGCATGAACAAAGCGCATTCAGGCATTGTGAAGACACGGGCCTGGGCGCCCTTTACATTCAACCCCGTGACGAAGATGTGGCAAAATACGCCGTCGATGACCGATGCCGAGTATCCCGGCTTTTGGGACGCCAACACGAGCTACTACACCGAGGGGACCTGGCCTGTACTCCGCTGGTTCAACGCAAAGGCATCCATGCTTGCGCAGCCCTTCGGCAGCTACACCGATCGTCTGAGCGTCGGCGGTTGTTCAAAGCTCTATGCCTTAAAACCCTTCCTGAACGGAATGCTCTTTGATGCCGGCTGGCTCCCCGGGCCGCCATCGGACTACGATCACCTGAATCAGCCTGCCTGGCCCTATTCCATGAAGTGGTTCTATGAGCAAAACTGGCCTGCCTTCCTCGCTTTCGGCTTGGTCGACGCGATATACCCGACACCGACCTCATACTGGTCGACGCGGCTTGACATGGCAGGCATGCTGAACAACTTTCCCATGATGCTCCAGTTCGACCGGACCATTTACCTCTCTGAGGCCGGCATGGTCGTCGGCGCTCCTGCGGCGGGCCCCCAGTCCGATGCGACCTATCCCGGGATTGCCAAGGCGATCAACAGCGGCATGGGCAGAATGGCCATCGACATGGGCTACTTCCCGCCCGGGACCGACCCGATCACGGCAGGCAAGAACATGTGGACCGGCCAGTTCTTCGGCATGTGGGTGCCGGTCAACATGGACCTGGCCTCGGCCTTTTCCGGAGAACTGGGGTCCTTCATCAGCATGAGCCACGGGGTGAAAGGAACGGCAACGCTCGGGACGAGTACCGACTTCTGCTACACCTGCCATTACACCCAGACCCAATACGATTCCGGAGCGTATGTGACGAAGCGGGTCGGACGGGACTTTGCCGCGCTCGGCTATTCGAACGTCGACGACAACCAGATCGTCGACCCCATGTACGACCGGATACCGGCGCCTGCGCCTGCTCCTGCCGTAGACCGCATCACCTTTGCCTACACTGCCAGCAAGTCTACGGAATCGCTCAAGATATCGGTCTTTGTGGTCGAATCAGTGACCCGTGTGCCCATGACAGGCGTTACCGTTGCCGGAACGCTTTCCGGACCGGCTGGGCAGACGGGCCTTCCGGCATCCTTCACGGGCGTGACCGATGCGAGCGGAGTCGTTACCTTCTCGTTCAGCCAGAAAACCCTGCTCTCGGGCACCTACATCTTCGCCGTCAATACGCTGATGTATAACGGGGTCGCCACAATCTCGACAGTCACCTGCAGTTACACAAAGTAAGAGACAGACGCTTCCTGTGCGGCACCATGGCGCTCAGCCTGGTGCCGCCGGGTTCTTCATCGGCCTTGAACCCGACGGATTCAACGGCATGACCTTCAAGGATAGGCGCTTACGCCTATAACATCGACAAATGATTGTCGATGTTTGTGTCTCAGTCAAAAGACATAAAAAACAAGATGTTTTCTCGCCAAGGCGCCAAGGCCGCAAAGAAAAACGGGATTCGGAGTTTAAACCTTTGCGTACTTTGCGAGCTTTGCGAGAGACGCCTTTAGTTTTGTCTTGGATTCTGCTGCCCCGAAGGGGCCATTTCTGCCGGGCGAAGTCCCGGCCGAAACGTAGTAACTTACGAGTTAAATTCTACTCAAAATGGGCAGGAAATATTATCGAAAGTCATAAAAGCCTCATCAAATGAGGCCACTAGAACGATTTCTTGAACTCACGTTTTCTTATATATTTGCACTTTTCAATTCCGCTTTATGCGGGCTGGGAGAGCGGGACGATCATTTTGTTTTCTTGAATGAAGGCCAGGATTGAGCGGAGCAGCTCGAACCTTCACGACAACCGGGAGAAAACCCTATCACCTGGCAAAACCAAACGGCAAGGCATCCGTCATGCATTCGCTGCTCAACCAATCCCTCCGCACGATGATCCCCCTCTCCGGTAATAACACCTGCCCGCAATGGTCATTTCACCGGATCGCAAAGGCCCGGCCGAGTTTCCCTGTTTAGCAACTAACCGTTCTGACGCTGTTTTTTCCCCTGACCCTCTTCGGCACGGATTGTGCTCTATGACTGTCTGTTTTCCCCGCTCGCACCCTATAATGCACGAAAAAAGACCGACGACTGCGGATGAACGACCTGCACGGACCTCACGGGAATCGCTGTGCGCTGTGCTCCCACTGCTCCGGCATTGGTTCGTCGCACCATGAAGAGTGAAAAGATGCGGTATTGTTTCACAAAACCAGCGGGAATACCGCTTGTTTTTTTCAAGCCGCGTTGATCATGCGAGGAAAGGGGGTGAGATCGCCAAGAGAGCTGCGTCATCTGAAATAAGAAGGTGTTGCAGCTTGACCGGATCAGCGCAAATAAGGCGCGGTACGTTGATCCTAAACGGGATTTCAATCGAAAGGGGAAAAATCCAATGGACAAGTCTCTGAAACGGAAGTTTTGCAAGAGCAGCATGTTCCTGGTTGTCGTTGTAGTGGGATCCATTGCCATCGCAGGGACGGCACTGGCAGGGGTAATCAGCGGCTGGAACACGGGAACCGTCATTACCCAACCCGGCCCCTATGTTGATTACACAACGTACTACAGCACCATCTTTTCGGACTACAGCATGAGCACCACCTACGGCGCGATCTCCTGGAAGCATGGAGACGTGCAGCCTCCAGGCCTGAAGGTCGTGAACGGCGACGACGTCAATGGCACGAACTGCATCATGACAACGGGCTATAACCCTTATGACTTCACGGACAAGCAGTGCAGTGACCCGGTACAGTCAAGCAAGCGCTTCAAACTCAAGAACATGGTGAATGCACCTCTGGACCTCAACTATACCGTCGTAACCGGCAACACGAGCGTTTATCGAATATTTCAAAAGTGGACGGACGTCACTGACCTGCGCTGGAGCGGCTTCACCATCCAGCTCGGTTTCACGGTGAACGGCGTATTCGTCCCGTCAACAGCAGGCGACGGACTCGGCTTTTCGACTCCCACCGGAGCCTATTTCACAATGCCGGTGACCTCCTACCAGAGCAAAGAAGACACCCTTTCAGCGTTCTATGCCCAGGGTCTTGCCGGGCCCGCGGACAAGTATCATCCGGAGCCGGGGTATTTCAATCCCTTTGCGCGGATGAGCTTCGGGCTTATCGCCACGGAAAACACCATCACCAGTGACGGTGTATCAGCAACCTACTCGAATGTCTTCGGCGAATGGCTGAACAGCGCTGCCGTGCCGATCTCCGTTTTATGGGATGATGACGGCGACATCAATACCGACAATATCCTGATGGCGAACTGCGCCGACCCCGCGAACCTTGTCCATGTGGGCACCCACACGGGCGACGATGTGACCGGGTTCACCTGCACCGGTCAGTGGGTGACCTTCCGGTCGCAACCCGGTCTCGACAGCAATGGAGTCCCCTATGTGTCCGACGGGATTCCGAAGCCCATCAACCTGACAGACCTGGCCCCCTATGTCCATACCAGCGCTACGTCAGCAGTCGCTTCCGGTGAGCCGAAGCCCATGTATATGGACCAGATCGAAGATGCGGCCAATCTCGGCTTCACCTTCTGGATCACCGTGGCAGACAATACCACGTGGCCGACGCCGGGCAATTTCACGGTCCGCTACACGCCGGTGCCTTCCGGCGGATCGACCCTGCCGCCCCCTGCGGGGCCCGAAACATCGTGCAGTGACGGCATTGACAATGACGGCGACAGCCTGGCCGACTGCGCCGACCCGGACTGCGCCGGCATCGGTTTCTGCGGACCTGAGGGCCAGGACACGACCTGCTCCGACGGTATTGACAATGACGGAGACGGCTTCATTGACTGCGCCGATTCCGGCTGCGCCAAGAACAGGTCCTGCAGATAGACCTTTTTTGAGGCCGGGGTGAGCCCCCAGCTCATCCCGGTCTTGCTTTCTTTTGCAAAAGAAGGTCGGAAGTTGAGGCCCTCCCCGACTCGCAATTTCCGGGCAGCAGTCCGCTCGTTCATCATATCTGGAGATAAGGCAGATTTCTCAACCTGCGTGCTGCATGATGATTCCTTTATCCGGCAATAACACCTGCCCGCGCTGGTTATTTCACCAGATCGCAGAAACTCCGCGAAGATTCCATCTTCGGCAACTACGCATTCTCGCAGTGTTTTTTTCTTTATCTCTCTGCGGCACGGATCGTGCATTTGTTATTGCCTAGTCTCTCAGCTAACACTTTCTTATACAGGAAAAAAGACTTACGACTGGCGATGAACGATCTAGAGGAGCCTCACGGGGATTTCTGCGCGTTGCGTTCCAACGTACTGAGACAACGGGTAGCTGCGCCGTGAAGAGTGGAAAGAGCGCAGTGTAGCCTCGACAAACCAGAGTGACCACGCTTTTTTTCATGCAGCGCCGATCATGCGAAGAAAGGGGGTGAGATCGCCAAGAGAGCTGCATCCGCTGAATTACGTAGGGTGGTGCAGCTTGACCGGATCGGCGCATAGTTAAGTAAGGGACGGTACGTTGATCCACAGAAAGGCATTTCAATCGCACTTCAATCGAAAGGGGATTACTCCATTGGACAAAAAAGTGAGTAAGGTGCTTTGCAAGATCAGCATGTTCCTGGTTGTCGTTGTAGTGGGATCCATTGCCATCGCAGGGGCGGCACTGGCAGGTGTGATCAGCGGCTGGAACACGGGAACCGTCATTACCCAACCCGGCCCCTATGTTGATTACACAACGTACTACAGCACCATCTTTACGGACTACAGCATGACCACCACCTACGGGGCGATCTCCTGGAAGCATGGAGACGTGCAGCCTCCGGGACTGAAGGTCGTGAACGGCGACGACGTTACCGGCGAAAACTGCATCATGACCACGGGCTATAATCCCTATGACCTCTCGGACAAGCAATGTTCAGATCCTCTGCAGTCAAGCAAGCGCTTCAAACTCAAGAACATGGTGAATGCACCTCTGGACCTCAACTATACCGTCGTAACCGGCAACACAAGCGCTTATCGGGTCCTGCAAAAATGGACCGACGTAACTGATCTTCGCTGGCCCGCCTTCACCATCAAGCTCGGCTTCATGGTGAACGGCGTATTCGTCCCGTCAACAGCAGGCGACGGACTCGGCTTCTCGGATACAACCGGAGCCTATTTCACCACGCCGGTGACTTCCTACCAGAGCAACGAGGACACCCTTTCAGCGTTCTACGCCCAGGGCCTTGCAGGGCCGGCGGACAAGTACCATCCGGAACCGGGATACTTCAATCCTTTTGCGCGCATGGGCTTCGGGCTCATCGCAACGGAAGATGGCATCACCAGCGACGGCGTTTTCGCGACCTATAAGAATGTTTTTGGCGAATGGGTGAACAGCGCTGCCGCGCCGATCGCTGTTTTCTGGGATGATGACGGCGATATCAACACCGACAATATCCTGATGGCAAACTGCGCCGACCCCGCAGACCTCGTCCATGTGGGCACCCACAGCGGTGACGATGTAAACGGGCTGACCTGCAATGGCCAGTGGGTGACCTTCCGGGCGCAGCCGGGACTCGACAGCAATGGGGTCCCCTATGTGTCCGATGGCATTCCGAAGCCCATCAGCCTGACAGACCTGGCCCCCTATGTTCATACCAGCATTACATCGGCAGCCGCTTCAGGCGATCCGCAACCCATGTACATGGATTACATTGAAGATGCAGCCAATCTCGGTTTCACCTTCTGGATCACCGTTGCCGACAACACCAAATGGCCGACCCCTGGCAATTTCACGGTCCGCTATACACCAATCGTGGCCGCGGTCCCTCCGCCGGTGACGATCGACCTGGCTCTCATAAGCCTCACGGTGCCGGGCAAGACCGTGCGCAACGTCACATCCACTATCTCCGCCGTGGTCCAGAATCTTCAGCTTGGCGCAGTTCCCGGAACCCTGACCATTGTGGGGAAGGACAAGGCCGGTGTTGTGGTGGGCAATTTCTCCAAGGCCCTGGTGACAACGGCCGACAAAACTGCAACCACGCACAGCTTCTCCTGGACGGCGCCCAGCTATGCCACGACTGTTTCCTGGACAGCTACGGTCACTGCCGCGGGAGATGTTAACCTGACCAACAATACAAGGACAGCCACGACCACCGTCAAGTAACGTACGTTGATCGCATCTCCGGGGAAGGAGCATTGCCTCCTTCCCCGGGCTTTCCGCAATTCCGATACCGCCGGCTTCAGCACGGCAGGCCGGCCCGACATTCAGCTCAGGAAAGGAGGTGCGGCTGCAGATGCCGCGCAGTGCCTTCCTTCACGCCCGAAACCACAGAACACTATCCCATGCAAAGGAGGCTATCGCTCATGAGAACGAACAGGTCATGGATCGCAATCGTGGTTTTTTGCAGTCTGCTTCTTGGCGCAGGCATCGCCCAGGGCGCTGATGTTACGTACACGAAGACGCACATCTTCTCGATCAATGACGTCCAGTGCGACCGGGGGGTCGTGGGGACCGTCTGCCTGAACATGTCGGCCCCTGTCCTGGGAGCTGACGGGCTGCTGTACTATCCCATCGACTCGGCCTATGGCTGGGACGTGAAAGATTTCGATCCTTCGGCGCTCCTGCCGCGGCCCATGGACGGCATCTACGCGGAAGGGTTCATTACGAACCTGATCAGCCCCCTCGGCCAGGTGATCGGCATCAATGTGCAGGACGTGGAGACCGGCGACTGGAAAGCCGGTCCCATCAACGGGGAGTGGGTGGCAGGGCTCGGTGCGCTCAAGGCAAAAACGGCAACAGAGCACTATGTTGTCATGGACCACATCCTGAACGCGCCCTGGATGCCGCCGCTCGTGGAGGGCGTGGACTACACCACGCGTCTGAAGGACGACGGCAAGATCCTGTACTTCTGGGGCAACTACAACAAGGAGCCCACGCCCGTCTACATTTACTCCGCGCTGCCGCTGCCTGACGCCTGGAAAACACCGGGTGCCAATTTCACGGTCAAGTCTGCCAAACTCACCATCTCGCACAAGATAACGAACAGCCCCAATGATCAGATCCGTCCCGAGGATTTCGAAAACGAGCTGGCCACGGGCATCCTGCCGAAATACATTGTCGCGCCTGACGGAAGCTGGCTGTCCGCAGTGGAATCCTATGAAGGCGGCGATGGCGAATATCTCCCGATCGGAACGGTGCTGCGAGATGCTGCCGGCAATTACACCAACGCCTGGTACGTGACGCTCGACCGGGACCCCTTTGGCGGACCCAGCCCCCGCTACCGCCTGAAGTCGAGCAAGTTCGGCCAGGACCTGCCGGGTGTGGAAATCCCCCAGTATCCCGTGGGAGAACCGACGACCACGACCATTGACCTGCTCGCGCCGATGCGGAACGCAGTCACCGGACTTCCGGGCCCATCGGTCCTGACTCAGAGCGCCAACTGGATCGCCTACCTCGACGCGAATGACGGCGTCCTGGACGGGTTCACTGTCGAGGACTGCAAGATGACGCCTGATTTCGACATGATGCTCTATATCAAGGGCGAGGTGGGGAAGCCAACACCGCTCAACACGGCCACGCTCGAGATCGTTTATGATGACCCCGCGGGAACAACCCCGCCGCCGGCGCCGAGCGTTGACCTGTCCCTTTCCGCTGTGACGGCGCCCAACAAGATCGCGCCCGCTGCAACAACGACGATATCGGTGACCGTAAAGAACGAACTGCCGGGCGCCGCGCCGGGAACTATTACCCTGACCGGCACAGACAAGAACGGCGTAATCATCGGCAGCTACTCTCTCAACATTGTCACCACTGCTGACTCAACGTCCACCACCTATGGCTTCGGCTGGACCGCGCCGGCCTATCAGACCAATGTGACCTGGCTGGCGAAGGTAGCTGCCGCAGGCGACATCAACCTCGCGAACAACACGAAAACAGCCACAACGCTCGTGAAATGACGCATGATCCGGGTTCCTGCGCTTGCCCAAGCGCAGGGGCCCTTTTCAGAACTGCCATGCATACACTGACCTTTCTCCGACAGAATTTCAGTGCGCTGATCGCCGGTATTCTGCTGTTGTTCGGCGCGTCCTGCGCGACAAGCGGCCCCAGGGGCAACACCGTACCTGCTCCCAGGGGCTACACCGCCGACATGGTTGTCTCCGCTGCAGGAGCGACAACGACGTCCCGCATCAAGATACAGGGCAGCAGAATGCGCATGGAAGTGCTGACTGGCCGGCGTTCGTCCATCATGATCGTGGACTATGATCGGCTCAAGGCATGGGTGCTCGTTCCCGCTGAGGGTAAATACAAGGAAGTCCCTTTTGAGTCCTTGGGCGATCAGATCCCCCATTTCTTCATGCCCGGCCTGCAGATAGAAAAAACGACACTACGCGAAGAGGATCTCGATGGCGTTCCTGCTGTCCGCTATCATGCAGTGATCGCCTGTGACGATGGGGCAGGATATACGGGCTCTCTCTGGGAGTCGCGGGACCTGCCTGAATTCCCTCTCAAATGGGTCGACAATGCTTCGAATGTCGTGGTCACCTGGAGAAATGTACGATCTATAGATCTTTCATCGTCTTTTTTCGAGATACCACCGGGATACAGCGAGCTTGCAGGCGAGATCCGGGTGGAGGCCGGGAGAGGAAAACGATCCTGCCGAGGCTTCAGGCCATCGGCCGAAAGTAGGAAAAAATCGTTTCTAACGTAAAACAGATCTTCTACGTTGTAACCATTCCGTCGCTTAGCTCGTCTTATTATTGAAATTACCAATTCCGGCCCATCGGCCATACATGCCCCTTTAGAACCACGTGCAAACTAATAAGCGACAGTTGTAGCCATTGATGAACACATGAAGAAGCATAGAGCAAAGTGCATGGCGTTTATAACCTTCTGCTCCATGCGTCATGCCCTCTGCGCGTTCACATTCTATTTGTGTTTATCCGTGGCCAAATGCTTTT
>Ga0154442_1052_pt1 | contig 27599 bp, 23 predicted proteins | sample RifGroC2_FD_115946 | JGI IMG/M metagenome (GOLD analysis project Ga0154442, IMG submission 115946) | Nitrospirae bacterium GWC2_57_13
TTTTGCTGGCCCTGGTGTTCGAGTTCGCCTATGCCACGCGCGTGAGTGTCCGGGCTGCCGCGAACTTCCGGGACAGTCAGCGGGCGTATTTTCTCGCCCGTTCAGGCGTCAATTTCGTCGGCAAGGTGCTTGTGGACGATCTTCAGCAGAAACGGCTGCAGGACAACCTGGAACAGAAAGAGTGGCAGGTGGTCCCGGTGATCAGCGCGGGCGATGCAGAGTTGCGGGTGCGCTGGGAGGACGAGGCGGGGAAACTTAATATCGCAGAGAATCTCCAAGTACGAAATCTGTTCACTGTAATGCAGGTGGACCAGCGGGTGGCGGAAAGGATAGCTGAGCGGGTGGCGGAGCGAGGAAAGTTTTTTTTCTTGCCCGAACTCCATGAAGTAATGGACGACGAAGAATACAATAAAGTGATAAATTACATTACCACATTCACAGCACAACAGACTCCAGTCAGTATTAATACAGCGCCGCTCAAAGTTTTGCAAACTCGTTTCATTAGTGCAGCGGCTGGGGCCGATACTGATGCTGAAAGTATAGCGGAAGATTGCATCAGAAAGAGAATCTCCAAGCCATTCGAATCTAGCAAGGATATTGCCGATTTCCTCGAATATAGAAATATTGTTCCCAGCAATGTTAACGCCAAAGAGACCAGTGACTATTTCCGCATCCATTCCCACGCCACGGTCGGTGAGTACACCCGGCAGGTGGAGGCCGTGATCCATCGAACAGCAACGGGATTTACGGTGCTTTCCTGGAGGTCATTGTGAAGATCGTGGGCCTCAAGATCGAGAAGGGGCTGCTTGCTGTCGCCGTGATCGACCGGCGGCTCGGGAAGTCGGAACTGGCCGAGTCCTACAGCGTTTCCTTTGCCACCGACACGGAACTCGTCGAGGTGCTGAAGGAAAAGGCGCGGAGTTGGGCAGGAGCGAAGATCGTCTCGTCCATTCCCGGCCATCATTTCGCTCAGCGCACGGTGGAGTTTCCCTTTGCCGACCGGAAGCGCGTAGAGAAGGCGCTGCCTTTTGAGATCGAAGACAGCGTGCCCTTTGAGCTTGATGACGTGGTCCTGGACCACCTGGTGCTTGCAGGTGATAAGACAGGAAAGGCCCCTGCAGGAGCGCCGGGCGCCCGGATCCTTGCCCTGCTGCTGCCGAAAACCGTGCTTCGTCAGCATCTCGACCTGCTTGCGTCAGCCGGCGTGGACCCGCAGGTGATCGTTCCTTCCCTGGCCGGGCTCGGCGCAGTGGCCCCGATGATCGCAACAGAAGGAGCCGCGCTGCTGATCGCAGGACAGGACTTGTGCCTCAAGAGCGGAAATGCGACTATGGCGCTCCGGAGCCTGTTAAACGACGGCGGGGCCGGAGGCTTCCGGCACGTTCTTCAGGCCCTGGAGACAACGCAGAAGGAACGGGTCGCAAAGGCGCTGCTCCTGCTGCCTGACAGCGCCGTGGAAGCGGCTGTTGCATCGGCGGGCATTCCGCTGGAAGTGGTCGTCCCTGAGTTCGGGGGCAGAAAACCCGCAGATGCTGTCAGCCTGGGGCTTGCGCTTGCTGACGGCATGAACTTCCGGCAGGGAGAGTTCGCATACCGTGCCGCCGACGCAGGGGTGCGCAAGAAGAGAAAGGTCCTCATTGCAGCCGCAGCCGTTGTCGTTGTGCTGGCCATCACGAATGTGGCGGTGAAGGTCACCCTGGTGCGGAACGCCTATGGCCGGGTCGACAACGCTATCAAGGAGGCCTTCCGCGCCACCTTCCCCGGCGTGAGAATGACGGCAGATCCTGTGCGCCAGATGGAGAACGAACTGCAGGAAGCGCGCAAGAAGCTCGGCGTGCTCGGCTCAGGCGCATCGGTCCTGGATGCGATGAAGACGATCACCGAAGGCGTGCCCAGGGAGATCCGCGTCAGTTTCACGGAATTCAACTATGAAGGCGAGCGCGTGAAGCTCCAGGGTGAGGCGATCTCCTTCGAGTCCGTGGACAAGATCAAGGCCGAACTTCAGAAGTCTCCGCTCTTTTCGGACGTGGTTGTCCAGGACACGCGGATGGGCGTGGATAACAAAGTGAAGTTCCGGATAGAGATAAAGTTGAAAGAAAAGATGTGATGATGAACATGAGGGTGAACAAAGGCGAAGCAATTGCCGTTGATGCGTAGGGGCGGGCATGCCCGCCCTTCTGCGAGGCCATAACTTAATTGGCATCCACGTTTTGGGCGACCATGGTCGCCCCTACGAGGGTGTTGTCGGCGGCAGTCTTTGATAATAAGTTCCGTTGCCTCGAGGTGTCTCTTGAAGCTTGAACCCAGAGAAAAGAGGATGCTCATTTTCGGCGGCATCGCCGCCGTGGTGATCCTGCTTTATACACTCGTTCTTGCGCCGCTGGCCGGCACGCTGTCGGGAAAGCGGGGCCGCATCCCGCAGATGGAGAAGGACCTTGTCAGGATGAAGGCCATGCGGGAGCAGTATGTGGAGATGCAGCAGCGACTGCGCGAGGCGCAGGCTGCGGCGGAAAAGCGCGGACCGCTTCTGACGGAGATCGAGAACATCACGAAGCGGGCGAACCTGTCCGGCAAGGTCGTGTCCCTCAAGCCCCAGCCCGGCGCCACAGGGGAAGGCTTCAAGGAGAGCATTGTGGAGATCCGGATGGAGAACCTTGCGCTGTACGATATCGTGAACTACGTCCATTTGCTCGAAAAGTCCATGCTGCGCATCAAGAAGCTCTACTTTAAGCCCCGGTTCGACAATCCGAACCTGCTCAATTCCACGATTGTGGTATCAAGCGCGGAATAAGATATGATCGATAAGAACATACTCATCCGCCGCGCGTCCTTTGTCGTCTATTTTCTGCTCGCCTTTTTTCTTTTCCTGCTGCTGCGCTTTCCCTTTGACCAGGTCAAGACAAAGCTTGAGAACGAGGTGCGGTTGCGCACTCCTGTAGAGCTGTCTGTCGCACGGTTCTCTCCGCGGTTCTTCAACCGTTTTGTGCTGAGCGATGTAGTCATATCGGACAAGAATGGCACCGTGCTCTTTGAGAGCCCTCTGGTCAGAACAAAGGTCTCGATCCTGGCGCTGCTGCGCGGGCGAATGTCCGTTGATCTGGATGCTGAGGCCTACGGCGGCGAGCTTTCCGTCACTGCACGGCAGGGCGGAGCCCGGCAGTCATTCACGGTGAATGCAGATGCGCTCGATATCGCTTTTTATACGCTGCTGAAGAACCTGGGCGTGAAGGTCTCGGGCAAGATCGGAGGAAACATCGAGATGACCGGCGATTCGGGCAAGGGGAGGGCGTGGTTCAAGACCCTGGCGCTGCGGGAGCTGAAGGTCATGGGCTTTCCCGTGCCTGATCTCGATTTTGACCAGGGCTGGATCGAGGCGGAACTGAAGGGCGACCGGATGACGGTCAGGAAGTTCGAGGCTGACGGCAAGGAGTTGAAACTGCGCGCCACGGGAGACGTGGTGCTGCGGCAGAACGGTTCCCTGAATCTCGTGGTGAAGCTCAAACCCTCGGAGCGGCTCATCCGGGAGCAGGCCGCGCTCATGTCCCTGCTCACGAACCGCGACGCCGAGGGGTTCTATCAGTTCACCCTCGGCGGCACGGTCTCGGCGCCCCTGCCGAGGCTGTGACGGCAGGTCTTCAGAACCGTAGAAGGAACCGCATGCCGAGCTCGCGGTGTTCGTTGTCGGGCTCGACGACGTAGACCGGCCATCCAGAACTATCATACCCGATAAAATCAAGGTCCGATTCTTTGATATTCCAGTAACGGAAATACGGTTCGATGATCAGAAGATTTTTTTTCGCGGCATTCATGAATTGGATCGAACCCCGGAATCCATAGCCTTTTTTCTGTGTGTTCTCCGCGTCCTTTGCGTTAGGATCGATGTCGCTAAAATAGCTGATCTGCTTGCCCATAAGGAAGAGATCATATTCCAGATTAAATCCTGCGGACCAGCCCTTTCCACCTTCCGGCTTCCGTTCAATCCCGATGGGAAGATAGATGTAGTTGGACTCACGGAGATACCCACCCGCAGATCTATCTGACATTTCGTCCCGGAGATAGCGATAACCGAATCCGATGTAGGGGTTTGTTGGCGCCTCCGGGGCGTTCTGTCTCCTGAGACCCTTGATGCCCCTGATCTCGAAGATATAATTATCGATGTCTTGTATGTAAAGGGACGTGCCTCCCCATGTAGAACCGGTATAATCGACCTGGCCGTAGCTGAACCGTCCCTCGACCTTCCAGAAGGAGGGCTGCCGCTGCGTATAGGCAAGCGCTATGCCGGAAAACATCCCCTGCTCCCTCATCAGCCGGGGCTCCCGATAGGCGAAGTGAAATAGTTCAAGGCCTGCATCGAAGGACCGATTTTCCCATGCTTCTGCCGGAACAGGCGCTGCTGCGGCGCAGAGCATCAGAAACGCTATAATGCGAGTTTTATTTTTCACAGAGAGCACCTCACGTTGCTGAAAAAAATACCCTCTTCCGTTTTTTGGAAGAGGGTAAGGATTATATCAGGAAGAACGACAGCGAGTAAAGCTTTTTTAGAACCTGAACGCCAGGTTCGCCGATACCTGTCCTTCCTTGTCGTCGAAGTCATAGGCTCCGGCAACGTCCATGCGGAAGAAGTAGATTCTCAGTCCCAGGCCGGCAGTATAGACGAGATTTGCATCATCAGCGGCTGTATTCTTGTACGCGCCTGCGCGGATGCTGACGATCTCCTTGGGCAGCCTGATCTCAGCGCCCACGGCCATGGTCTGGTCCTCGTAGCCCGGGATGCCGAGGCTTTTGTTTTTCGAGAGGTCGTAATCCGCTGAAAGGGTGACTGCGCTGACCGGCTTCCAGGCAACTCCCGCGCGGAACTGGGGTTCGATCTCGATATAGTAGGGGACGGTCATCATGCTGGTCGAGACATCACCAAAGCCGTCTCGCGACGCGACCACGCCTTGGAACGGAAATGATGGCGAGTTCAGATATCGTCCTACAACCCCAATGCGGAGGTTTTCTGAGGCCTTGAACAGGATCCCGGCGTCAATCGAGGCTTCGGAGCTTGATGTTTCGCTCAGGTCGAGGTCGTCGATGAAGGTGTCGAAGTCGCCGGTGCGGATGCTTTCTGAATGAACGTACGTTGTGACGGACATCATTTTTGCGTTCGCGCCGATAAAGAATTTTTCGCCGAGGGGCGTTGCAAAGGCCACGCCGGGCTCGCGCGAGACGAGGCCTGCTCCGGTCACGGCAGAGTTGTTACTTGTTATTGGTGTCGGCGTTGGTGTCGTGTCTCGGTTTAATGTATCAATCGTCGGATAAATGCCTGCATAGGTGAGGCCCAAGGCGCTGATGGCAAAGGCTGATCTGCCTGCAGGAATGGAGACCAAAAGTCCCACATGAGCATCAATGTCCGTGCCGCTCTTGGGCTTGTCCAGGTCAGTCAGGAGCTGGTCCAGTTCGGTCAGCAGTGCCAGTGAGGGGCTGCTGGTCTGGTATATCGCGTTGATCCTGTCCCACTTATCCTGAAGTCCGATGTGGTCCCGGATCGCTGCGCCTGCCGGTATGCGAATCTCCACCTTCTTGTAATCAGCCAAGGCAGCGGGATTCCAGTAGACAGCAGTGGCATCGTTTACTGCGGCAACAGATGCGCCGCCCATGCCCATGGCCCGGGGGCCGACGATAGCGAACTGGGTCGCCTGGGCCAATGTTGGGAAGGCCAGGACTGCCAGTGCCAGAATGAGAATCAATTTGCTTTTCATGCGGTTATCCTCCTCAAAGTGCAATTTAGCTTGTTCAAAGATAGCTACAGGAATGGTTCTTGTCAAGCTTTGGTAGTATGAATTACCCTTTCTGTTGGGTAAAATTACCCGTCTTTTTTTATGGTCAGTTCCGTGACCATTCCCGGGAAAATAGATTTTGACAACCTCTTGATGTTCCAATAGAATGCTTTTGGACATGCTATGTCCATGCAGGCATGTGGTGCCGCGTGAGGATGAAAATCTCTACGGTTGCGTAGGGGCGGGCATGCCCGCCCTGTGCGAGGTTCTGCCTGACATGCAGGGCGACCATGGTCGCCCCTACGAAAGGGAGTGATTTTTTTCAGATGAAATCAAAGACAAAGACCGTTTATGTCTGCCAGTCCTGCGGGACCCAGTCTCCGCGCTGGATGGGCAAATGCCCTGACTGCGGCCAGTGGAACACCATGGTCGAAGAGCGGCTCGAAAAGCCGAAGCCGGGCCGAGCAGGCGAGCGGGGCCCAACAGAGCCCATTCTGCTCAACGAGATCGAGGCTCGCGACGAGGACCGTTTCGCAACGAAGATCAACGAACTGGACCGGGTGCTGGGCGGCGGCATTGTGGCCGGCTCAATCGTGCTGATCGGCGGCGATCCTGGCATCGGCAAGTCCACACTGGTGCTCCAGATGCTGCGGCAGGTGTCGGACCTCCGCGGCAAGGCGCTGTATGTTTCAGGCGAGGAATCGCCCGGTCAGATCAAGATGCGGGCCCAGCGCCTCGGCGTGAAGGCCGAGCATCTCTATGTGCTCGCCGAGACATCGCTCGACGATATCCTGCGCGCTGCCGACGGTCTTCAGCCCCAGGTCCTGGTGATCGATTCGATCCAGACGGTCTACACGCCGGAGCTTCCGTCTGCGCCGGGCAGCGTGGGCCAGGTGCGCGAGGTATCGGCGCGGCTGATGATCCACGCGAAACGTTCGGGCATTCCCACTTTTCTGATCGGCCACGTTACCAAGGATGGCGCGATCGCCGGGCCCCGGGTGCTGGAGCATATCGTGGATACAGTGCTCTATTTCGAGGGCGACAAGGGCCATGCCTTCCGCGTGCTTCGGGCCATCAAGAACCGCTTCGGCTCCACGAACGAAATAGGCGTGTTCGAAATGAAAGAGGGCGGCCTTGCCGAGGTGGAGAACCCCTCGGAAATATTCCTGGCCGAACGGCCAAAGGACGCCACAGGCTCCGTGGTCGTCTCGTCCCTTGAGGGCACACGGCCGATCCTGGCCGAGCTCCAGGCACTGGCAGCGCCGTCGAAACTTGCCATGCCGCGCAGGACCTGCATCGGCGTGGATTCCAACCGGGTCTCACTGCTGCTCGCCGTGCTCGAGAAGCGGGTGGGCATGCACCTGCTCGGCATGGACGTGTTCGTGAACGTGGTGGGCGGCCTCAGGATCGACGAGCCCTCGGTGGACCTGGGAGTTGTCGCGGCGGTGGCGTCCAGTTTCCGCGAACGGCCCATTGATGGCCAGACCATGGTGATGGGCGAGGTAGGGCTCACCGGCGAGATCCGGGCCGTGAGTCAGGCGGAGATGCGGTTGAAGGACGCAGCCAAGCTCGGGTTCACGCGCTGCGTGCTGCCCGCGGCGAACGTGGAGAAGATGGAGAAGTCGGCGGCGCTCAGGAAGATGGAGCTCCTCGGCGTGCGCACCGTTGAAGAGGCGCTGGAGAGGCTGTTCTGAAAACCACATACGCCACCCCCGCTCCCCCGGCCCGCGTCCGATCTTTATTGAATCCGGGGCGGGCGTTACCAATGACTATTGGATGCGGGTCCCGCACCTTTGCCAATAGTAGTGGACGCGGGACTCTCGAAACGGAGACGGAGGACGGCGCGAAGACGCAAAGAGAAGACGCGGCATTGATTTGACTTCTTCACGTTCACGTTTCGAGTATTCCTTAGAGACTTTGTGTCTTTGTGGCGAGAAATAAAGGTTCTGTCCATGGCTATCGGAAAACTCTGGCAATGGTTCGGCACCAGGCGCGGGATGGCGATACTTATCGGCCAGCTCGTCGTGGTGCTTGTTGTGCTTTCCTTGTACAGCGGCTACCGCTCCAGCGAGCGGTGCGTGTCCTGCCATGCTGATAAGGAACGGATGGCGAAGCTTGGCTATCCCCAGTTCGTCATGACCCGTGAGCAGGTGCAGGAGGAATCGCGCCATCCGAATACCGAGTGCCGCGACTGCCATCTGGGTAATGGTTTGTCCGATGATGTTGACCGGGCCCACAGGGGCATGCTTCGGGTCATCGTGCTGGATGGCCAGTTCAATGTCATGCCGAAGCGCGGTGTTGTGCGTCAGCTTCTGCCCTCGGGTCCGGACCGGCAGCGGGCCATGCTGCCCAAACTGCCTGACGGTTCTATCAACTACGAAGTAGGAACCATTCTGTACCACGACCGGGACCGCCGGTCCTACGGCTACGACCCGCGCATCGCCGAAAAGACCTGCGGCAAGGCAGCCTGCCATCCCGAGGAAGTGAAGCAGTTCAGCACCAGCGTGATGGGTTCGAACTTCCGCCAGCGTTCCATGCGCCATTGGCTTGACGACCACGGTCCTAATAATTGAGGCCCGTCCTTTTCGGACACCCAGCCGGTCGGCTGGGCGGAAGGCAAACGGTTCTCTTTCGAGAACACAAAGACCATCAACGAGCAGATCACGGTGCAGCTCAGTCGCCAGCAGGCCGTGGCAAAGCAGATGATCTGCAATGTTTGCCACACAGGCTGCCTGGACTGCCACTATACGCCGTCTCGCGAGCGCGGCGCCCACGCCATGACCAGGACCCCGCCGGCAGCGAACTGCACGGGCGGAGGGAGGAGCACTTTCGTTTGCCATGCCGGCACCATGGAACGCAGGCGCGGGGACAGTTATCTCGGCAAGGAGTTCTCCGAGCCGCCGGGTCTGCCCGAGGACGTGCACGTGCGCGAGAAGATCGAGTGCGTTGACTGCCACCAGACCGGTCCGGGCGGCATGGGGCACATCGAGCGCAAGGCCACCTGTCAGGACTGCCACATCGAGGTGGAGGAGGCGATCGCGGTGAGCGTTCACAAGAACGTGTCCTGTGAGGCCTGCCATGTGAAGGTCCTGGGCGGATACGAAATGACCTCCTGGGGGCCGGGCCACATCATGGGCGCGGCGAACCCCTTCAAGAAGTATTCACTCTATTACGGCCCCATGGAGCCGCCGATCCTGGTGAAGGACCAGAAGGGCCGCTGGATACCCATGAAGGTCTGGCCGAACAGCACCGGTTATATCAAAGACCCTGTGGAGCCGAAGCCGGGGATCATTTTCCGCTGGCCCAAAGGCGAGACGCACGACGCCTATGCTCAGCTCGGGACCTTCAGCTTTCCCGGAGGGAACAATCTCTACCTGGCCTGGCTGCAGCTTGACCAGGCGGCCCATCCTCTCGGCAAGTCGCGTACCTGTGGGAATTGCCACGACAGGACGCGCCAGGTTGCGCGCGCGACCTGGGAGTTCTATGACTCCCAGGGAGCCGAGCCTTTCACGGGCAGGCACCGCATCGTCGCAGATGAGCAGGGGCTGCGCGTTGAGGGGCTTGAGGCCACGTCGAAGATCGAGCTGATGCCCGGCGGCAGGACCGAGGATTTCGCGGCGTGGATCCATCTCGGTGACATTTGGAAGACGCCGGGAGATTTTTCGATCCCCCGGTCGGACAAAAAGAAATATGCAGACCTTGAGCGCGGCATCAAGGCATCGCTTGCGAGGCTTGATGAGGTCGCCCTGACGTTGCAGGCCCGCGAGGCGCGGGGCGAGAATGTAAAGAAGCTGCGGCGCCGGTGGAAGGAAGCAAAGGCCGCCGTGGTGCATGATCCGGCAAAGGCGGAGGAGCTGATCCGTGAGCTTTCGAAGAACGTGAAGGGAGCCGCAGCGGGCAATCAATAACGGACAGCCATGAACACCCTTATCAGAACGATCGAAGTCCTGGGCATCATCGCCTTTGCCATCACGGGCATTCTGCAGGCCCGGAAGAAGGGCATGGACCTTGTGGGCGTCTATGCCGTGGCCATGATCACGGCCCTGGGCGGCGGCACACTGCGCGACCTGATCTTGGACCGCCGGCCCCTTTTCTGGGTGGAGCACTACAGCTATCCCATTCTGCTGCTGATACTCTCGGTCCTGATGACCATCACCGTGACGAAACTGATGAACAGGAAGCGGATGATGACGGTCATCCTGGTGCTGGACGCCTTTGGTCTGGGACTCTTCAGCGCGTCAGGCGCGTCGCTGGCTAATCACGCGGGGTACCATCCATTCATCTCAGCGCTGCTGGGGGTCATTACAGGTGTGTTCGGGGGCGTGCTTCGGGACATTATCTGCAACGAGATACCCTATGTTTTCAGCAGGACCGAGCTGTATGCCACCTGCGCCTTTGCCGGCGCCTGGGCGTATCTCGCGATCAGCGCGGTCACGGGAAACGAGGTCACGGCTGTCATTGCCTGCATCGTCGTCACGGTCGTGACGAGACTGCTGGCGATCCGGTATAAGATACGGCTTCCAATATGAAAATCCGTAAGGGGTAAGGCGAAAGACAAGGGATAAGAGACGAGAGACGAGGAGAGCATATGCCTTATGTGAACATAAAGATAACAAAAGAAGGCGCTACAGCGGAGCAGAAGGCAAAGCTCATTCAGGGCGTTACCGGCCTGCTTGCCGACGTGCTGGGGAAGAACCCCCTGACCACCACGGTGGTCATCGACGAGGTAGAAACAGACAACTGGGGCATCGGCGGCGAGACTATAACGGTCCGCAGGGCGCGGGAGCGGAAATAATCGAACAGGAGCAGATGATTAGCACCGCATGACGTTTATGTACGAGCGTTTTTCCCGCGCAGCAACCCCCTCTCAACTGTACGAGCGTTACGATCCTCATGCCGTGCAATAGGTCAGGATTCTGGTCGCGTCGTCCCCCCAGGCAAACAGCCCCGGACAGGTAAAAAAAGTATTTTTTATCACCAAAATTATAATTATTTTTGCTATGCTATATTCATTCTAAGCGTACTGGAATGGCGGTCCATTCGATGCAGCGAAAATATTCATAAGGAGTGGGGGGAGGTCATACAATGACAGAACGTACCTTTCGGATTATACTCGGTGTTCTCCTCCTGATAGTGCTGTACTCTGAACAAGCTACACTGATTTACCTCTATATCGGCATCCTGGTCTTCGAAGGGATCACCAACTGGCGCATACCGATCATTATTTCCCGGTTGAGATACGGTAAGACATATCAGGAACTGCCCGCAGCCGCGCCTGGGACCTACCGGTTCGGGTTCGAGGCTGAGCGCGTTCTCCGACTGGTCATCGCTGTGCTGCTCGCTATTTCGTTCGTCCTCTTCCATGATGTGCTCTGGTTCTTCCCCTGGTTCATCGGATTTGCGCTCACCATGGCCGGCATCACCGGCATATGTCCTATGGCAATCTTCATGAGAAAAGTGGGCTTCAGAGGATGAGAGATCCCGACCGCGTATCCGACGACTGGATAAAGAACTGGCGCGCCAGTATCGCCGTGAAGATCACCGGCACCGTGCTGTACGTCGCCGTGCTCATTGGCCTCTTGTTCGCCGTCCTGTCTCTCAGGAACGTGGAAGATGACGTGCGGAAGGAGCATGCCGCACAGGCGGATCTGTTTGCCTACCACCTCATGACGATGCTGCACGATGAACCCTCCCTCGTCACCCTTCGGGAGATCGATTCCCTTGTCAAAGGCCGCCTGCCGCAGTTCCCCATGTCGGCCGTTCAGATCACTGTGGACAACGAATCGGTCATGAGCGGAACACCGGTCCCGCAGCCCTACGTCATAACCCGGGCGATCATGGCGCCCGGCCCGGGAGGGGAGCAGGACCGACGCACGATAACCTTCGGCATCCACTTTCCATCGCTTCACGATACCGTGGTCGAGCGCCGCAACCGGCTGCTTGCCGTGACCGGGTTATCGGCCCTGATTTTTGGGTTTTTTCTGACCTGGGTGGTACGCAGGTTCATCGCCACCCCCATCAAAACAATGGTGGACGCGACAAAGGCCGTGTCCGGCGGGAATATGGAACTCAGGCTCGACACGAACAGGCAGGACGAATTCGGCTATCTCTCCCGGTTTTTCAATCAGATGCTCGACCAGATCGCCCGGGACTTCAGCCAGCGGCAGGAGGCGGAGAATGCGCTCCGGGAGAGCGAGGGGCACCTCAAGCAGATCCTTGATTCGATCCATGCCGGGGTCGTCGTGATCGACCCCGAGAGTCACAAGATCGTCGACGCCAATGAGTACGCGCTTCGGATGATCGGAGCATCGAGGGAGCAGACCCTCGGCCATGTTTGTCACCGGTATATCTGCCCGGCCGATGAGGGCAAGTGTCCCATATCCGACATGCATGTTGATATTGACAATTCTGAGCGGGTGCTCTTGACCGCCGCCGGCAGAAAGATAGCCATTCTTAAATCGGTCGTACCGATCATGTATAAGGGCCGTGAGCATTTTATCGAGACCTTCTCCGACATCTCCACGCTCAAGCAGGCGCAGGACCAGGTGCTCCAGATGTCGTTCTATGACGTCCTGACGGGCCTGCCGAACCGCATCCTGTTCAAAGACCGACTGCAGTTTTCGATATTCCAGGCGGCTCGTCGCCAGAAACGGCTCGCACTCCTCTTTCTCGACCTGGACAACTTCAAACGCATCAACGACACGCTGGGTCACCGGGTGGGGGACCTGCTGCTGAATGATGTCGCACAGCGGCTGAGCGGCAGCGTACGCCTGACGGACACCGTCGCGAGGCAGCCTTCGGAAGACGCGGACGTCACCGTGGCCCGTCAGGGCGGGGACGAGTTCACCATTCTTCTTTCCGAACTCGGCCAGGACGAGGACACGGCGAAGGTGGCGCAGCGCTTTCTCGACAGGCTGGCGGCGCCGTTCATGCTCGACGGCCACGAGGTCTTTGTCTCGGCAAGCATCGGCATTGCCGTCTATCCCGCCGATGGTGAGACCAGTGACGCGCTTCTTAAGAGCGCCGACATTGCGATGTATGCTGCCAAGGAGCGCGGGAGGAATAATTACCAGTTCTACCGGCAGGCCATGAACGTTTCCACCGTCGAGCGGCTGGACATGGAGAACAGTCTGCGCAAGGCGCTTGAACGGAAGGAATTCGTGCTCTACTACCAGCCCCAGATGGACATCCCTACGGGCACGATCATAGGCATGGAGGCGCTCGTGCGCTGGCAGCATCCCGCGAGGGGAATAGTATCTCCGGCTGAGTTCATTCCGCTGGCGGAGGAGACCGGCCTGATCGTGCCGATCGGGGAATGGGTGCTTCATGAGGCGTGCGTCCGGAACAGGGCGTGGCAGGTTGACGGATGTCCGCCGATCAGCGTTTCCGTGAATATTTCGGGCCGCCAGTTCAAGCAGCCGAACTTCATTGCAACGGTGCGGAGGGTCCTTGAGACGTCCGGCCTCGATCCCCGGCTTCTCATGCTGGAGATCACCGAGAGCATGCTCATGGATGGCACGGAAGAGGCGATCGCGGCGCTCCATGAACTGACGGCAATGGGGATCCGCCTGTCGATCGATGACTTCGGAACCGGTTATTCTTCGCTTACCTACCTGAAGCGCTTCCCCATCCGCGAGATAAAGATCGACCGGGCTTTTGTGAAGGGGATCCATTCCAATCCCGACGATGCGCCCATTTCCCGGGCCATCATCGCGCTGGGGCACAGCCTGAAATTGAAGGTCGTGGCCGAGGGCGTGGAGACGGAGGCCCAGCTGGAATTTCTCGCGCGGGAAGGGTGCGACGAAATGCAGGGCTACCTGCTGAGTCCGCCGGTCCCGGCGGACAAGGCGGCCCAACTGATAGCGAGTGAGCGGGCAGGCGTCGGAGCCGGGCTGGAAATGATCCGCAGGGTCAACGGCGGGATAACGATACCGGAAGACGGGGTATCTTCAGATGATGCAGTGTCTCCGTCCGTGGAATAGGCTCAACGCTTACTCCGTCTCGCAGGGCGGCACTATTTCCCTCAGGGTCTTGAGCTTTGCCGGTGTGAGCGCGGTCTTGATCGTATAGCTTTTCCGTGCGTGGCCGTCCTTTTTCTTCATCAGGAGCCATTCCTTGCCTGTTCCCTTCGGCAGTCCCTTCATCAAGGCAAGAGCAAAGGCCCCCTTCAGTTTTTCCCCCTTCATTTCAAAACTGAGTTTTCCCGCTCCGAGGGCCTTGAGAGGATCGTCGGTATCAAGGGGAACGAATGTTCCGGCGTCCCAGACGACCACCGGTCCGGCGCCGTAGCTGCCTTCAGGAATGATGCCTTCGAAATCGATGTATTCCAGAACATGGTCGGGGACCATGACGGCGAGCCGTTTGTCCGCCGGGTCCAGGGACGGTCCCTTGGGGATCGCCCAGGACTTGAGCACGCCGTTGATCTCCAGGCGAAAATCGTAGTGAAGCCGCGTTGCTTTGTGCTCGTGTACTACGAATTTTAACGGTCTGTTCGGCATGGTTTCTCCCTCCCCCCGCCCCTTTAGGTCTTCGTTATCAGCTATGATACAGGAAAGTCCGTTGCGGTACAAATACAGCCTGAGCACCGACCGAGAAACAGGGATCGCATAGCGTAAGAGTGATATCATCGAAGCGCATGATATCTAGACATGCTTGTTCAAATTCCGACCCTTCTGAGCAGAGTATGCCGGATTCCACCGGTGTATGACTAATAAAATATAGTAAAAACATATTTTTTGGCATGGCAGCGGATTTGCAACATAAAAAGGGGATAGGTCTGTAGCGGAGACAAAGATGTTTGACCCGTTGGCGTAAGATAGTAGAGGGCACGACGGAGGCATAATCGCAAAAAGGATTCAGGGGCCGGGGACGGCGTTTATCATTCGAGTGCCGGTGAAGCAACCGAGGGAAAGGCAATGGATCAGCGAGGAAAACGCATAAAGATTTTGATGGCCGATGATGATGAAGATGATCGCATGATGATGAAGGAGGCGCTGGAAGAGGCCTGCCTGGCCGATGTGATCCATTTCGTCGAAGACGGGGAAGAGCTGATGGATTACCTGCGCCGACGCGGCGTCCATGCAGAGGCCCGGACTTCGACGCGGCCCGACCTGATCCTGCTGGACCTGAACATGCCGAAGAGAGACGGGCGCGAGGCACTCAAGGAAATCAAGAGGGACCCGGACCTGCGCCGCATTCCGATCGTGGTCCTGACGACGTCGAAGGCTGAAGAAGATGTCTACCGCACCTATGACTTGGGGGCAAATTCCTACATTACGAAGCCGGCGTCCTTCGAAGAATTGATTCGTACGGTAAAGACCCTGGTTAACTACTGGTTCGAGATCGTAATACTTCCGGCAGGATAGGAGCGTGTTGCCACAAAGGCGCCACGGCGACGATAAAACAAATTGCACGGTAGAAAGTCATGCGAAGGGATGCGTAAAAAGGAGACAGCCATGAAGGTTCTCAAAGTCTGCGTAGTCATGCTTATGGGCCTGTTGCTGGTATCTGCCGGTTACGGGGCTCCGCAGCAGGCGTCGAAAAAGACGAGGATTCTCGTGGTGAGCAGCTACCACCGGGAGTATCTCTGGTCGCAGGAGACCAACGAGGGGCTGTGCGCCAGCATGCTGAAGTTCGGCTATTTCGACAATAAAGCGCAGGCCGGGGAATATACGAAGGACGATTTTGTTGAGACGTCCAGGGCCATCGTCAAAAAGGTCTGGCTTGACGCAAAGCGGAAAAAGAGCAGGGAGGAGAAGGTGGAGTCCACGGCCCGAATAACCAGGTTGGCCAGGGAGTTCAAGCCGGACCTTATCTTCCTGGGCGATGACGACGCGGCCGAGTATATCGGCGGACAGTTCCTCGATACGGAGACGCCCCTTGTTTTCTGGGGGGTGAACAACACGCCGGTAAAGTACGGATTGGTGGACCGCCAGGACCGGCCAGGACACAACGTGACCGGTATCTTCCAGCCGGGGTATTATGTTGAGAGCCTGAATTTGCTCAAGAAGATCGCGCCGCGCGTCAAGACCTTTGCGGTGCTGACGGACGACACGACAGCAGGACGTTCGCACTATAAGGCGATAGAATATCTGGCCCGGCAGGGCGCTCTGCCGCTCATCCTGAAGGAGACGGTCATAACGGGCGATTACGAGGTTTTCAAGAGAAGGGCGCTGGAGCTCCAGAAAGAAGTGGACGCGTTCTTCATTGCCCAGTACTCCAGTCTTCGGGACAAGACCGGCAACTATGTGTCGGCCTACGAGGCGGCCAAATGGTACATCACGAACATCACTATCCCCGAAACGGCCGAGCAGGGACAGTTCGTACGGCAGGGCATGCTGTGCGGCGCGGACGACTCCGGGTACAATCAGGGCTTCGAGGCCGTTGCCGTGGCGCATGATATTCTCTCAAAAGGCGCCGATCCCGCGACCTATCCCGTACGCGCTCCGAAGCGCGGCGTCTTGATCGCCAACAGGCAGCGGGCGGCCATGCTCGGGATCGCGCTGTTGCCGGAGATGGGGATCGAGGAGTATGTTGACATTGCGGAAGCGTTGAAAGAGGCGAAGTAGCGGGGTATAAAACAGAGGTCATGAATGCGGCGAAATGATGACAAAGGCCTTTCCCTTTTCTCACGGATGCTGATCGCCTTTCTGGCGGTGGTCACCCTCGTCAGCGGAGCTTTGACCTGGGCCTTTTACGTCTTCAGCATGAGGTCCATCGAGCAGCACACCGCGGAAAATATCCTTCAGCAGTTCAAGGCCATAGAATACCACTTCGGGTTCGAGACGCGGGTGGATATGGTAAAAGACCTGCGGATACTGGCTTCCAATCCGGTCCTGGATGATTTCATCATGTCCTCTCCTGCTGAGAGGGAGGTCGGCGCGCGGGCCGTTGAGCGGCTTTTCCTGGGGGCGATGAAATACCATGAGAGCTATCAAGGAGTGTATTTTACGAACACCCTCGGCAGGGAACAGGTCAGGGTGGACCGGTCCGGCCGTGTCAGAAAGTACCGGGATCTGAGCGCAGGCAGGCTGTTCACACGCGTCAAAGCCGGCACGCCCGGGGGCGTGGAGATCGTCGGTCCCTGGAAAGACAGCGCCGGCAGGGTCGTTGCGTCCATCGGCATCCACAAGGTGGACCATGACATAGGGCAATTCGGAGGCGCCCTCTTCATTGACTGGAGCTTTGACAGGTTTATTGAGTATTTGAGCAAAATAAAGATTTTTGATGCAAACCTGATATGGCTTTTTTCCCGGGACGGGACAGTCCTGATGCGGCCTCGTACTACAGGGGAGGTGTTTGATCCCCGGCCCTATTTGTCGAACGACGTTCAAATCGTCCCCCGACTGCTCCTGATGAAGGAGGGCATGGTAGTGTATCAGGACCTGTCCGTGTTTCCGGGAAATCCCCTGGTGAGGCTGGCCATCGGCGTGCCTTCGTCGCTGCTCCTTACGGATGTGCGGTCCGCACTGAAGTTGTTTTCGGCAATGTTCCTGCTCGCGCTGCTCATTACGTTTATTATTGCTTTGTATCTTTCACGGTATCTCTCCGGGCCGATCACCGTGCTTGCCGCGGCCGCGGCCCGTCTTGCGAAAGGCGACCTCTCCACCCAGGTGGCGGTCAGGGCATCCGGCGAGGTCCGGCGCCTGGTGGACAGCTTCAACCGCATGGCGGCGGACCTTCAGCATACCACTGTCTCGAAGGAGCATGTCGACAACATCATCAACAGCATGATCGACACCCTCATCGTCATTTCTCCGGAGGGGAAAATACTGCAAGCGAACGCCGCTGCCTGCGCTTTGCTGGGTTACAAGGAAGAAGAGCTTCTGGGTCAGGGTATGGAACTGATTTTCAAGGAAGCAGCGCCGCAGGGAAGAGGAGCGATGGATGAATTGATCGCCACGGGATCTGTCGGCAGCGGTGAGCAGATATACATCGCTAAGGACGGGAGAGCGATACCTGTGTTGTTTTCCGGCGCCACTATGCGGGACGGCGACAACGCGATCCAGGGCCTCGTCTGCGTGGCCCAGGACATCACCGATCGCAAGCATGCCGAGGAACAGTTGAAATCCTTTGCGGTAAAATTGCAAAAAAGCAATAAAGAGCTGGAGGAGTTCGCCTATGTGGCTTCTCATGACCTCCAGGAGCCGCTGCGGAAGGTCACGGCATTCGGCGAGCAGTTGAAAACCAAATACGGACAAGAACTCGGGGAGAAAGGCGGAGATTATCTGGAGCGCATGCAGGGCGCAGCCCGGCGAATGCAAGGTCTGATCACCAACCTGTTGAGCTATTCGCGGGTCACGACCAAGGCCCAGCCCTATGTACCGGTGGACCTGGGCACGGTGGCGCAGGAAGTGCTGTCCGATCTGGAGGTGCGCATCGAGCAGACCAAGGGGCGGGTGGACGTGGGCGACCTGCCGACCATAGACGCGGACCCGCTCCAGATGCGCCAGTTGTTCCAGAACCTGATCGGGAATGCCCTGAAGTTCCACCGTACGGGTGAACCCCCGGTCGTCACGATACGGAGCTCCGTCATTGTGGGCAACGGGACGGAGGGGGCGAAGGCTGCCGCAGGAGCGCTGTGCCGGATCACCTTTGCGGACAACGGCATCGGGTTTGAGGAAAAGGATGTTGACCGGGTATTCGGCGTGTTCCAGCGTCTTCACGGCCGGAGTGAATATGAGGGTACGGGAATAGGGCTTGCGATCTGCCGGAAACTCGTTGAGCGTCACGGCGGAACAATCACGGCGAAGAGCGAACCGGGGCAGGGAACGGTCTTTACCGCTGAACTGCCTGTTGCGCATACGAGAGGCGAACGTGCCGATGAGTGAGGCAAAACGATCAATCACGATCATGAGGGCCGATGACGACGACCGCATGATGGCGAAGGAGGCCCTGGAAGAGACCCGGCTGGTCAATGTGATCCGCTTTGTCGAGGACGGCGAGGCGCTGATGGATTATTTATACCGCGGCGGCAGCTATGGCGACGCCAAGCATTCGCCCCGGCCGGGTCTGATCCTGCTGGACCTGAATATGCCGAAGAGAGGGAGACAGATTATGCGGAAGATGACATCAGGCGTGATAACGTCGGCAATCAGTGTGTTTGTACTCATGTCAATGGCGGCCTTTGCATGGGCATCGGGAAGCGAGGAAGCCCGGCCTCCCTCGGGAGATCTTACGGAGCTGAGCCTCCAAGATCTCATGAACGTGACCGTGAACTCGGCATCGAAGTTCGACCAGAAGATTTCAGAAGCGCCCTCCTCCGTGACTATAATTACTGCTGATGAGATCAGGAAATACGGTTACCGCACGCTGGCCGACGTGCTCAGGAGCGTGCGAGGATTCATCGTGACCAATGATCGGTCGTATTCATATGTCATCGTGCGGGGCTTCGGCCGCACCGGCGACTGGAACAGCCGCGTTCTGGTGCTGGTGGACGGACACCGGATGAACGAGATTACGTACGATTCGGTTTATGTCGCAAAGGAGTTCATACTCGACATGGACCTTGTGGACCGGGTCGAGATCATTCGCGGGCCGAGCTCATCGCTGTACGGGGACAACGCTTTTTTCGCGGTGATCAGCGTCATCACGAAGCAGGGGCCGGATATTCAGGGCACGGAGATGTCCGCGTCCGCGGGAAACCGTGGGACCTATACAGGCAGCGCAAGCTTCGGGAAACGTCTGAAGAACGGCGATAAAGTGTTGATCTCGGGCTCGGCCATGAGCTCGGAAGGCAATAAGCACTTGTATTTCCCGGAGTTTGATCCCGCTAATCCTTCTGCGGACAGCCGGGCGGCGAACAACGGCATTGCCGAGAATCTTGACAAGGAAGAACGGCAAAGCGCCTTTATGAAGTATTCCACGGAGCATTTTACGTTCGAGGGCGCTTACGTGGAACGGACGAAAAAGATCCCCACGGCGTCATTTTTATACGCGGGGTTTAATGATCCTCGTTTTGAGGCCGTGGACAGCCGGGCCTTCCTGGACGTTACGTATAAGAAGAGCGCCGGTACAAGCATGGAGCTGCTGGGCCGGCTGTACTACGATCAATACTGGTATCATACCGATTACCCACTGCGTTATCGGCGATGATCTGTTTGGTCCGGTGCTGGACGCTTTGCAGGCCAAGACCGTAAAGAACCGAAAGATCGCGGTGAAGCGCATGAAAGGTCCCGTTGATGTGGGCGCCTGCCATGTCCTGTTCATCAGTCCGACTGAAGAGGGCCGCCTTGACGATATACTTCAGGCACTGAAAGGTCATGCAACGCTTGTGGCGGGTGACATGGAGCGCTTTGCACGACGCGGCGGGATGATCGGGTTTATCATGGAGCGGAACAAAGTGGGCTTCGAAATCAATGAAAATTCCGCGAAACGTGCGGGGCTGCAGATCAGCTCCCAGCTCCTGAAACTGGCCCGGACCGTATATTGAGGAGATAGGTATTTCATGGTTGCACGAGTTCTTTATATCAGGTCCATTAAGGGCAAGCTGACCGCGGCCATGATGGCAGTCATCGGGATCGTACTGATCCTCGTGACCCTGGCCTTCGTGGTCAATGAAGCCCTGATGTTCCGACAGGCGATCCGCCGGGAACTGCAGATCCTTGCCAATATTATCGGGCTGAACACGACGGCGGCCATTATATTCGGAGACAAAAAATCCACTGAAGCCACCCTGGCCGGTCTTGCCGCCAGGCCGAACCTTTTGGGGGCCTACCTTCTTACGCCGGATGGCGAGTTATTTGCGGAGTATGTTCCTGTGGCAGCGAACGCAGAGCGACGAACGTTTACCGCAGGGGACAAGCCGCAACAGTTGAAGGGAAATATGGCCTTTCTTGCTGAGATTGAACAAGACATAAAGGGTGTGGGGAAGTGGGACCGGGACCTGGAAGTAGTCGAACGGATCATGCTCGACAACCAGGTGATCGGCATCGTCGTGCTTCAGTCGGACCTCAGGGAAATATTTGCGCGTTTGAACTGGTTCTTCGTTTTGGTGCTCATCATCACCGTCTTCGCTCTCGGCGTCGCGTTTCTTCTCTCGGGAATGATGCTCCGGCCCATTTCCGGTCCGATCCTGGACCTTGCGAGCACCATGAGAAGGGTCTCCGAAAACAAGGAATACGGACTCAGGGCCAGACAACGGAGCGACGATGAAATAGGCCAGCTTATCGACGGGTTCAATGACATGCTGGCGCTGATTCAACAGCGCGATGCTGAGCTCGAACTTCGTCGCCAGCACCGTGAAGCGGAACTCGCGGAGCGCAAGCGGGCAGAGAACAGATTGCGGGTGTCTGCTGCAAAACTGGAACAGACCAACAATGAACTGAAGAATTTTCTCCTTGTCGCATCTCATGACCTGCAAGAGCCGCTGCGCAAGGTTATGGCGTTTGGAGACCAGGTGAAAACAAAATACGGTAAACAAATCGGGGACAAGGGTCGGGATTATCTGGAACGCATGCAGAATGCAGCCGGGGGGATGCAGGTGCTGATTAACGATTTGCTGACGTTTACGAGAGTTACGACCAGGGCGCAGGCCTTTATGCCTGTCGACCTGAACGCCGTAGTGCAAGACGCGATATCCGATCTGGAAGTGAGAATAACACAGGCCAACGGGCGGGTGGATGTGGGCGCGCTGCCGACCATTGACGGCGATCCGCCCCAGATGCGCCAATTGTTCCAGAATCTTATCGACAATGCCGTAAAATTTCATCGCAAGGATGATGCGCCAATCGTAAAGATCCACAGTGAATTCATAAGGGACAACGAGGGAGAAGCGAATGGAGACAGCGGGAATGGCGGTTTCTGTCAAATCACGATAGCAGACAACGGCGTGGGATTTGATGAGAAATATGCCGATCGCGTTTTCGGCGTATTTCAGCGTCTCCACGGCAGAAGTGAATATCGGGGAACAGGGATCGGGCTTGCTGTTTGTCGTAAGGTGGTCGAGCTTCACGGCGGGACTATTACCGTAAAGAGCATTCCGGGACAGGGTACTGCTTTTATGGTACTATTGCCTATGAGACAGCCGGAGGGAGAACTATGGATAAGCACGGAAAACGAATTGTGATCCTGATGGCCGATGACGACGAGGACGACCGCATGATGGCGAAGGAGGCCCTGGAAGAGGCCCGCTTGGTCAATGCGATCCGCTTTGTCGAGGACGGCGAGGAATTGATGGATTATTTATACCACCGCGGCAACTATGCCGATGCCAAGAATGCGCCCCGGCCGGGCCTGATCCTGCTGGACCTGAATATGCCAAAGAAGGACGGCCGTGAAGCGCTCAAGGAGATCAAGGGCGATCCGGACCTGCGGCGCATTCCCATCGTGGTCCTGACGACGTCGAAGGCGGAAGAGGATATTTTCCGGACCTATGATCTGGGCGTAAACTCGTTCATCACCAAGCCGGTGTCCTTCGAGAGGCTCGTCGAGATCATGAAGGGTTTGGCGCGGTACTGGTTCGAAATTGTCGAGCTGCCGAGCGTGGAAAAAGGGGCCTGAGGTGGACGACCAACGGTTGAGAGTGCTGCTCGTCGACGACGACGAGGACGATTATATTATAACGAGGGACCTGCTCGCCGAAGTAAAAGGAAGGCAGGTAGCGATGGACTGGGTCTCGACCTTTGACGAGGCGATCGCGGCCATCGGGCGGAACAGCCACGATGTATATCTTCTCGACTACCGCCTCGGCGCGCGTTCAGGACTTGAACTCATGAGAGAATCGCTCGCAAGCGGCTGCAAGGCGCCGATGATCCTGCTGACCGGCCAGGGTGATCACGACGTGGACATGGAGGCGATGAAAGCGGGGGCCGCCGATTACCTGGTCAAGAGCGAGATCAACGCCTATCTGCTCGAGCGTTCCATTCGGTACGCGATCGAAAAAAAGCGGGCCGAAGCGCAGATCCTGCACATGGCCTATTACGACAGCTTGACCAGTCTGCCGAACCGCCTCCTGTTTCAGGATCGGCTGAACCAGGCCATCATTCACGCTGAACGCTACGAGCGAATGTCGGCCATGATGTTCCTCGATCTCGATAACTTCAAGCGGATCAACGATACGTTCGGCCACCGCGTCGGCGATTTATTGCTGAAGGCCGTTGCCGACCGCCTCAAGGAATGCGTGCGCGACAGCGACTCTGTTGCGCGCCAACACACGGATATCCTGAATATTACCGTCGCCCGGCAGGGCGGAGATGAGTTTACCGTCCTGCTGAGTGAAGTTCGTGAACCGGAGGATGCCGCGAAAGTGGCGCAGCGCTTTCTTGACAGGCTCTCCCAGCCGTTTCTGCTCGACGGCCACGAGGTGTTCATCACCGTCAGCATCGGGATCGCCATCTATGAGGTCGACGGAAAGGACCTCGAGAGCCTGCTCAAGAACGCCGATGCGGCGATGTATCACGCAAAAGAGCAGGGAAAGAACAATTACCAGTTCTATAAGCATTCCATGAACGCCACGTCCCTGGAAAAGCTCGAGTTCGAGAATGATCTGCGCAGAGCCTTGGAACGCAAGGAGTTTCTGCTCTACTACCAGCCGCAAATCGACGTTCGCACCGGGGGGATCGTGGGCATGGAGGCGCTGATTCGCTGGCAGCATCCCGGCAGAGGAATGGTCTCTCCGGCGGAATTCATTCCGATGGCGGAAGAGACGGGCCTGATCATTCCCATCGGTGCATGGGTGTTGCAGACGGCCTGTGCACAGAACAAAGCCTGGCAGGCAGCCGGGCTTACTCCGATACCGGTATCGGTTAACCTCTCGAACCGGCAATTCAGGCAGCGTGACCTGATGCAGGCGATAACAGCGGCCGTGGAAACATCAGGCCTCGAGCCCAGGCATCTCGTATTAGAGATCACCGAGAGCGCTATCATGCATGAGCCGGCGGTCTCCAGCGCCATGCTGCATCAATTAACGGCCCAGGGACTGCGACTGGCAATGGATGATTTCGGCACGGGTTACTCTTCTCTGGGTAATTTGAAGCGGCTTCCGATCTATGCCATAAAGATAGACCGTTCCTTTGTGATGGACATCACGACCGATCCGGACGATGCGGCGATTACCAAGGCAATCATAGCAATGGGCCGCAATTTGAATTTAACGGTTATTGCCGAAGGCGTGGAGACGGAACAGCAGCTGGCATTTCTCTATGAACAGGGGTGTCACACGATACAAGGCTACCTCATAAGCCCGCCACTGCCGGCGCATGAGGCATCGGACATCCTGGCCCGTGAAAAGGAGGGGGCCGGTATCGGCCTGGATATCTGCCGCAGGATCGTGAAGCACGGTAAGGGAAAGGACACAATAGCATAGAGAAGAGATTTTTACCCATGGATCGACTCCTTCGTTTCTTCGTAGTTCTTACCTGCCATGCCTCCAGCGTACGGTAACAGTAAAACTTCTTGACAAGCCGTGCTTTTCCCATATAGAATCAAAAATTCACGAGGCTACAATTCTATTTCCTACAAGGATATTCCGTCTATGATCAAGCTCTACAACACGCTCTCGGCCAAAAAAGAGGAGTTTGTGCCTGTGCAGCCCGGCCGGGTGAGCATCTACGCCTGCGGCGTGACGGTCTACGATCATTCCCATCTGGGCCATGCGCGCGGCGCCGTGGTCTTTGACCTCATCAGGCGATATTTTATCCGCAAGGGTTTTGCGGTGACCTACGTCAGGAACTTCACGGACGTGGATGACAAGATCATCAACCGCGCGAAGCAGGAAGGCATCACCGCTGAAGCCGTTGCCAAAAAATATATCGACGCCTACAACGAGGATATGGGTCGCCTCGGCGTGGCACGGGCCGATATCGAGCCGAAAGCCACGGAGCACATTCCGGAGATGGTCGCTGTCATCAAGGGTCTGATCGAGAAGGGCCATGCCTATACCGTGGACGGCGACGTGTATTTCCGCGTTGCGAGCTTTTCCGGCTACGGGAAGCTTTCGAAGCGCAACATCGAGGACCTGAAGGCAGGCGCCCGTGTTGAGGTGGACGAGCGCAAGGACGACCCCCTCGATTTCGCGCTGTGGAAAGCCTCAAAACCAGGTGAGCCGGCCTGGAGCAGCCCCTGGGGGCCCGGCAGGCCCGGGTGGCATATCGAGTGTTCTGCCATGTCCTTCAAGCACCTGGGCGAGACCTTCGACATCCACGGCGGCGGCAAGGACCTGATCTTTCCGCACCACGAGAACGAGATCGCCCAGAGCGAGGCCTTTTCCGGCAGACCCTTTGTGAACTACTGGCTCCATAACGGCTTCGTGAACATCAACCAGGAGAAGATGTCCAAGTCCCTCGGAAACTTTTTCACCATCCGCGAGATCCTGGACAAGTACGACGGCGAGATCGTTCGCCTCTTTCTGCTGTCCACCCACTACCGCAGCCCCATAGATTTTTCCGACGGGAACCTGAAGGACGGGCGTGCCGGGCTCGACCGGTTCTATACCATGAAGGAAGGCATCGCCGAATATCTGAAAGGAAAATCGGCAACGACCGCGCAGCCCGATAAGGTGGTCGAGTCCGTGGACCGTCCGTTGTATGAAAAGATCCTGAAACTTCCCAAGGCCTTCGAAGAGGCAATGGATGACGATTTTAACACTGCTTTTGCTATCGGCCTGATCTACGACCTGGTCAGGGACGTGAACAAATTCCTGGCCGAGGCTGGCCAGAAGGGCGAGGATGCGGCGCAGATCATTCTTCGGGCCGCCCAGACGTCCTTCGACGACGTGGGCCGCACGCTCGGCCTGTTCCTGCGCGAGCCCGGTGAATGGTTCGAAGAAGGCCGGCGCGCCGAGAGCAGGGTCACCCTCTCCCTCGAGAAGATCGAGGAGTATATTCACCTCCGGAACGAGGCGAGGGCGGGCAAGGACTGGGCCGAGGCGGACCGGGTCCGGCAACTCCTCGACGCCGCAGGCGTTGAGGTCTTCGACAGGCCCGGCGGGACAGTCTGGAAGCCCAAGTAAGCACGGCAAATTTCAAATCCCAAGAACCAAATTCCGAAATAAATTCGAAGCGCGAAATTCTGAACAGGGTGGATAATTGAAAATGTGTAACTGCCCAGGCCTATAAGTAACCACAGGTCCGATATGTCGGACACACGGAAAGCGTTTTAGGAAATAGGTCAAAATAAGTTTTTGGTAGTAACCCGTATTCATCCGTGTGTCGCATTCGCGCGACCCGTGGTTATAAGGTTTTGACCCGAGTAGGTGCGAAAATTTTGTATTTCAACATTCCCTGGGATTTGTTGTTTGAACTTTGGAAGTTACCCCGTTATGCCATCTGACAAACTCTTCGGCATCAATCCTGTCCTTGAGGCGCTCCGGGCCGGTCGTCCGATCCAGCGCCTGCTGATCGCACAGGAACGGAAAAAGGACCGTAGCCTCCAGGCCATCGTTGATCTCGCCCGGAAGGCGGGTGTCGAGGTCCGGACAACTGCGCGGTCCGCCCTGGACCGGGAAGCGCCGGGTGCCGTGCACCAGGGAGTGATCGCCTTTGCCGCTGCCCGGGGATATGCTTCCCTCGATGATATCCTCGCGATCCCGGCCCAAAAGAGCGAGGCCGGGCTCTATCTTGTCCTTGACGGGGTAGAAGATCCGCGTAATCTGGGCGCCATCCTGCGCACGGCAGAGACCGCCGGCGTCCATGGCGTGATCATCCCTGAGCGGCGGGCCGCCGGCCTGACCGAGGCGGTGGCCAAGTCCGCGGCAGGGGCGCTCGAGTATGTGCCTGTCGTGAAGGTGGTGAACATCGTTTCCGCCCTCGAGGAGCTGAAAAAGGCCGGCTTGTGGGTCGTCGGCGCCGATGCGGAGGGTGGCCGCCTGTTCTGGGACGTGGACCTCGCCGGTCCCACGGTCATCGTGCTGGGCGGCGAGGACCGGGGCGTGCGGAGACTGGTGCGGGAAACATGCGATCATGTCGTGTCCCTTCCCCTGCGGGGCCAGGTGAGTTCCCTGAATGTTTCAGTGGTTGCAGGCGTCATGCTCTATGAAGCGCTTCGTCAACGATCCTCAAAAACACCCCGACACTCCCCGGCAATCTATTAATATCCAAAGCTCTTTTGGGCTCGTTTGGGATTTTCTAGTTGACAGGGGGCATCTGATTAGGATAATATACGAACTTTCCAAAAGCGGGCAGGAGTGGTGCGCCCAGATCATGTGCGCCACCGTAACTCAGTTGGTAGAGTAGCTGATTTGTAATCAGCCTGTCGTGGGTTCGATTCCCTCCGGTGGCTCCAGGAACAAGCTTTCAACTGCCAACGAACGATCTGCTGCAGGTTCGCGACAGAAGTGCATCGACCTTGTTTTTCAAGGGAAAATGCCGTTGTCAGTTGCAAGTTGTTATTTCGTAGTCAGTCAGGTCAGGGGGAGGTTCCCGAGCGGTCAAAGGGAACAGACTGTAAATCTGTCGGCGTCAGCCTACGGAGGTTCAAATCCTCCCCTCCCCACCAGTAACCGACAAGTTGAAATTTCAAATTTGAAATGGAAAATTTGAAATGTCCGGCACTATGCGGGAATAGCTCAGCTGGCTAGAGCGCAAGCCTTCCAAGCTTGGGGTCGCGGGTTCGAATCCCGTTTCCCGCTCCAATAACCGTTTAAACCGCTTAAACCGTTTAAACGGTTTGAGCGGTTCAAGACGCCCATGTAGCTCAGTTGGTAGAGCACATCCTTGGTAAGGATGAGGTCAGCGGTTCAATCCCGCTCATGGGCTCCAGCAGTCGCTGCAAAGGGCGCAGTACAGCTCAGGATATCAGTGGACATTTCAACAGGAGGCGGGGAGAGATGGCTAAGGCGAAATTTGAGAGGACAAAACCGCACGTGAACGTGGGCACCATCGGCCACGTTGACCACGGCAAGAC
>Ga0154442_1059_pt1 | contig 27268 bp, 30 predicted proteins | sample RifGroC2_FD_115946 | JGI IMG/M metagenome (GOLD analysis project Ga0154442, IMG submission 115946) | Nitrospirae bacterium GWC2_57_13
AAAACCGCCGGTTTTTGGCCGGCGGTCGTGCTCCTGCAGATCCTTTTGTGATTACTGGTTCGGCCCTTGTCTGCAGCCGGCCCAGGCCGGAAAACCCTTTTCGTCGCGAAGTTTCAAAACTTCACCGCCCTTACTGACCTCGGCGGCGATAACAAATTCCTGGCCCATCCGCTGCGTCTTTACGCCCTTGACCTCGACGCGGTCTCCCGCGACGATCTTGATGTCCTGCCGCTCGATGTACCATTGAGGACCGAGATGAACGATCACGGTCTCGTTTCCGACCTTGAGCTTCAGGCCGATCCCCATGCCCATCCTTCTCATGGGCGTCACCTGCTCCACGGCGATCACCTCGCCGCTCAGGGTCTCGACCTTTGCCGGGTCGTACATGCCGTCATACTGCCCCCGCATGCCCCAGCCGCCGCTTCCCTTCCAGCCCTGCCAGGGCTGGGCCGCGGCAACCGCTGCAATGGACAACAAAACCACTACCGAACCTGCTGTCAATAACTTTTTCATGACCAATTCCTCCCTTTTGCCGCTACTGTCAGATATGAGGCATCTGTTATGCGAACTATCTAATGAGACACAGGAGGGTGAATATGGTTTAATAAGGGACAGCCCCCCTGGAGCCACGGGGACTGTCCCTTATTTTCGCCTTTGGGCCGCAGATAAACCGCACATACACAGATATAAACTGAATGCCAGCGGCTTGATGCGCTCTTCTTTAGTGATCTTGAACTATCCGCTCGTATCTGCGTTTACCCCGTTAGAAGATTCTTATTTCTAACGGGGTGAATCTGCGTCCAAATAACTGGTTTTGAGTGGATTCGTGCACCAGCAGTCGTGATGGGGGCGGGGAAAATCAAAAAGTACGGGCCTGCTTCTGGGCCCTGATGAAATCGAGAAATGCCTTGCAGAGGGGCGTCCTGCTCCGGCCCCGCAGCAGGATGATGGAAAAGTTGCGGTCAAGCGTAATTCCCGCGATCCGGAGGGTTGCCAGCCTGCCGGCCTGCACATCGTCCTGCAGGGCCCGGACAGACAGGATCGAGACGCCGAGGCCGGCCTTCACTGCCTGCCGGACAGCGTCGCTGCTCCCCACTTCCGCCACAACTGACAGGTCGCCGGTGGAGAACCCTTCCTTCCGGAACCGATCCTCCATGATCCGCCGCGTGCCTGAACCCTCTTCGCGAAGAATGAACGGCTCTTTCTTCAGCGCCTCAAGAGAAACGCTCTTCTTCTTTGCCCAGGGATGACCACCGGGAACAGCGAGGACCAGCTCGTCCTTCAAAAAGGCATGGGACTCAAGCCTCGGATCATCGATCTTTGCTCCCACCACTCCCAGGCAGAGACCTCCGGTCAGGACAGCGTCGGCCACCAGGGCCGTGTCCTCGATCAGGAGTTGGACAGTGATGAGCGGATAATTCTTTTTAAACGCGCCGATGAGCTCGGGAATGATGTAGGCGCCGGGAATGGTGCTGCCCCCGATCTTGAGGGTCCCGCTCACCCTGCCCGAGAGCTGCTCGATCTCCTGGCGGGCCTGGTCCCGCAGGGCCAGCAGCTTCTCGCCATGGCGGAACAGGACCTCGCCTTCCTCGGTCGGGACAACGCGCTTGCCGAGGCGGTCGAGCAGCTTGACGCCCAGCTCGGTCTCGAGGTTCTTCATATGACCGCTCACTGTGGGCTGCGTGAGATAGAGCGCGTCAGCGGCCTTCGAGAAACTCCGAAGCTTGATGAGGGTGCAGAATATTTCGATCTGGTGTAAGTCCATGGTTGAATTCAGAAGTTGAGAAGGTGAGAAGTTCAGGGTAAGATCTTTTGCCCCGCCTCTTCCCATCCTCCCAACTTCATAGCGTCTTAACTTCTTTTCTTCGCGTACTCGCGCAGAAACTGCGTCAGCAGCCGCACGCCGATGCCCGTGGCGCCCCGGGGCGTGTAGGGCCGGTCCTTATCGGTCAGGGCCACGGCCGCGATGTCGAGATGGACCCAGGGGTACTTCTGAACGAATTTCGAGAGCAGGCATGCCGCGGTGATCACGCCGCCTGCCCGCCCGCTCGCGTTCTTCATGTCCGCGATATCGCTTTTGATGTAATCGCAATATTCCTTCCAGAGCGGCAGCTCCCAGACGCGCTCACCCGTCCGCTCGCCTGCTTCGCGCAGCATCTGTTTGTACGTGTCATCGTTGCCCAGCATGCCGATGGCTTCATTGCCCAGGGCCACGCCGCAGGCGCCTGTCAGCGTGGCAATGTCAACGATCACCGCGGGCTTGTAGCGGCAGGCGTAGGTGAGCGCATCGGACAGGATCAGCCTGCCCTCGGCGTCGGTATTGATGATCTCGATGGTCTGGCCCGACAGAGTGGTAAGGATATCGCCGGGCTTAAGGGCACTGCCGCCCGGCATGTTCTCCGTGGCGGGAAGCAGGCCCACGATATTGAGCGGGAGCTTCAGCTCCGCTGCCGCCTGCAGGGCTCCCAGCACGGCAGCGCCGCCGGCCATGTCGTCTTTCATGCGGTCCATATTCTCCGGCGGCTTGAGCGAGATACCGCCGGAATCGAAGGTGATGGTCTTGCCGACGAGAACCACGAAAGGCTTCTTGCCGCCGCGCCGGTATTCCAGGATGATGAACTTCGGCGGTTGCGCGCTTCCCGAAGCAACACCCAGCAGCGCCCCCATGCCGAGCTTCCGTATCTGCGCCCGCTCCAGCACCTGGACCTTCATGCGATGCTTCTTTGCCAGTTCCCGCGCCCGCGACGCCATGACCGTTGGCGTCATGTCCGCCGAGGGATGGTTCACCATGTCGCGCACCGAGCAGGACGCCGCGGCAATGATCTCGCCGGTCCTGACGCCCTTTTGCAGCGCACGGACCGAAGCGGCCACTTCGGTCAGGAGGGTGATCTGCTTCACCTCTTTCGCGTGATTATTGTTCCCCTTGGACTTGTATTTCAGGAACCGGTAGAGGCCGAGCGCGCTGCCCTCGGCAAGCGCCTGGCCCGCTTCCACACCGTCCAGGTCCAGACCGTCATGGAACAGCACAATGTCCTGCGCGCCAGCGGCCCGGAGGTGCGCGGCGGCCGTGCCTGCCATGTGGCGAAGGCGGTTCAGCGTGAATTCCTTGCGCGGCCCGAGCCCGGCAAGCAGCAGGCGCTCCGCAGCGATCTTCCCATCAGGATGGAGCATGCTGACGCTCCCGATCCTGGCAACGAAATCGCCCCGCTTCAGAAGGCGCTGGATCGTGCCGCCAAGAGCTCGGTCAACCCGCTCCAGCGCGGGACTCAGTTTTTCGTCCTCGAAGATCGGCAGCACCAGCCCGCCGGTCTTCTGTTTTTCGATCTTTCCCGATGCCACAGTGATCTTCATGAATTCTCAGGACTCCTAATGCCGGACTAGCCGGAATCTAAACTTTATTGCCGCAGAGCACACGGAGAAAATGCAGAAAAAGGGCGGGAAGGAAGCATGCCTGCCTCCTGGAACATACACTGGTATAAGGTCAATCCTTCCGCAGCACGAGCGGCTCCACGCCCTCAAGGGCAAGCCTGCCTGCCACGATCTCCGCTTTCTCAAGGGAGGGGTAGGCCCCCACTCGTACGCGATAAAATGTTCCCCGGTTCGTCTCAAAGGGTAGAATGGAGATATTTCCGAACTTCTTCGACAGGCGGTCCTTCAGCGCCCGGGCGCTCTTTTCCTCGGCATAGTTCGCCGCCTGGACCGTGAACTCCCCGCCATCTGCGATGGGCTGGAGGGACTCTATTTTCACTTGCGCCGCGCCCTGAACCAGAAAGCCGAGCGCTCTGGCAGCGGCATAGGAAAGCTCAAGCATCCGGTCCTCCCCGAAGGGACCACGGTCGTTCACCACGACCGTCACGCTCTGCTGCGTTCCGAGGTTCGTTACCAGCAGGCGGGTACCGAAGGGCAGGAGGCGATGGGCTGCTGACAGGCCGTTCAGGTCGAAAATATCGCCGCTCGCGGTCTTCCTGCCCTGGAGGTCCTTCCCATACCACGACGCAAGACCCTCCTCCACATACCCGCCCTGCGGGGCCACAGTTTCAGAAGGATCAGCGCCTTTCGGGACCGTACCGGCACAGGCGGCAAAGAGCACGGAGGCGCACAGCAGAACAACCAGCACCGGCGACCTCCGGACCACCCTCTTCGCTCCGTTCTTACGCAGAGGCCTGGCCCTCAGCCGGCTTTTCCGCAGCCTTCTTCGACGCTCCCTTGTACGACTTGGCCGCGCGAAGCTTCCGCTGAGCCCGTTTCACCTTCTTGCGCGCCTCGCGCGCCTCAGGGTCGGCCTTCTTGTCACCGGCCTTCTGCACGGCCGCCGCGGCCTTCCCCTTCAACTTCTCGATCGCTGCTTGAAGCTCTTCCTGGTTCACCTTGGTCACTGCCTGTTCCTCCTGAATGCTGAATTGGCGACTTTTCGCGCGAATCATAATAATAAAGCAAAACCTATCAAGAATCAAGGGATTTTCTATGCCCCATGCCCCGGCGCAGGGCCCGGCGCGCGGCATCTCAACAAAAAAAGCCCCGGCATTGGCCGGGGCTTCTTGATCTCCTGGATTGTCAATTCGCCTACTTCTGCTGCATGCGCTCGCCACGGTCCTGCCTGCGTTCACCCTGACGCTGCATCCGCTCACCGCGGTTTTGCCTGCGTTCGCCCTGGCGCTGCATCTGTTCACCGCGGTCTTCCCTGCGTTCGCCGGCCTTCTCAAGACGCTTGGCCTCTTCGGTCTTGCCGTGCTTTTTCAGCTCATCGGCCCGGTCCTGCATACGTTCGCCCTGCTTCTCCATGCGCTCGCCCCGCTGTTCACGCCGCTCACCCTGCTTCTCGAGCCGTTCGCCGCGGTTCTCCCTGCGTTCTCCCTGCCGCTCCAGTCGCTCCCCCCGCTGCTCGCGCCGCTCGCCGGTATTCTGCTGGGCATCGGCCAGGGGGGCCAATCCAAAAATAAATCCTGCTGCCGCACAAACCACTACTATCCTGCGCATATCACTGTCCTCCTTATGCTTACATATAAATAAATGGTACTGTGGAGCGGCCCGAACGTCAAGGTACTATTCCCCATCTGAGCGGGTGAAATTTTCCGGAGAACAGGAAATGACCGGTTGAAAAGGACCTCAAAATCGATATAATAGACGTACATGAAGGGATATATATTCAACAGCCTGCTCGTCGCAGGCGGCAGCATTCTCGGGCTCATGGCAGGGAAGCGGATCCATGAGGACACGAAGGACACGATCTTCAATGTCCTGGGGCTCGTGACCGTCATCGTAGGGCTCACGATGAGCCTGAACGGCAGGGACATCATTCCCATTGTCTTCTGCCTCGTGCTGGGGACCTTCGCGGGAACGGCACTGCGCATTGAGGGCCGGGTGAACGATCTCCTGAACCGTCTCAATACTTCCTACCTGTCGGGGAAATACAACGTGGAAGGATTTCTTGTGGCGAGCACACTCTTCTGCGTGGGATCCATGACCATCATCGGATCGCTCAAGGACGGACTGTACAACGACGCGACGCTCATTCAGACCAAATCCGTCATGGACGCTTTTGCGGCGTTCCTGCTCGCGTCGCGCTATGGACTGCCCGTGCTGTTCTCGGCTGTGACGGTCTTTGCATTCCAGTGCGTCCTGACCCTGTTCTCGAAGAACCTCACCTTTCTGACGGCCGAACGAATGATGAACAACATCGACGGAGTGGGAGGCATCATCGTTGTGGCCATCGGCCTGAACCTGCTGAAGCTCAAGACCATGATGACCATCGACATGCTGCCGGCCCTCGTCCTGATCGTGCTGTATGGACTTTGGAGATAAAAAAATATCGGCTATCCCTGCCGTTCTTGCAGCAGCTTCTCGATCTCAGCTATCTTCTCGTTGTATTCCCGGCATTCCTGGTCGAACTCCTCCTGCATGTTCTGGGCTTGTGTCGCGCCGATATGGACCGAGGTCCCACCGAAGGTGAAGGAGTGCGTGTCCTCCAGGTCGCAAAGATTGTCCTTCAGCCGCTTCAGCTCAGCCTTCAGCTCGTCGACGCTCATTTTCTCGAATTTCTTCTCCATATCGCGACCTCTCAATCTGCACAAGTGCTGTTATGAACCACTGATGAGCACGGTTCGAGCCAACAAAAAGTCAGAAGACCCTTCTAACTTAGTGTCTTCAGATATTCAAGCGCCTCGTCGCGCGTGGTGATCTCTCCCGCGGCCTGTCGCTCCTTGACCGCCTCCAGTACCTCCCGAAACCGCGGCCCCGGCTCGAACCCCAGTTCGATCAAGTCCTGGCCGGAGACGAGCGGCTGCGCCTCGGTCTTCAGAAACTTCCCGTAGTAATACTCGAACACCATGGCCATGGGCCGCCCCGTGTCGGTGAATTTTTCCTTCGGCATGGCCTCAGCAGTGGCGCGCGCATCAGCCTGGGCAAGGATCAGGCTCTCGGGCAGGTTCGCCTTGAGGTCCCGGCAGTACCGGTACAGCGCGTTCCGGCTCGGACCCTGCGGCGTCGTGAGGCTGAAGAGCCTCATGTGATACTTGATAACCGATGCCACGGCTGCTTCCGTGTCCCGGGAGAGTCGGAAGCGCCGGCAGATCTCCTGCGCTTTCCCGGCGCCGAGATTGTCATGGCCGTGAAAGCGCACATGGCCGTCCTTGTCCGTAAAGGTATCGGGCTTCGCGATATCATGCAGCAGACAGGCAAAACGGAGCGCAGCCTTTCTGGGAACGAATTGTTCAAGCGGTTCTTCGCAATGTTCGAGGATCGTTTGCACATGCTCAGGCGTAATCCCTGCAAGATCGTCCAGCACGCTGTCCACATGCCCCACGGTCTTGAAGGTGTGGGCCAGCACATCCTCCTTTAAGTAGGTGCCCGGCATGAATCCCCTGAGCGGATCCAGCTCGGGGAAGAGAGGCGCCAGCAGGCCGAGGGAGTCCATCAGCATGAGATGCCTGTCGGCGCGGGGCAGCGACAGGATCTGAAACAGTTCGTCGCGGATGCGCTCAGGCGACGGTCTCGTAATGAGGGCCGCCCGTTTGCGTATCTCCGCGGCTGTTCCTTCTTCGATCAGGAAGCCGAGCGAGGCCGCGAACCGAACCGCGCGCAGGAGCCGCACCGGGTCGTCATCGAGCACCTCGGGACGGACAGCCTTGATGAGCTTCCGCCCAAGGTCGTCTAGGCCGTTGAACAGGTCGATAACGCTGTCCAATGAACCTGACGTGACGAATGCCCGCAGATCCAATGCCATGGCATTCACGGTGAAATCCCGCCGGCCCAGATCGGCCTCAAGATCAGGACCGATGAAGTCTGCAAAGTCGAACTGGATGAGCCGACCTGCCTCGTGCTTCACCACGCGCGTCATTTTCCGGTCTTCGTCGAGAACGAAGAAGCTGCCGTTGATCGCATCGGCGAACATCTGCGCGATGAGCTCCGACCCGGAAGGCATCACAAGGTCGATGTCGTGAAGAGGGACAGTCCCCTTTTCCAAGAGGGGGACTGTCCCTTTCAGCAGGTCACGGACCGAACCGCCCACGAGGTACATGGGCTGCGTGCCCAGGGATGTGAGCCTCGCTAGATATGTGTTCAGGGAGACCGCCATGAGATAGAAGGGTGATGCCATCAATAATGGAGACTGCTGATAGTCGAGGGATCAGGCATGACGATGAAACTGTCGGGAAGTATCAGGATTTGAGCACGTCCCTGAGCACGGGTTCTTCCCACTCCTTCGTGATCACCACCTCGCCGATCTTCTTCGGCAGGATGAACTTCACTTTGCCGCCTTCGGCCTTCTTGTCGATCTGGATGGTATCAAGGAAGGCCTGGAACGCATGCTTCCTGCTCAGGCCCGAAAGGTCCGCGGGCAGACCGTAGTCCCTGACGAGCTTCTCGACCTGCTGCGGCACCGACGCATCGCACAGCCCGGTCCTGTGGCCAAGGCGGGAGGCCATTACCATGCCGATCGCGACAGCATGGCCGTGGCGCACCTTATAGTTCTCGAGGGTCTCGACAGCGTGGCCAACGGTATGGCCGAAGTTCAGGATGGCGCGCAAACCGCCTTCGCGCTCGTCCTTTCCCACCACCTCCGCCTTGATCTCGCAGGAGCGTTGGATGATATGGATCAGCGTGTCCCGGTCCAGGCCGAGGATCTTTTCCCTGTTCCTGCCGAGGTAGTCGAAGAGCTCAGCATCAGCGATCACGCCGTACTTGATCACCTCTGCCATGCCGGCAAGGAGCTCCTCCTTCGGCAGCGTCTTGAGGACATTCAGGTCCATGAGCACATACCGTGGCTGATAGAAGGAGCCGATCATATTCTTGCCCATGGGATGGTTAACGCCTGTTTTGCCGCCCACGCTGCTGTCCACCATGGCAAGAAGCGTGGTGGGCACCTGTACAAACGGGACGCCGCGCATGAAAGTAGCAGCGGCAAAACCCGTAAGGTCGCCGATCACACCGCCGCCCAGGGCGACGAGGGCCGAGGCGCGGTCGAACTGGTTGATGAGCAGCGCTGTGTAGATGGCGTTCGCCCAGTCGAGGGTCTTGTGCTCCTCGCCGTCGGGAATCTCAACGGACAGCACCTGATACCCGGCGGTCTTGAGACTCTCAACTGCCGCGGCGCCGTAAAGCGCCTTGACCGTGGGATTCGTCACGAGGGCGATCTTGTTGCCGAGGCCGAGGGGCTTGAGCTTCTTGCCGAGGTCCCCGAGCGGCCTGTCGATCTCGATATCGTAGCTTCTGTCCCCGAGAGCCACCCTGATACTACTGCCGGCCTGTTGTGAAAACGCCATTTCTATTCACCACCACTGATCATGTCGAGGCGTTCCTCGATGTTATGAACAAGTTCTCCGTCCAAGGGAACATCATAACCGGACTGATATCCATCCGCATAACGCCTCAGCGCAGCATTGATCGTCCGCAGGAGCGCGATGAGGTCCTGTTCCACGAGCGAAGAACGCTCGAGAACTTTTGCGAGCAGAGATTCAGCTTTTAAAGTTACCGAGTGCAGAGAAGAGAATCCCATGGACTGCGAATTTCCTTTGATGGTATGATAATGCCGCTTGATAGTGGCGAGGGCAACCTTCGGTTCACGACCTCCCTCGAGGTTCGCCGTCTCCTGCTCGAGCGATTGGAATATCTCGTAGGCCTCGTGAAAAAAGGCCGTTTTCAGTTCGCTCATTTCCTCTTCAGAAAATGCAGATTCTTCGCTCATAATCAATCCTCATGCCGGTGACAGGTCGGATATACGACGGCCTTGCCTCTTTTGGAGAATCATGCCGATCAGCCTTGAGCCGCCCTTTTCTTGATCTCCGCAATGACCTCTTCTATGGACTTGTCCGAGGTATCTATGGTCATATCAGCCTGCCGGTAATAGCGGGCTCGATGTTCGAGAAGTTCACCAATAGTCGCCCTGGGGTCCGGCACCTGAAGCAGGGGCCGGTGGGTCTCGTGCCTGATCCGCTCAAAGATCACCTCGGGCCGGGCGGTCAAGCAGACCGTCAGGCCTGCTTTCTTGAAGACCGCGCGGTTCTCGTCCCGTATCACGGCCCCGCCGCCCGTGGACACGACCTGGCCCTCGCCGGCCAGGATCTCCCCGATGATGCGGACTTCAACATCGCGAAAGAACGGCTCGCCCTTCTTCGCGAAGATATCGGTGATCGTCGATTTCTGGTCCGCTTCTATACGTTCGTCGGTATCGACGAAGGTGTATCCAAGGTCCTTTGCGAGCCTCGTTCCCACGCTCGTCTTGCCGACGCCCATAAAACCTGTAAGGATGATGTTCTTGAACATGATAAGTTAATGCAGAGCGCATGGGGCATGGCGCATAGGGTATGAATCTCTCCGCTCTCTGCCTGCTTCCTTCCCTCTCCGCACTCCGAATAAAGAGGGACAGTCCCCTTTAGTTCCAGGGGGACTGTCCCTTTACTACTTACCCCTTACCCCTTCTGTTTCCAACTCCATCCCGCTGCGGCGCATGACATTCTTCATATATCCGTTGTAGTTCCGTTTCACCTCTTCGATGCTGTCGCCGCCAAACTTCTCCATCATCGCCGCGGCGATCTCTAAGGCGACCACTGCTTCGCCCACCACGCCTGCAGCAGGCACGGCGCAGACATCGGAACGCTCCACGCCGGCCTTGAAAGCCTTCTTGCTCTCGAGATCAACGGAATTCAGCGGCTTCATCAGCGTGGGAATGGGCTTCATGGCGGCACGCAGCGTTATGCGTTCACCGTTCGACATGCCGCCCTCAATGCCGCCCGCACTGTTCGTCTTGCGATAGAAGCCGGACTTCCTGTTCCAGAATATCTCGTCATGCACTTTGGAGCCCGGCAGGTTCGCCGCACCGAAGCCCGACCCCACCTCCACGCCCTTGATGGCCTGCACGCTCATGAGCGCCCCGGCAAGCATGGCATCGAGCTTCCGGTCCCAGTGCACGTGGCTGCCGAGCCCTGCCGGCGCTCCCGAGATGATGACCTCGAAGACCCCGCCCAGGGAATCACCGGCTGCCTGCGCCTCGTCGATCTTCTTCTTCATCCGCTTTGCCGCCTCGTGGTCCGCACAGCGCAACTCCGAGTTCTCGGCAAGCCTGGCAAGCTCCTTGGGCGATCCCTGGGGGACCTTGGCAAAGACCCCGCCGATGCTCACCACATGGCTCATCACCTCGATGTTGAACTCCTCGAGCAGACGCTTTGCCACGGCGCCCACGGCAACGCGCATGGCCGTTTCCCGGGCGCTGGAACGTTCGAGGATGTTGCGGATATCGAAGGAATTGTATTTGAGCGCGCCTGCCAGGTCTGCGTGGCCCGGCCGCGGCCGCGTTACGGGATTGGCCGTGTTCAGGAAAGCCGAATCCGGCGACATCTTGTCGCGCCAGTTGTCCCAGTCCTTGTTCCGGACCATCAGCCCCAGCGGGCTGCCCAGGGTCCTGCCCCAGCGCACGCCCGTATAGATCTTGACCGAGTCCTTCTCTATCTTCATGCGGCCGCCCCGGCCGTAGCCCACCTGCCGCCGGCCCAGGTCCCGATCAATGTCAGTCACCCGGATCGTGAGTCCCGAGGGCAGGCCCTCGATAATCCCCATCAGCAGTTCTCCGTGCGACTCGCCGGCTGTAAGATACCTGAGCATGAATCCTCCTGAAAAACGATTATATTTCAATTGGTTGCAACTATGGCCCGTTGGCGCCCCCTGCAGGGGACACCAAAAAAACCCTTTAAAAACGCGCCAATAATAGCAGATTTCAGGAGGAGGTGCAATGAAAAGATCGGAGAAACTGCGGGGGAACAACTTGCAGCAGGAACTGCAAAAGAGCATTTGAACAGGGAAGAAGGGCATCAGCAAGAGAGGCTAACAAGGCACTCTTTTGCGCCATAGCAGCCCATGCAATGGTGTATGCGAGCGACTCTGTTTTTAATGCCGAATAACCTCTATTCGCCTCCTCTACATTTACCGCGCTATCAATTATCAGGCACCCTACCACGCGATCATCATGATTCCCATCCGGTACTGGGTCTCCCGCTTGTTGAAATCGAGGATCGTTTCGCCGAAGCCGTTGAAATACTGGAAGTGCAGATAGAACGTCGATCCCATGGGATAGGCAGCATCCACTTGCAGGCTGCCGTAATGCCAGTGGACGCCCTTGCGCAGCGTTACGGAGACCTGGGACTTTGAGAAGAACCCTTCGTCCTTTCCGATGTCGAGGATGCCGAGCAGGTCCGAGTAGCCCCGGTAGTGTTTCATGTCGCTGTTGCCGCCCCTGCCAAGATAGGTCCAGACCTTCGGTGCAAAGCGAAAATGCGTGCCCTCCGGCTTGCCGAAAAAGAGACGGGGCCGCACAAAGAAGATATCCATGCCGCGAGACTCGGGCCTTGCCTTGCCGTTCGATTCGTGCTCATAACCGACCTGCAGCCAGGGCAGTGATCCTTTCCGCCGTATCCTGTCGGTATCGGCGACCTCGTAGAAAAGGCTCGGCCGGTAGCTGCTGTCATGGAAAGGCACTGAGGGCGACGAAAGGTCCCAGACCGAGGTCTGGGTGAGCCCCAGGAACAGGCTGCCGTCGTCGCGGAAAAGCTTGTCCGTGAGCAGGTACTTGAAGCTGAACTGGAACCGCGCCGTCCAGTTCTACTCATCGTTCGAGCCTGCAACAATATAAATAGGCTCATGGGGATACAGCTTCTCGGCGAACTTCCCGTGATCGACCGTGTTGTTCTCCCCACGCGCCGCTGTACTCACCCCCCCCCCCCCCGGCTTCCTGGCTGAATCCTGTCGCGGGATGGAGCATTACCGCCAAAAGAATGACCAGCAGTCGCAGATACATGATTGACCTCCTCAGACTGCGAGGCAGGCTTCATTTTCAAAAATGACTTTTTCATACAACCTTTACCGTATGCCAACCCCAACATCCAGAACAAGGTTCTCTTCAACGACGCACTGTGCCACAAATGATACAAGGACGGTAAGAGGAGCCATGACCTCGTTACTGGATCAGAAGGGTTCACGTGGATCAATACATACGGGTCCGGAAATATCTCGATCTCCTTTTGCTGCAGAAGCACCTCATACCCCGCCGTTTTATGCATGATATGCTGGAGGGCAGGCGCCACACCTGTGTGCCTGTTGCTACAGCACTCAGCCAGCGTTGACGAGGGAGACCGAACCGTTACTTCCGTCGGCTTGTTCGAAAATAGCTAAACTGTAACTCGCCCGCAGCGTAGAGCAGACATTCATTATTGTCGCGCTTGAGCTTCTTTGCATTAATCAGCTTTCGCTTTACCGCGCCACGCCCAGAACCGTAAGGCACTATGAGAAACAACTCCCCGAAGTAACCCTACTACACCTTAAATTTCTGCAGGGTCGAATCCCACGAATACCCCAGTAGCACGGCCAGCCTCCAGTCTTTAATCGTGTCAGCAGCAGAAGCAACGACAAGAATCCCGACAAGCAGGGAAAAAATGCCTATCACGACATAAGGTTTTGCTAAGATCCACAACTTTGGTCTGGCCAATGAAATGCCCATAGCATCCGGTTTTGGTCTTGGAACAGATTGACTTAATATCGGCAAAACGACGCTGATGACGATCCCCATCGTACAGAAAAGATATGTTTCGATAACTGACATGATGCTGCCTCCCTCAACAAGTTGTGGCATTACACTGAATGAAGAAAATCATCCCAACAGAGTTTTTACGGCTAGATTAACGACCAGGCTGATCAGTCGATCTATAAAAGCATCGATTTTAGCCAACGCCTCCCCCTTTTGCTTCAGTGCCAGCATTTCCGCCAAGTCCCGTTTGCCTTTAATAAGAAACTCGAATTCTTCTCTGGTAATCTGTCGGGCGGCCAACTGCCTCAGCCATCTCTTGAGGTCGTCTGCCGCCTTGTCCAGAAACGCCTTGCTGTCTTGGACGGCCTCATTCTTGAATTCGAGACCAATCTCCTGCACAACCTTCTTAATATTCTCTTCCCAAAGAGTTTTCAGGACTTCAGACCAGTCCGACATCGCATCCCCCTGCTTATTGTTTGATATCTCACTGTTTCGGCTTCTTGCTTTCGAGTCCGCTGATGACGTCAAAGGCATCGGACACCAAGCCCTTGGTTTCCTGTATGAAAACCCTGTCCACTTTACTGTTCTTGCTCCAGTATTTGATAAAACCACCCAGCAGGTTTCTGTCAGGGTCTTTCAGAATCTCCCACTGCGTGGCCGCAATTGAGTTCTTACGCCTTCCCTTTGCGTATTCGTAGGCCTTCTCCACTTGATGCATGAGATCTTTTACTTCCTTTTCATGGTCTGCATAGGTCTCAGTTGCCTTATTCATCATGGCGAGTGAATCGACCTTCAGCGAAATTGCGTACTCATAGGCCGTCTGATCAAACGAGGATATCGAAGGCGCACACGCGCTTAATGCTTTAACCAGGCAAAAAGACAAGAACGCCGCTGTCAATACTGTCTGAATGCTTCTCTTGACCCGCATGTTTTACTCCTATTAGTGGCACTATTTTGAAGCCCGTAGAGCGCTTGGGGGACATTGATTCTCAGGTTGCCTAACTCTTTCAGCTAGCGTGACTGCCCCGAAAAAACTCCACTCTCCCACGTTCTACCGTCTATCAATTTTGAAAAGCACTGTCAAAAACAATATTCCCGATGTTCCCCTGTTCCCGAAGTTTCCCGCGTGGTGTTCAACTGCGCGGTTCCGAAGGGCAGGTCGTCTACGGGTGCGCCATTACCGGACCATTGAAGAACTCCGTGCAGCTATCACGGACTTCATGATCTATACAATCAGCACTGGCGTATTGAGAAACTCGGGCTCAAAAGACCGCGACAGGCATACGATGAGGATCAGCCGAAAGCCGCCGCATAACTTTTATCTTGTGTCCAGAGCACCGGGTGCGATACATAAGTGAGTCATGGTGCCCAATTGGAGACAAAAACCGAAGATGCTTTGTCATTAAAATAATACGGGGAACCCACGAAGCAACTTACTGACCTTACTGTTCCCTCTGCACCTGAAACAATAGTGACCCGTCGGCCTGTATAGAAACCATGCTCAAACAGATTTACACTGAATGGAAAACCGTGCCTGACAAGCTTTACTGATGATACTGCATCGTTCATGCCGACTAATGACAAGTGCGGAAATGTCGAGTTAAAAGGCATATAGATCCACGTTCCACCGTAGGAACAATGCTTGTATAAATAGGCACCTTCAGGCCAATATATGTTAGCCGAATATGCCATAAATGAATTACTTTGATAGTCAATGCTGCCATTTTCATCTAAATCACTGACTTGTTCTATGGGCTCAATTGCCCCTTTCAATCGCATTAAAGCGCTCGAAGCTTTGTCAAGTAATTGCTCTCTCTGCAGTTGATTCATGTGAGCAAATTGATTTTGAATTTGCTTTGCCGCACTGGTAATGCTTTCATAATTTTTTACGCCATAACGCGGCTTAGAACGAAGCCATTCTGTTGCTTTATTGTCCTCTGTAAATATATAAACACCGTCATCAGTAACAATATAGTTGGTAGCCTTTTTTGCTTCTTTTTCTGTCACACCATTGACTTGCTTACCATCAAAATAGATCGATTGACTAATATTCTCCACTGATTCATTTCTGGATACTGATGCCTCGTCCCAATACTCTTTGAAATCTTTCATTTCTAATCTCCTTTCTTTAGGTGACGTATTATCATCACCACAGGCGTATCGGCGTAGCCTTCTCTATTCTCCCCGGCGTAGCCGGGGGTTTTGCGTGGAATTAAGCCGCCGCTACGAAGCCAGGCCATTTTCCATGAAAAAAGTTAAACAGGCAACAAATCCCCTATTCGTCGCGCCGCTCCCCGGCTTCTTCTTTCCTCAATTTGTGAGCTGTCGCTTTTCTATCGCTCATTAGCCCTCAGATTTTCTCAGCCAGCGGTCCTGCCTGCTGATAGCGCCGTTTTCCTTCCTGCGTACTCGATAGACCGCGCTGGCCTCCACTTGTCGCTGTTCGAGAATAACGCCCTCGGCAACGAGCCCTTCCAGCGCTTCCTGCACCGCGGCTGTGTGCTGATAGATCTTGCGCTCCAGCAGCCACCACTGGACGATGCCGTCGAGCGTGTCCTCTGCATCGGGGTGGTCGGCGAGGTAGTTAAGAATCTCACGTGCGATCTTTGACTTCTCCACAGCAGAGGAATCGTCAGTCACTGGTGCAATTCTCCTTTTGAGGATTGCGTCTTACTAGATTTACGTTGCAATGGCGGTGCCAATCATGTTCTCGAGCTTGCGATGAAGTGAAATAACTTCTTGCTGCGGGTAACGTGCGGAAAAGTCACGTGATAGTGAGGAAAGAATAATCAGACGGGAACCAGCATAAGGAATGTGCTTCTGCCGGATAACACCATGGCGTGAACACTTTGTCCTACTTTACGTTTGGCTGCCGGGGGATACTCTTTGTTTGCGGGGGGTTACTGTAGGACAAATATGTCCTGCTCAGGCGGGGCTTCATCCTGCTTTACTGTCTTGTGGCGCGGAGGGATGCAACATCTATTTCGTATTTTCTTATCAATTCCCAGAAAGCGCGGCGGTTTTTGCCGGCGCTCTTTGCTGCCCGGGTGATGTTGCCGTCGTGGGAGATGAGCAGGCCGTGTATGTATTTTTTTTCGAACTGTGTGATGACATTCGCCTTGGCTTCCTGGAAGGATCCGGCAAACGACGACGGTTCGCTGACCGGGAGCTCGATGTCGCTGCCGCGCAGGACCCGGTCCGTTGAGAAGACCACGGAGCGTTCAACGACGTTTTCGAGTTCCCGGACGTTCCCCGGCCAGTCATAGCACATGAGCTTTTGCACCGCGTCGGATGCGATGTCCGTTACGTCCTTATGGAACTCCGCGGTATAGTGATCCATGAAATGACGGCTCAGGAGCGGAATGTCCTCGCGCCGCTCGCGCAGCGGAGGCAGGCCCAGGGGGATGATGTTCAGCCGGTAGAAAAGATCGCGCCGAAAGGATCCCTGAAATACGGCCTGGTCGAGATCGGTGTTCGTGGCGGTAATGATCCTGATGTCGGCCCGGGCTGTCCGGGACGATCCGAGGGGGCGGTATTCCTTTTCCTGCAGAAAGCGCAGGAACTTGACCTGGGCCGACAGGGGCAGGCAATCGATCTCGTCGAGGAACAGAGTGCCGCCGTCGCTTTCGCGGATCAGCCCGTGCTGCGATGAGGCCGCGCTCGTATAGGCGCCTTTTTCATGCCCGAAGAGCTCGTTCTCGATCAGGTCCACGGGGATGGCGCCGCAATTGACCGGCACGAATGGCCGGCCCGACCGGGGGCCGAGATAGTGGATGGCACGGGCGAAAAGCTCTTTGCCCGTGCCGGTCTCTCCGCTGATCAGCACGCTTGAGTCGCACTTTGCAACAAAGGGAATCTTGTCCAGGGCAGCCGTGAACGCGGCACTGGCGCCGATGATCTGCTTCAGCCCCACGGTTTCCTTCAAGCGCTCCGGCAGGGTCTCGCGTTTCCGCGCATGCTCGACGATCCGCCAGATCCGCGGCACCACATCGATATCCCTGATAGGCGGCGTCAGAAAATCCACGGCGCCGAGCTTAAGCAGCTCGATCATGTATCCGGGCCTGCTTTCCTCGATAACGGCAACGACCGGTATTCTGCCCGGCTCCCTGCTCAAGATGCGGATCAGGGCCTGTTCGATGGCGCCGGGGTCTTCAGGCATAATCATGAACACAACATCAGGATCGCTGCGCAGAATGCGGCCCGCAAGCTCAACAGGGGAGCCATTCGATGCGGGTCGAAAGGCGGCGTCCTCGTCAAGGCGGATGTCCAGGTGGTTTTTAGACGTAAAAATGGATCGAAGCGATTGTGCGAGAGCAGAGCTTGATGAGCGGTTCAGGTCGATCAGAAATGCCGATATGTTCTTCATGGGCCACTCCGGAAGAATAGGGACAGTCCCCTTTGCTTCCAGGGGGCCTGTCCCTGTCTTAAGCAAAGGAGCTCAGATGATACCTTTTTTCCGGGCCTTCACGAGCGCATCCTGCCGGTCCTTGGCCTGGAGCTTCTCATAAATATGCTTGATGTGGCTGTGAACAGTATGGGGGCTGATCGAAAAACGGTCCGCGATCTCCTTATAGGACATTCCCTGCTCGATGCTTTTCACGATCTCCGTTTCGCGATGGCTCAGGAAATACTGCTCCTGGATGCTCTCGTCCTGAAATTCCCGGATCACCTTGCGGGCGATCTTGGGACTCATGGGCGACCCGCCCTGATGGACATTGTAAAGCGCCTCCACCAGCTCCCGCGGCGTGCTCCCTTTGAGGATGTATCCCGAGGCCCCGGCCTTTATCGCGGAAAAGACCGAATCACGGTCCTCATAGACCGTATGGACCATGATCTCCACGCCGGGCTGCATTGTCTTGACCTTCCCGATCAACTCATTCCCCGACATGCCGGGCAGGCCCAGGTCGACCAGCATCACGTCGGGCGGCGCGCGCTTCAGTTTCGGCAAGGCCTCTTCCGCCGAGGGAAAAGCGCCTGTCACGGTGATATTTTTTTCCCCATTCAGCATCAGCTTGAGGTTTTCCAGCAGAAGAGGGTCGTCTTCAACAATTACGAGACGCATGATGCGATTGTTTATCATAATTCAATGCCCTTCCGCCATCCCCTTGTCGGGGTATTTTCGGGGTATGGGGATTTCGAGGCTCACAACGGTCCCCTTCGTTCTATCGATGATCAGACTGCCGCCTGCCTCCCTCGCCCGTATCTTCATGTTAGCGATGCCGCGCCCCGTGCCGGCTTTTTCCTGCTCTCCCCGCCCATCGTCCTGGATCAGCAGTTCAAGTTTTCCTTCCTCGACGGTGAGCTTCACGTCGACGGACGCGGCCTTAGAATGTTTCACCACATTCGTCAGCGCTTCCTTGTAGATCCGGAAAAAATTGAGACAGAACAGGCTGCCGGGAAATGCAACGGTTTCACTGATCGATGTGCTCATGGAGAACTGGATATTATGGGGGCCTAGAGTGTTCATGCCCTTGCTTCGCAGGTCCGCTGCCAGGCTGTCCCATGTCATGTCTTTGCTTTCCAAACTGCCCATGAAACTCCGGATCTCCGATACCCCTTCCTGCGCCAGGCTGGAGATGGTGGCGAGCGCCTGCCTGATCTCGCTCAGGTCTTCCTTCTTCATTGCCAGCTCAGCGAGAAGTCCCACATTCGTGGTCAGTCCTCCCACGCCGTCATGGAGATCCCTGAGGATCGACTCTTTCTCCTCGGCGTAGCGCTGTTCTTCTTCGATCCGCTGCTGGTACTGCCTGACGCTCTCCTGATAGAACCGCGCCTTCTCCTCATCCGCTATTTTGAGGTCCGTCACGTCGAAGATCGTGCCGATAACGGCGCGTTTGCCCTCGTACTCGATCGTCGTCACGGAAATGTTAGCCCACCGCTCCCGGCCGTCCTTCGTCACGACCTTGAACTCATATTGCTGAGGCTGGTCGTCTCCCCGAAGACGTGCCAGGCCGCGCTCCCGAACGAGCGGAAGATAGTCGGGGTGGACAATGCCGCAGAAATCCATGTGCAGGTACTCCTCAAGCGTGTACCCCGCTATGCGCTCGGCCGCGGGATTGGCGTACAAAAACCTGTCGCCTTGATGGATGAAGATCCCCGCAGCCGTCGACTCCGTCAGACTGCGAAAATTAGCCTCGCTCTGCCGGAGGGATTCCTGCGCTTTTCCAGCCTCCCGATAGAGACTCGCGTTCTCAAGGGCAATCGCCGCATGGGCGGCCAATGCCTCGAGCAAGTCGATATCAGAAGAAACATACGGGTCGTCGTTTCTCTTGGCTCCGAGCAGCAGAATGCCTTGCAGCTGCTTCTTGTGCATCAGCGGCGCCACCAATTCCACGTCCAGTTCTGCCAGCGGAACTTTCAGGCCGCGAAAGGCATCACCCAGACAGCACTTTTCTATATGCTCCATCCGCATGATCCGGCTGGAGCGGCCCGCATTTTCGACGGGCAATGCGTTGATATTTATACAAGCCTCCGCCGTAGCATGACTCGGCATGCCGTGGCGAAGGACAAAACGGCCCTCTTTGTCGGGAAGAAAGAAGCAGATGGTGGTGGTTCCGAGGCTCGTACGAATGACGTTGCTGAGATAGGCGAGAAGCTCATCGATCTCTAGAATGGAGACGATCGCGGTAATGGAGCCCTTCAGCACCTCCTGATAGTCATACCGCCCCTGTAAAACCAGGGCATGGACCCTGCGCTGGACAATCTTGCTGACCGGAGTGCCCCAGAAAATGAAGCCGAGCAGCACGATGGAAATCGCGATCGCGGGATTCGGCCCCAGGCGCGGCTCCATGATCGTGAACAACACGATATGCAGAAACGAGAAGAGCACCGCAATCAGGCCGATCGCAAGACTGCGTGATAAGATGCCTCGGAGATCGAAGAGCTGGTGCCGCATGATGGCGTAAAAGGTTATTGCCACCCAGGGAAAGCTGAAGTAGGCGCCCAGCGAAGGATTGATCATGACCGCATCGTTCAGCTGCAAAAAACCGGAAACGAGCGCAGCGCCTCCGCCGAATATCAGTGTGCCAAAATAAAAATAGTCTAGCTGCCTTCTCTTTCTCCCCCCTACGCCTTCCCTCGCACGGTAGACCGCGTATAGAAGCCAGAGGATCATCACTGCACCGACCAGGCGCAGAGGGGCCTCCAGCGGACCCGGCACCATACTAAAGGGAACAGCAGAGGAGACATGATACCTCACAAGGTCCGTAAAGAGGCAAACAAGCAGAATGAACGTCCAGAAGGGATACAGAATATACCCGATCAGCCGCGCTGTCCGGCTCTGCTCGTCCTTCGTGTAGTAAACGAACTGCAGTCCTGCAGGAATGCCCATCCAGCCGATCCAGCTCGCGCGCGATGCAGTCGTCATGCTTATTCCGAGCACGTCGGGAAGATACATGAGTCCTGCAAAGAACGAAAACCCGGCACAGGTGAAGGAAAAAACGGCAATAGACCGGTTCACCGGGCTTCGCCGGGGATTATGCCGAAGTAATATAAGCCCCAGCACGGCTTCCAGCAGGGCGATCAGGAGCAGCGGGTATCCAATGAGTGCAGATTGATCCATAGTGACCTCAGGATGGCTCTAGCTGTAATCCCCAACCAGGAGCGGAACAGTATTCGCTCACTATTGAAACGAACCGCTCCGCCCCGGATCGATGAGATCAGTAACGGTTTGAAGTCCGGAATTAACTATTTCCGCGCCAACGGGCTTCCGGCCTTCTTCGCTCAACATGATCGTCGTGCTGCTGATCGAAAATAACGGGGTAAAAACGTGGGGGGAAAGATAGAAATGCCGCCTGACCCGCCCTCCCCCGAGATGGTAAAGAAACAATTTGTGTACATACTGTAGCAGATTTCACTCTGCTACGCAACGCATTCTGTTCGCATACGAATACCAGTTCTTACTTTTTCTTACTTGATACATTCACGCGAATGCTTGCATGAGAATTTGCAGAGACATTACAGCGCAATAAGCTTGGCTAAAGCCATGACCACAACTTTGGCTGCGGCCAAAGGCCGCTCTCTGGATACGCTTCACGCCCATGGCCGGCGCTTACATGAACGTATTTGCTCTGGCTGCCCAGTGACAAATGTGGTATATTCGGCTTGCTGCCCGGCCACGTGACAATCGGCGGGCGTAGTAACTACTTAGGTCAGCTGCTCTTGCTGTCGTTTTACGTACGATACACGTCTTCGAAATTCGGCATCATCGGTGCTGCTGCCCGCTACGCGTAGGGAGTTGCAGATCACGGGCATCGATGCAAAGAAGGAGCTTGACAAGGCCGGCGGACTGGTGATGCTCCGGCTTGCAAAAGGAAAGAAGCCCTGAACTATGATCGCACTTCTCTGCTCAGTCCCAGTAGAATATGAACTGCTCAGGTCCGCGCTTCCTGGATTGAGATCCCTGGTCCTGGGATCCAAACCGGTATTTTTGGGAAGTCTGGGAGGCCGCGACGTGGCGCTCTGCGCAGGAGGCCTGGGCAAGGCGAATGCCGCTCACGCCGCGACGCTCCTGCTCTCCCGGTTCAACCCCGCGGCCCTCATCGTCTTCGGCATCGGCGGCGCGTATCCTTCTTCCGGCGCCCGTATTGGAGACATTGCACTGGCCACGGAAGAGATCGCCGGTGATGATGGGGTTCTGACGCCGGAAGGGTTCCGGGACACAGAGCATATCGGCATTCCCCTCGTCCGGACCGGACAGGTAACACTCCATAACCGGTTCCCGGCCTCCGAGATGCCCCTGGCCGGCTTCTACGACTCGCTCGCAGCGTCGGGGATCAACGCCCGCCTCATCCGAGGGCCGTTCATAACGCTCTCGACCTGCACGGGCACAACACAGCGAACGCAGGAGCTGGAGAGACAATTCGGAAATCCCCTTTGCGAGAACATGGAAGGCGCAGCAGCAGCGCAGGTAGCGGAGCTGCATGGCGTGCCCTGGATCGAAGTGCGCGGCATCTCGAACATTGTCGAGGACCGGGACCTGACAACATGGGAAATTCCGCGGGCAGCAGCGGCGGCCCAGGTGGCGGTGGAATTGATCGTGAAGCACGTCAAATTTGAACGCTAAAGAACGCCGGCCTTCCCTCTCGGACAGTACAGACAGAGATGATCACGCGCATGTTTAAAAAAGAAATGGTCCCCGGTCATACTACAATTGTTCAATTTACAATTTGCATTGACTGCGGCCAAAGGCCTCGCTATGACTCAGTTGCTCACCATAGGCTTCTCTCCCTGCCCGAATGATACGTTCATCTTCTACGCCCTGATGCTGGGAAAGGTGCGGGTCCCGGGAATTGAGTTCCGTGAACGCCTTGAGGACGTGGAGACCTTGAACCGACTGGCGCTGGAAGGCGCGCTCGACATCACAAAAGTTTCTTACCATGCGGTGGGGCGCCTTACAGGCAGCTACGCGCTGCTGCGCTCCGGCGGCGCCCTCGGCCGGAGATGCGGCCCCCTTGTTGTTGCGCGCAAGGGCGCAACGCTCTCCGCTCTCCGGGACAAGACCATTGCCATTCCCGGAGAACTCACCACGGCCGCGCTTCTGCTGCGGCTCTTCGACCCTGCTCTGCGGAACCTGCAGGTCATGACCTACGACCGCATCATGCAGGCTGTGGCCGACAACAGCGTTGCTGCCGGCCTGATCATCCACGAAAGCCGGTTCACCTATCCGCTCTACGGCCTCGAACAGCTGCTGGACCTCGGCGAATGGTGGGAACAGCACACCGGCCTGCCTATCCCGCTCGGCGGGATCGTGGGAAAGCGTGCGCTCCGCCGCGAAGTGCTTCTCGCCGTCGAAACAGGCATCCGTGAGAGCATCCTCTATGCACGCACCCATGCCGACGAGGTCCTGGAGTATTGCAGCCGCTACGCCCAGGAAATGGACCGGGCCGTGATGATGCGGCATATCGAACTCTATGTGAATGAGTTCTCTCTCGACCTCGGCAAAGAAGGCCTTGCTGCTGTGCAGCGCCTGCTTGCCGAGGCCGTCGATCTGGGTGTGGTCCCTTCCCCGGCGACTCCGCTCCTTGCAGAAAATACTGCGTGAACCACCCGCCGCCTTTCCATTCTGTGCTATAATAAAAAAACCTGTCGCCCGGACAGGACCAGTTCCGGGCGCAAAAATTATATCGGGAGGGCAATCATGGCAGGATGGATTCTTCTCGCACTGGCAGGCATTCTCGTTTTCTGGGTGGTCCTGATCTACAATAAGCTCGTATCGCAGCGCAATGATGTGCAAAGTTCATGGCGCCAGATCGACGTGCAGCTCAAGCGCAGGCACGATCTGATCCCCAACCTTGTCTCGGCCGTGAAGGGCGCCATGGAGTTCGAGCAGGACACGCTCGATAAAGTGATCTCCGCCCGTGCCAAGGCGGTATCGGCCGGAAGCCCCCATGACAAGGGCCAGGCCGAGAACATGTTGACCCAGGCCCTCGGCAAGCTCTTCGCCGTGATGGAAAACTACCCGGCCCTCAGGAGCAATGACAACGTCATGCATCTCCAGGAAGAGCTCACCTCAACGGAGAACAGAATCGCCTTTGCCCGCCAGCTCTACAACGATCTCGTGGCCAACTACCGGACCATGATGCAGGTCTTTCCGAACAACCTGGTCTCCTCCATGCTCGGTTTCCGCACCGAGGAGTACTTCGAGGCCGAGGCCGCTAGCCGCGCCACGCCGGGAGTCAATCTGAGCCTGAGGGGGAAATGAACACGGGACGGTAGGAGGGTGAGAAGTCAGGAAGTTTGGGAAAACAGAAAAGAAGCATGTCTCCCAACCCCTCAACTTCACATCTTCCAAGCTTCCTGCACCCTGAACCATGCCTTTAACGTTCATCGACATAGAACGCCAGAAGAACTGGCGCATTGCCATCTTCTTTGTTGCCCTGATGGTCATCTACGTTGTCATGGGCATAGTTCTGGTCTCGGCGGTCTTCCCTTTTCCCCTTGAAGCGCCTCCGCGGCTGTGGGCGACAGTCATTGCTGCGTCTGTTCTGATCGCCGCGATCCACTTCTGGTTCTCTTCCTCTGATGCTGTTGATACCGTGGTTCGCACTCTCAATGCCCGGCCTCCTGACCCGAACGACGGCGTGCACAATACACTCATGAACATCATGCACGAGATACATGTAGTCACCGGCAACCGACGCCACATTAGGTCCGCGGTGATCCCGTCGCTCTCGATGAACGCTCTTGCCGTGGCGGACCTGCGCGGAAATGCTCTCATCGGCATCACCGAGGGCCTGCTGGCGCGTCTCACGCGGCCCCAGCTCGAGGCCGTGGTCGCCCACGAGGCACACCATATCCTCTCGGGAGACTGCCTTGAAACAACGGTGGCGGCAAGCCTCTTCGGCACCTATTCAGCGGCGCTGGAAAAGCTCGGGCGGGCAACCCGGGGCCGAGCCTTTGCCTCACCTGCTCCCGTCGTGGCATGGCTCCTGCTGCGGCTCAGCCACCTCCTCCAGATGTTCATCTCCCGAGAGAGGGAATACCGCGCAGATGCAGCCTCGGTCCGTATGACCAGGAATCCCGTTGCATTGGCAGAAACGCTTTTCAGTCTCTCACGCAGCTGGCGAGGCGCCGGATTCATCGGCAGCGGCCTGGAAATGCTCTGCATCGTCAATCCGCGCGCCTCTTCACTGGATGAGTCCGAAGGCTTCTTCTCCGACCTGCTGTCAACGCATCCTCCGCTCAAAAAGCGCATAGACGTAATGCTCAAGATGGCCCGCGTCAGCATCGCCGAACTGCACGCGCGGTCTGAAAAAAGAGACCCTCCGCAGCTGCTCCCAGAAGAGCCCGCAGGACCGAGCTATTATGCCATGAACCCGAAACAGGAGTGGCAGGGCCCGTTCTCTTTTGCCGAGTTCGCTGTCCTGCCGTGGCTTTCACCGCTTACATGGATATCGGCCGGGACCGGGACGGACCAGGCTGTTGACCGCGCCTGGCAACATCCGGAACTGACCACTCTTTTTCACGCACGGCTGTCTGCAACAGAGCAGGTCTCTTCAGACGCCGCATGCCCGTCCTGCGCACAGCCGCTGGTTGTCCGAAACTTCGAGAGGACCCAGATACGCCAGTGCAGCTTTTGCGGCGGCATGCTCATCGAGAACCAAAAGATCGCCCGGATCCTCGCCCGCGCCCCCCGATCCTGCTCCGAACGGGTCCAGGCGCTTGCCCAGGCGACCCTGAACCATCATCAGTTCAACCGGGTCGCCCGGAACCGGCAGGGCAATCCCCGCCGCCAGCCCGGAGTTCCGCTCCTGGCCTGCCCGAAATGCGCAAACCCCATGTCTCGCGGCTTCTACAGCTACGCACACCTCGTCGAGGTCGACCGCTGCTCGTTCTGCAACCACACCTGGTTCGACCAGGACGAGCTTGAGATGCTGCAGTGCATCATCCAGAACAGAATGAAACCCGAGATCAACCTTCCCACCATGGAAGAACGCGCCTGACAGGCTCCCTCCTGTGATTTCTCATACTTGTGGTATAAGCGTAGGGGCGGGCATGCCCTCCCACGGAAGGGCGACCATGGTCGCCCCTACGCCTGGTTTCAAGCGCTGAAAGTTGGGAGTTAATAATGTTTTCGGTGTTTTTCCCACCTTCTTACCTTCTCACCTTCTTAACTTCCTGTATTTGCTTCCCATCAGCTCCTCTTGACTACGCTCACCACATGGACTATTATTCGTCATGATCACCATTAAGCTTTTCGCGCTGCTCCGGGACCGGGAAGGAGCGGGCACTCTTGCCGTCACTACGCAGGCCGGCAGGGTCGACGAACTGCTGGCACAGATCGCGCGGGAATATCCGTCACTGGCAGAACTCATCACCCACGGCAGTCTGCTGGTCTCGGTAAACCAGGAATTTGCGACAAAGGAAAGCGCGGTCCGGGACGGTGATGAGGTGGCGCTCATGCCGCCCTTCTCGGGAGGATGAAAAGGGACCGTCCCCCTTAAAGAAAAGGGGACGCAAAGGGACAGTCCCCCTTAAACAAAAGGGGACTGTCCCTTTAGAGGACGCAGATGACCGTGCGAATACAGAAAGAGCCGTTCTCCATCGACGATGAGATCGCAAAGATCAAAAAAACTTCGCCCTCCATCGGCGCTGTCGTGTCTTTTCTCGGCACGACACGCGATCTCTCGCGCGGCAAAAAGGTATCGCGCCTCGAGTTCGAACACTATCCGGGCATGGCGGAAAAAAAACTGGGGGAGATACGATTGCGGGCGATACGGGATTTCGGCGTCATCGATGCGGCGATCCTGCACCGCGTCGGCGTGCTGCCCGTGGGAGAGAACATCGTGCTGATCCTTGTGGCCGCAGGACACCGCGACGAAGCGTTCCGGGCCTGCCGGTTCTGCATCGATGAACTGAAGAGGATCACGCCGATCTGGAAAAAAGAGACTACGCAGGAAGGTGAGGTGTGGGTGGAGGAACATCCCTGAAATAGCAGACAGGAGACAGCATTCAGCAGGCTGGAGAAAAGAGGAAAGTACGAAATTCATTCTTCCCTGTTTGCCGTTTACTGCCTACTGTTTACTGGTCATACCTTTTTCGCCGCCTTCTTGCCGTTCCTGAGAAAGACCACGCAGGTATCGCATCCTCCGTCGCGCTGGCAGCGCGTCAGTTCCCAGCAGGGCTTGCCCTTGTCGGTAAAGGCAGTGCAGCTCTGGCGGCGGTCATCGGGGCAGTCCTTGATCTCCCAGCAGGGCGCATAGTCCAGCAGCTTTTTGATCCCTTCGATGCTGATCTTCTTGCTGTGGATCAGCTCTCTGATGCACCTCAGCCACTTGATGTCATTCTCGGTGTAGAGGCGGTTCCGGCGCTCACGGGTAGGCGTGATCAGGCCGTGCTTCTCGTAAAGACGCAGCGTCTGCGCCGTGGTGCCGACGAGACGCGCCGCAACGCCCATGGTGTACAGCGGCGTGTCCTTGTCCTTTAAAAAATCAATAGATTCTACTACCATAATCCTTTTATGCTCTCCCATGCGCTCATCAGATATGAGGTCAGCAATGTCAGTTTGTTCGTAATGAGGAGGACTCCCATGATAACCAGAATGGCGCCGCTCCCCATTTTGATGGCCTTGAAGTGATTCTTCAGCCAGCCGAAGGAGGACAGGAACGCGCTGATCGCCACTGCCGAGAGAATAAAGGGTATGCCGATGCCGAGGGAATAGAAGGCCAGCAGCGCCATGCCGGTCCCCAGGGTCTCTGTCTGCGCAGCCTGCAGCAGCGCTGCGCCCAGGAACGGGCCGGTGCAGGGCGTCCACCCCGC
>Ga0154442_1022_pt2 | contig 27203 bp, 27 predicted proteins | sample RifGroC2_FD_115946 | JGI IMG/M metagenome (GOLD analysis project Ga0154442, IMG submission 115946) | Nitrospirae bacterium GWC2_57_13
CCGGATTGTCGTCGTAGGTCACCCGAACGCCTGCGTCCAGGATCATGCCTGCAGCCGCACCATGGGCTGCTGAAAGAATGATAGCAACGGCCACCACAACCTGTCGAAAAGCCACTCGTGAAACCCCCAGTCCGGAAAACGTGCGGATGCATGTCGGTCACCGAAGTGCCGCAAAAACAAATCCTGCGGGGCGAGCATGACGCCCGCCCCGCAGGCATAGTGCCTATCTACCGTCGTGGGCCGCCGCCGGAAGGCATGGAACCCGTTCCCATGCCGCCGCTCCTGGAACCTGCACCGCCGCTACCGGAACCGCTGCCTGGACCTGACCCGACATCCTGTTTAAGTCTGTCCTGGGTCCGATCCTGGTCCCGAAGCCGGTCCCGGTCCCTGTCGCGCGCAAGATCCTGCTCCATGGCCTTCTCCTGCTGCTTTGCCCGCTCCTGCGTCTGGAGTTTTTCCTTATCCTGGAGCTTTATCTTTTCCTGGGTCTGGATCTTATCCTTATCCTGCTGCTCTATCCGGGATCTCTCCTGCGTCTTCGTCTCAGTTTTGTCCTGCTCCATTGTCTGAGCAAGTGCAGTGCCTCCGAACCCAAGGACCAGCGACAACAGTGCTGTTATGGCGATATATCTGATCATTGTTCATCCCTCCTGATATGTCTGACATCGATTACGTCATACGAACCTGTTGAGAGAGGGCGCCCTCCCATCGCAAGGCCCGTGTTTCCGCTGTTGCTGCTTACAGCCGCTTCCGCGGCAGTGCGCCGCCGGAACCTGCTACTCCCCCCGCGCCCGACTCATGCTGGAGCGGGCTGCCCATATCCCGTGTGCCGCGTTCGCCGCCCGTGTGCAGCCGCGAGAAGGCATCCTGCCAGCTCCAGCCGCTGCGGCGCATGGAGAACATCTCTATCTCCTGTCGGGCCATTCCTTTTTCGGAATAATCCAGGATCACGAACTGGCGGGCTGTCTGAACCGCCAGGTTCCGCGGCATGCCGGCCTCTTTCAGGTTTGCCATGGACTCCACTGCCCGCGCGAACTGGGACAGTGCGCGTTTTTTCTGGGCGGCAAGCCCGCCGATCTTTCCGATATCGTCGGTGGGGAAGCCCGTCTCAAGGGCCACTGCCGCGGCCACGACCGCCCGGTCCCGCTCATCGGCATTGCCGGATTTCAGGCCCTGTGACCTGGCCTTGTCCACCACCTCAGCCGCTGCGCCAAGACGTTCCTTCACCTGCCCCGCAGCCATCAGCACTTTGTCGGGAGGCACGCCCTTGGCAATGCCCTGGTGGATACGGTTCAGGATCGGCCTCTCGGGGAGACCCTGCCGCTTCGTCTCAACAGCAATCGACAGAAAGAGCGTCGTAGACTGGCCCCCCATCTTCTGCTCAGCTCCCTTTTGCACGAGTGCGGTCACGTCATCGGGCGATATTCCCTGTTCGAGGGCTTCGCGCGCCTTCGCCATGAGCGCTGTCCGGACCTCAAAGGCATATCCGGCATCTGTGACCGCTCGCTCCACAACAGCCAGCGCATCGCCCGGCGCCTGAGCGCCAAAGGTGACCGACGATGCCATGAGGACCGCCGCCGCCATAGTGAACAGCAGTATTTTTTTCATGACCTTTCCTCCCCTGCCCGACTACAGATGGTAGACCCTGCGCACCGAGTTCCGCGAGCCGAATCCGTCGTCCCGGTACGCGTCTGCATCAGGGTCCGGCAGCCATGTGCGGCCGTCGACGACGAACATGTAGGCATAGGTCCCTGCGCGCAACGGGACTTCCACCTGCCATTCGCCGCTCTTGCTGCGCGACAGTTGTGTCTCATTCACCATCCATTTATTGAACTCTCCGGCAAGCGCCACGCTCTGTGCTCCGGGCGCTTGCAGCCGAAACGTGACCATAACGGTATTTGCCTTCCCCTGCTCCAGTGCTGCTGTCTGCATGGTGCCCCTGCCCATCAGGAAAACAGCTCCCGAAACCGCTGCCAGCAGCAGGAACGCTATCGTGGCAATGTTCAACCGGAATATGTGCGGACGGAACAGGAACAGGGCGGCCTTTTTCCAGAACGGGACTGCCAGGACCGGAAGCTTGCGCATCACTTCGGCTGTGAAGTACGGCGGCGCAAGAGGATGTTTCGCCTCTTCGAGGGCCTGGATCGTTTCTGCAAATCCCTTATAGTCTCTCTTCAGGAAGGGATTGGCCTCGATCGCCTTCAGCATCTGCTCCCGTTCGGATTCGTCCAGTTCTCCGTCGAGCAATCTCTGCAATAGTTCTCGTTCTTTATACATGGGTCCCCTGGCCCTCCTTCAGCAGGAACCGGAGCATTTCGCGGGCCCGCCAGGCCCGTATCTTCAATGCCCCTTCGCTCACACCGGCCGTCTGCGCGATCTCCGCGTAGTCCAGGCCCCGGATATGCTTCAATACGATGACCTCCCGGTACTCATCGGGCAGCTTGCCAAGCGCCTCCTGGAGGACGTCCTCGTTCTCTTTTTGTCGATAACGCTCTTCAGGGTCGGCGCCCTTACCGGGCAGAACATCTCCCAGGTCGTCCACGGATACGGTGTCCTTCCGCCCCCGCAGCATGTCCCGGCATTTGTTCAGCGCAATGCTCGTGAGCCAGGAAGAGAACTTCGCTTCCCGCCGGAAGCTGCGCAGCGACAGGTAGCCGGAAATGAAGCTTTCCTGCGCAGCATCCTTGGCCGCGGCCTCGTCGCCAAGCATCCGGTAGGCGAGGACATAGATCATCTGCTGATATTTATCGACCAGCAGGGAATATATTTCCCGATCGCCTTTCAGGCACTGTTCAACAATCTTTTCGTCAGTGAGGTCCATGAGTGATATTCGTTGTTGTCGCTCCTGTATGCCCATTAGACGGCAGCACCGGGAAAAGGTTACGCGGCCGCTGCTAATCATCGTGAATAAGGCATTTGGACGCGGATACTATCTGGAACAGCGGATCAGCGCCGGCAAAAATCCAAATTTGTTCAGTTTTTCATCCGCGTTTATCCGCGAAAATCAGCGTCCAACTGTCGTTGATTATAAGTACAGTACCGAGTTCTTCCCTCCGAATCCGTCGTCAGTCATGCCGGTCCCGTGGGGATCAAGATGCCAGATCGTGCCGTCGATCAGGAACAGATACTCGTGCCTGCCGGGGGAAAGGGGAAGCGTGATGCTCCACCACCCGTCGCCTTCCGGCCCGGACATCAGATTTTTCTGCCGGTCCCAGTTGTTGAAGCTCCCGACAATGGCCACCTGCTTTGCGCCCGGCACGTGCACTTTGAACGTGATGCCTTTTTCGCTCAGGATCGGCGCCCCGTATTGAATAGCGCAGCCGCCCAGAATCATCATCGCAATGATCATTCCCGCAGCCATGACCATAGGCAGCAACACTGCGGTCTTTGTCGTACGACGTTCCATCACCCTGCCTTTTCCCTTTCCGCAAGAAGATCCAGCGCCTTTATGTGCGTTGCATCGTTCTTGCTCGCGAGCAGAGGCACGGTCCTGTCCAGGCCCACCGCTATATAGTCGAGCCTGTCGCCTGCGAGATCGGTGATCACGCCGTCCGCCTCCTCAAGGATCAGCATGCCCGCCGCATAATCAAAGGCCCGCGATGCCGTTGCCGTGGCAAAGACACTGATCGCGCCTGACGCGAGATAGGCGAGGTCGAGGGCAGTCGAGCCGAAGCACCTCGTGCGGCTTGCCCGCCGGAGCAGCGGCAAGATGCGCGGGATGTCCTTTGCCGGACTCGACGCCTCGTAGGCCGCGATGGTGATCTCATGGGTTGCCGGCGTTCGTATTCGGGCGCCGTTCTTGAACGCTCCTTTGCCCCGGATCGCCCAGAACTCGTCGCCCACGGCGAGATTGATGACATATCCCACTGCCAGGTGGGACAAAATTTCTCCTTCCAGCAGCGCGATGGATGTGGAGAAGAAGGGAACGCCGGTCTTCGCGTTGTTGCTGCCGTCAATGGGGTCCACAAGCACGTACTTCTTCCCCTCGCCGAACTTCCTGATGCCCAGCTCCTCGGAAATGACCGTAAAGGACTCGCCCTGCCGGTGCGCTGCCTCGAGGGCGGCGATGATGATGTCCTCGGCCCATTTGTCCACGGGAAAGGTCTTGTCCCCGCCTGCACCGCGGCCGAGAGGAACTTTCCCCCCTTCGCGGGACAGGAACTCGGCAATGCCTGCGCGCATTTTTCGTCCGATGTCCTGAAAGACCGATAGCCACTGCTCATTGTCCATGAAGTCTCCTCTGATAACCACGGATGAACACGGCAGTTCCCTACACAAAACGCAAACGTGTTATTTGCCGCGGATTTTCCCGAATGTAATCTTAGCGAGGCTCTGCCTCAGATCAATGAGTCATGAAAAAATCCCCCTCACCCCAGCCCTCTCCCCGCGGGGCGAGGGAGTTTTTTTACTTCCTCTCCCATCAGGGGAGAGGATTACGGTGAGGGGTGGTTTCTATAAAAACATTGGATCTTCAACGCTCTTTTTTGTTTCATTCGCGTTCATTCGCGGCCAACACCCTTGTTCTTATAGAATACCACGATTTCTTCCGCAGCTTTTCTCGTTACGCCTGTGACCAACGCCAGCTCCTCTGCCGTCGCCTCCCTGATCTTCGCCACGCTGCCAAAGTGCCGCAGCAGCGCTTTCTTGCGCGTTGGGCCGATGCCGGGGATATCGTCAAGCTCCGAATGCACGGCCCGCTTTTCGCGCAGCTTCCGGTGATACTCGATGGCGAACCGGTGCGCCTCGTCGCGCACCCTCGCTACAAGGTGGGTCGCGGCGCTTGCGGGCGGCAGGATGATCGGATCGGATTTTCCGGGCAGGAAGACCCGCTCGAACTCCCGCTCTTCACCGCTCTCGCCGGACCGCGCCTTGGCAAGCCCGAACACGTCAGGCCCTTCGATGCCAAGCTCTTCGAGAACACTGAGGGCCGCGTTCAGCTGGCCCTTGCCCCCGTCGATCAGGATCAGGTCCGGCAGTTCTCCCATCTCGGGATTCCCGTATCGCCGCCGGACCACCTCGGCCATGCTCGCGAAATCGTCCTGCCCTGCAACTCCCTTGATCTTGAACTTTTTGTAGCCCCGCTTCTCAGGACGGTTGTTCTCGAAGGTCACCATGCTCGCCACGGATTCAGTCCCCTGAATGGTCGAGATGTCAAAGGCCTCGATCCTGCGCGGCAGGTTCCTGAGCGCCAGTTCGTCCTGGAGGATCGACAGGATCCGGTCGCGGCTCTTTTGGGACAGGAGGTGTTCGCGCAGCGCCTGGCCCGCGTTGTCCGAGGCCATCTGCACCAGCTCGCGCTTCCTGCCCCGCTGGGGGACCTGGACCTCCACCTTTGCCCCGCGCTTCTCAACAAGCCACTTTTCGAGGATCTCCCGGTCCGGAACGTCAAAAGGCAGCAGCACTTCTTCCGGCACGATCATCTCCTTGGCGTAGAACTGGTGAAGAAAGTCGCCGAGGATGTCCGCCTCCTGCATACCGCGCACGTTGTCCAGAAAATAATCCTTCCGCCCCAGCAGCATGCCGTTCCGCACAAAGAGCGCCTGCACGTCGGCCTGGCCGCCTTCCAGCGCCATGCCGATCACGTCCTGGTTCTCGAAGTGCTGGGAAATGATCTTCTGTTTTTCGAGCGCGCCCTCGATCTTCGCGATCCGGTCGCGCAGTTCCGCGGCCCGTTCATAGTCCGTCTGCTCCGCCGCCTCGTCCATCTTGTGCATCAGCATCTTCAGGAGGTCGCGGTTCTTGCCTTCGAGAAAAAGCCGCACCTGCGACACCATGTCCTGGTACAAGACCTTGTCCGCCTCACCCGAGCAGGGCGCCACGCACCTCCCGATCTGGAACTGCACGCAGGGCCGCTCCGGCCGGTCGGCCTTGAATTCTTTCCTGCACGTGGCCAGGGTAAAAGTGCGGCGCAGCAGGGCCAGCGTCTCCCACATGCCGCCTGCGGGAACATAGGGGCCAAAATAGAGCGCGCCGTCCTTCTTGATCCTTCGCACCACTTCGAGGCGCGGATACTCGGACTTCACATCGAAACGGAGATAGGGATAACTCTTGTCGTCGCGCAGCAGTACATTGTACCGCGGCCGGTGCTTCTTGATGAGGTTCGATTCCAGCACCAGAGCCTCAAGCTCCGTGTGGGTCACGATGGTCTCCAGGTCCGTCACCTGGCGCAGCATCATCTCCGTCTTCTCGCCCTTCGTGCCTTTCTGAAAATAGGAGCCGACGCGGGAGGCGAGGGAGATGGCCTTGCCCACATAGATCACGTGCCCCTTGGCGTCCCTCATCAGATACACGCCGGGCTCGTCAGGCAGGTTTTGGAGCTTTTCCTCCAGGGTCATTGTGGAATTGTACCACGGATGGCTCTCTCTCGGAAAGAGGATTGCGCAATGCAACTAGGGTAAATAAGGAAGGCCGGAGCCCCGCTAGTAAACAGGATAGCCCCGGCCTTCCGCATCCGATCAATATATACTAGGACGCCTTGAACTGCTCTTCCCAGTTGATCCGCGCCGTAAGCATCATCATCACCCAGAGGGTGATGATCGCCCCGATCGTCACGGTCAGGCCCGTGTATCCCTCGAAAAAGTGAGCAAGGGAAAAGAGCACCAGGAAGATGAACTGCGAGATCCCCGCCTCGATGGCGGCAAAGCGCGCGCCGACCACGATCCGCAGGTACGAGATGACGAGAAACAGGGAGACAACAGAGGAGATTGCAAAGGCCGTCGCGATATTGAGGTGATCAACGGTATAGGAAAAAAGGAGATGGAAGGCAAAGAATGCGGCGGCAAGGAACACGTAGTTCATCGGGTGGATCCGGATGTTCTTGATCGCACTGATCATGAAAACAACAAAGAAGAAGAACAGGAGCGAGACAGGGGCAAAGAAGCTGATCTGGCTTGCCAGCGGGCCTGGATTCAGCTTGTTCGGCATGTCCATGCCGATCTGGAAGCCGGAAATGAGATCGCTGTACTTCCACTGGAGTTTCCACCCTCCGGCTGACTTCTCTTTTGCCGTCGGAGAGATGGTGTCCTGGGGAAAGTCGATCTCGGCGAAGTTGGTCTGCATGGTGAGCGAAAAATTCTTCACGCGGTTCACGCCTTCACCGAAACGGTAGAACCACTTGTCCAGGCCCTGCGAGCCGTAGCCGATCTCGATCCGGGCCGTCTCATAGGGCCCGAGCACAAAGGGCACGGAGATCTCGCCTGTTGACAGGTCCGTGATATCGACTGCTCGTCCGCTCACGGTCAAACGGATGTTGTCATAATTTGCGTCCTTTGCGGGGAACTGGAAGAGCATCCTGAAATGCTCCTGACGGGCAAGCGGGCTCTTTACTGTGTAGGCGGCATGAAAATTCACCCGGTACGTATCGTACCACAGCAGCCCTTTTTTCCGGTGCGTAAGGTCGAAATCCGCGGTGACGTCGCTGGACTCGGGAAACACCTTTGTGGTCAGGGTCTTGACCGAAGTCTCCCTCTTTTTGATCTTCTTTCCCTGCTCATCTTCCGTCTCCTTCTGCACCTCTTTCGTGATCTTCGTTGTATAGGAAAATGCCGGGGCCGTCTGCGCGTGCACCGATCCCCAGAGGCCCTCCACCCGCTCAAAAAGCTTCTGGTGCTGGCCGTAGGTCCTGCTTTGAGTCTTGCCGCCCAGGATCATCCAGGCGATGCTCGTGATACTGAAGATGATTAGAATTGAAACGATTCTCTTGACCATACCCTGGTCCTCCTTATAGTGAGCCGGTCCCGGTCTCTCCGGAAGCTCAGGACCATGGTATCAGGGTCTGGTGAACATTCGATGAAATTGCGGTGAATTCGGAAGGGAATGTCGGTGAACCTATGAACGGTAGTTGTTCTCGCAAAGAACGCAAAGGAAGCGAAGAGGATCTTTGAGGCGGGGCCAGGGTAAGGGGTAAAGGGAGAGGGGTGAGAAGCAAAGAGCAGAGTGCAAAGTCCTACCCCGTTTCCAGGATCATAAAGGGGCCTGCGGGAATCGCAGCATAGCCATGGCCCCGCCTGTTGCACGGTTCCGGACAGTGACCGTACCGCCGTGGAGGTTCATGATCTCCTGAACAAGGCTCAGCCCAAGCCCCGAGCTCTTTTTCCCCGTGTCCGGCCGCTTGAGCGAGTAGAATCGTTCGAATATCCTGTCCTCAGCGTAGGAGGGGATGCCGGCCCCCGAGTCCTCGACAGTGAGCTCAATATGGTCGTCACCGCCTGCCGATATCCGGACGGAAATAACGCCTCCCCTCGGGGTGAACTCAACGGCATTGTTCAATATATTCTCCACAGCCTGCCGAACGAGGAAGCGCTCCCCAATAAACGCGGCATCCCCGGTGCCCGTACGCTCGATCCGGACCCCTCTCCTTTCGAGTAATGGCGACATGGCTGAGAGCGCTTCTGCGACGATCGCGTTCATGTCGAGTTCTTCGGCATCGACGCGCGTCTTCCTGCTCTCCAGGGTTGAAAGCAGCAGGAGCTTCTCCACGAGGGTCTGGATCCGGCCTGATTCGCTCCGGATGTTCGCGAGGAAACGAACCTGGCGGTCCCGCTGGATGTTCTCCTCTTCCAGCAGCTCCGCGGCCCCCTGGATCGCTGAGAGCGGGCTCTTGATCTCATGCGTCAGGGTCTGGACGTACTGCTCCACATACTGCTTTCCCTCGAGGGCATCGCGCATCTCGTCAAAGGCTATGCCGAGCTGCCGGATCTCGCTGCTGCCGAGATCGGGGAGCATTGTCCGTTTTCCCTCTTTAACTGTAAGGGCGTACCCGGTCAACCGTTTGATGGGATGCGTCACCATGCCGGAAACAACGGCGCTCGTAAGAAGAACGGCAATAAGAACGACCGCACCGCCGAGGAGAATGCGCCGCTTCGAGGCTGACACGAAGAGGTCGGAATGGGTGGTGGGTTTCCCCACGGAGAGAACGCCGATGGTCCTGCCGCCAGACAGCACCGGCGCCGCCACATACATGATGTGGACCGGAGGATCAGCCGTCTGCATCCTGGTAGTGCGGCTGCCATACCCGCCTGCCAGCGCAAAACGCACATCGTTCCACTGGGAGTAATCCTGCCCCACAGCCTTTGCATTATCGGAGTCGAAGACCACCCTCCCCTTCGCGTCCGTAATATAGACATGCAGGTCCACGTCGCGCTTGATAAAATCATAAATACGCGCCTCAAAGGTCCGGGCCCGGACGTCCTGGAACATCCGCTCGAAGAGCCGCGCATCGATCCTGTTTTCCCGCGCCGTTGTGCCGACAAGGGAGGCCAGGGCATAGGCCGTATCAGCCAGCGGCTCTTCCGTCACCTTCCGGTACTGGGGTTCGAGGTCACGCACGACCCAGAACAGCATGAACAAAAAACCCACGCCGATGACCAGAACGATGCCGATCACTATGCGAGAAAAGATCTTCATACTGCAGTAAGGTTCAGGGAATAACCGAATCCACGGTGGGTGATGATCGGATCGTCCTCTTCCCGGAGGGCCTTCAGCTTGCGCCGAATGGTCTTGATATGCGTGTCGATCGTCCGCTCAAGGCTCATGTCCGGGTCTTCCCATGCTTTGCGCATGAGCTGCTCCCGGGAGAAGACCCTGCCCGGGTTCTCGACGAGCGCCCTCAGCAGCCGGTATTCATATCGAGAAAGCTCCAGCGGCTCTCCATGATAGCTGATCATGCATCGCGCTTCATCGACCAGGAAGGGACCCTGTAGAGCGGCAGGCGATGGCGCCGGCTGCTCCATCGGTGCCTGTGATGCCCTCCGAAGGATCGCCCTCACCCGCGCGACCAGCTCCCGGGGGCTGAAGGGTTTCACCATGTAGTCGTCAGCGCCCAGTTCAAGCCCCACGACCCGGTCGATCTCCGAGGCGCGGGCCGTAAGGAACAGGACGGGCGTTCCGCAGGTCTTGCGAAGCTCCCGCATCAGGTCAAAACCGTTCATATCCGGCAGGCCCACGTCAAGAATGACAAAACCGATGTCCTGCGAAGCAAGCATTTCGAGAGCCTCCCGCCCTGTCTCGCACCACAGGGGCTCATGGCCCTCTGTCGACAAGGCATAGCTGATGTTTTCCGCTATGGAGGATTCATCTTCGATGATAAGGATCTTCATGGACCGGCCGCCTTCTGCGCTCCCGAGAATGATCCGTAATCGCGCTTGGCTTAGACGATACTATAGAAACAGGGGATAGTCAATGCGCGGCAAAGGCAGAGCGGCAGGGGCCGTCAACCAGCCTGCGCGGACGAGAATAGTTCAGACGATGCCCCGGAAACCAGCGCCGGCAAAATACCGTGACAGCCGTCCGCGATTATGCTATTGTATGTACAAGTTGTACACTTTGGATCCAGGAGGCGGTCTCGTGAAAACAGTTATTTCCATATCAGAAGCCAGAAAGAAGCTTCCGAGCATCATCAGATCGCTCCGTTCAGCTCCGGACACGGTCTATCAGGTGACCGTTCATGACGAAGTGGTCGCCGAGATCAGAACGTCGCCCCAGGTCAAAGCCGGTGAAGCCGCGGCGAAACTGCTCAGCATGAGGAAAAAGCTCGGCGGGAAACAAAAGGCCAAAAAGTATCCGATGTCGGAGAACATGAAGGATCTGCTCTATGTCGCCGAGGACCAACCTTGAACTTCCCTGACCGCAAAGTCTTCTGCGATACCTCGTTCTTCTTCGCATCGCTGGTCCCCGAGGATACGAATTACGACCGCGCAGGCGAGATACTCGCCTTCTGCAACGAGAACGCCCTGACGCTCTGCACCACCTGGGACGTTATCAGCGAGACCGTCACCCTGCTCAGATATCGGGCGAGCTACCGGACGGCTGTTGAGTTCCTCGATACGGTCAAGACTGCCCTTCTCATCGTCCGGTACGATGACTCGGTAAGGGATGCGGCCGGGGACGTTTTCAAGAAGCTTGCTACGGACAAACGATTATCTTTCTGCGACGCCCTGTCCTCTGTGGTCATCAGTTCTCTGTTGGACGGAGCCCCCTGCCTGAGCTTTGACCGGGACTTCCGAAGCCTCGGCCTTACTGTCTATCCGGCCTGAAGCAGAAATCGAACACACCTCAGCAGCCTTGTCTCGCGCAATGCTAGCCAAGGTTTAAACCCAAGAGTCCCGCCGTTCTTTGCGACCTTGGCGCCTTTGCGAGAAAACCTCTTGCCGTGTTATCCTGGAAACGGCAGTTGGCCGCAGAATCACCCCGAAGTCTGTTTTATCCGATGTTATCGGATTTTATCCGCGTCCAAAATGCTCTTTACCGGTTTATGGCTTTTTATTCCAGGCCCAAACAGCGACCTATATCCTCGCCACCACCCCCGCGTGGTCCGAAGGCCAGAGGCCTGACGGCGTCCTGTCCGATTCGTCGTTGCCCATCACGTTCACTTTCACCTTGCCGGAAGGCATCCGGTCAGTGAAGATGACGTCGATGCGCTCGGAGAGGATTGAATCCAGGTTGAGAATGTCCGCGGCCTGGCAGCAGGTGAAACCGGCAGGCTTGCCAGGACGCAGGTCCCAGGTATCGATGTAGCCTCCATAGGCCAACTGCTGGTAGGGAGGCACGATCGTGTAGGTACCCTCGCTGATAATCATATCCTGCGGTGAAGAATTGATGTCGCCCGCAACGATGATCATCGCATTCCGGTGCTTCGGCAGGGCGGAAAGGATCGAGATCAGTTCATAGGCCTGCATTGACTGAATGATCGGCGAGACCGGGTTTGTGGGGTCCGGATATCGTTCTTCCAGATGCGTGTTCACAAAGCGCACCGGACTCCCGTTGATGGCAGCATCGACAGCTACGAACCCGCGCTCGATCGTGATAACACCGCCGGGGGTGGCAGCGCTCGCAGCAACCTGGTAGTTGCAGCCGTCCAGCGACGACCTGCATCCGCTCAGAGACACGGGCACGACCGACGTGGCGACATCTCCCCGCGCCAGGATCACGTCGCGGTCAAGAACACCCACGATATTTCCTGCCAGAGGTATCTGAAGGTCTGCATTTCTGACCACGGCAGCGACGCGGTAATTCGCACCCTTGGCAGACAGGGCATTCATGAGGTCAGCCAGAACATCGCGGTAGGGCGGCGGACCGTTGCTGCCATTGAACGTAAAATCGTAGACCTCCTGCAGGCCCACGAGGTGCGGCTGCTTCTCAGCGATCTCCGCTGCCAAGGCCACTGCCCGCTCCGGAAAGTTGCTTGCGGCGATCTGTTCCGCTGCCGACTGCACCGTTGCAAAAAACGCTTCCGGTGTCTGCGCTGCCAGCACCGGAGAGAGGTCCGCTCCCAGATAGAGGTTCCTCGTCATCACCGTGAGCGAGCTTTCGGCAAAGGCCCCGGTTGTTCCGAGCAGAAGCACCACTGCGACAAGTGCGAAGATACGTTTCATGGCAAACCTCCTTTATATCATACTACATAGACACGGCCCCGAGCAGTTCGCGGAGGCGCGTTACTTCACTTCTTCGATCTTGACGACATTCTCATAGCGGGAAAATACCGGCATTCTCCAACCGTACTTCTTAATTCTGACCGCCTTCCCCCTCAACCGGATCGCCTCATTCTGGAGGGACCCGGAGTTGAACTTGAACCGGTACTTCGCATCATAGTTGACAAAGGGCCGGTACTCCGTGGCAATCATGAACTTTCCGTCTACCTTCATCATCTGGGCGTCGGTTATTCTCGTCTCGACTGTGTCAGCAACGAAGTAACTGTATGACGTTGCCAGAATGCCTGCGGCGATTCCGATCAGCACTGCCTTGATTTTCGTCCTTCTGAGAAACTCAGCCATGGCGAACACCTCGCATTCCTGTGAGATAAGACCGGCCGGCTGCCGGCTCCTGGAAAACTTGTGGCGGCGCAGCCTACGACATCATAGTAACTTAAGGCGCACAAAAAAACTGTCGCGGCTTTTAGCACAGATCGATACATGCCCAGCCGGGGGGATAATAAGAAACTTGCTCCGACGACTGATGTTTTCCAATGCTGCCTGATTACATTCTCGCCTTGTTATGAGAGAAGTACTCACTTCTTGCCTCGTCCATAATAGTAGTCGCTCATCGTCTTGCCCGGTGACAGCAGCCGCACTGCTTCCTTGATCCGCTTTTCCCGCGTAGCCGTTCGCTTCGCACTCTCGATCCACCACAGGAACTGCTTCTTTGCCGAATCAGGAAGCTTGCTGAAGTGCTTCCGGGCCTGCGCATTGCCTGCCGTGGCCTTTGCCAGGTCCGGCGGCACTCGGTCAAGCCTCTCAACAACATCCAGCCTGGTCCAGGAACCGTTCTTCTTCGCTTCCTCAATCGCCCGGAGGCCCGCTTCGGCCATGCGGCCCAGCCGGACCATCATTTGCACCCGCTTCTTGTTCAACGCCGACCAGGTGCTGTTCTTCTTCCTGGGTGTGAACTTCTGGATATACCGCTCATCATCCAGCCGGTTCACCTGGCTGTCGATCCACCCGAAACAGAGCGCCTCTTCAACCGCGGCATCGTAGGGGAGGGACGGCTTGCCCGTATGTTTCTTATAGAACACGAGCCAGACGCCCTGCTTCTCCGCGTGGTTCCTCTTGAGCCAGACCCGCCATTTATCGCGGGTGGTCACGTACAGCGCTTCCCGGTCTCCCAGTACAAGCTTTTTCTTCACGTTCCCCTGAAACACAATTTCTCGAAGCTAGCGAAGTCTACCTATGCAGACCTGGCCCCGAAAGGTTGACAGCACCTGGCATTATTTCATGGAACGCACGGTTTCTTTGAAACCCTGTCCATAGCTCGTTGTCTTGAAATCAAAGACCTTGTCGAACTTGCTGCTGTCAAAGAGATAGTCAGACTCGTTCTGGTACAGCATTTCCACGCTTTCCCTGATGATCCCGCTGAAAAGTCCCGCCATCCGCATCATCCAGCGGGGAAGCACCGTGTAACGCGGCGCAACGTTTAACTCCCGTGCGGCCATTTCGACGATCTCCCTGCCGGTGAGAGCATTCCTGTCCGTGGGCAAATGCCAGACCTGTCCGTAGGCACTATCCGTATTGCCCAGGATAGCGGTTGCTTTTCCCGCGTCAGGCGTGTAGGTTAGCGAGTGCTTCACGCTGTCGTTGATCATCCACTGCGCTTTCTTGCCTTGTTTTAAACTCTCAAAGACCATGACGTTCACAAAACTGAGCGGGGTGTTCGGCCCGTAAAAATCCGCTGATCTGGCTATGAGGGCCTGCACATCACCTTTTGTGCTGGTATCCATGACCATGGCGGCGACCTGCGTCCTTACTGCGCCTTTCCTGCTTGCGGGATTGATGGGCGTGCTCTCGGTCATCCAACCCTCCACCCGGCCATAGCAATACACGTTGTCGAAGAAAACGAGCTTTGCATGGTGCTTCCTGCAGGCATCAAGAACATTTCGCATGACCAAGGGCCACTGGCTCTGCCATATCTTGATGTTATACGGTAGGCCCACGGTCAGATAGACGACATCGGAGCCCTTGACCGCCTTCGACGTCTGTTCCGCGTTCCGCAGATCGGCGGGAAGAAGCTCGTCGCTTGCATTTACCTTTTTGGGATTCCGACTCACCAGCCTGATCCGGTCGGTGAATTTCGGGAGGCTCTTTGCCAATTCCGTTCCGATCACGCCGCCTGCTCCCAAGATCGTTTGCATATGACACTCCCTTGTTGACAGGATGTTGGAACTTCAAGAAACGTTTTACTGCTTCCAAGACGCCCCATCAATCATAGATACAATAATACCTCAGATAAGCCGGTGGCAGACCGTTGATAAGCCGCCAGGCATCGCCCCAGGCCTTGCGGGAAGCCGGATTCACCGGCGCTCCGGAAAGGGCCTTCCGAAAATGCATGATCGCCTTCTGCCTCGCCTGATCGGCCTCGCCGGAGTATTTGGATGCCTCGCCATAGTCTTCAGCTGCTCCGGCTGCCAGTGAGACGATGTCCCGATAGGCATCGGCGAGCATCAACTCAACTTCCCTTGCCGCTTCGGGTGCATGCTTGCCCGTGATATATCTTTCGCCTTCCTCGATGACCTCTCGGAACTGTTCATTGCCTCCAGAGCAGGTCCCCGAAGTATCGAATCCCTTGGCCATCAGCATTCTGAAGCAGCGGTCCCCGATCGGCCCGTCACGGTCCAGCGCCTGGGCAGCCTTGAGCCAGCTTCGGGTGTAGGATGTCACGCCGCCCAGGGGGGAATCGTTGAAGTCCGCACCGAGTGCAATGAGTTCCTTACGAACCGCTGCGCTCTCGTCCGGGTCCGCGACATGGTAAGCATACTGAGAACCTTCCAGTGCGAGATCCGCGGCCAGGAGGGCTGCTGCTTTTTTCCGGCCCTCCTTTTTTTCCGCTGCTGCCAGCCACTGTTTCAGGCCGGCCACGAGCTGTCCGGTCGGCAGCTTTGCATCGCTTTTTATCCGGCCTGCGCGCCAGTCGTCCGCCCGGGACACTGCCGCGAGCAGCGCCTCCCTTGGCGCGCCTGAAATACCCGCTTCGTCGGTCAAGGACCGGACATCGGCCGCGCCCGGGTCCGGGCTCTCCTCGATATTCTCCCGCGATTCCCTGCCCAAGTCATCGATACTCAACCCTGAAACCGGCAGGAAGCCAAAAGCAAGCACCTGGCTCTTGTCGTATCCCCGTGCAGCGGCAGAGGCTATCGTGGCGACGCCAGCCTGCCACCGGCCTGTCTCGCTCCAGGAGGCTGCGCCAAAAAAATGCAATTTCGTATTTGCCTGTCCCTTCCCAAAACGCTGGTCCAGCGCTGAACGCAGAGCAACCGCCAACTGTTCTCCCCGAGGCTTGTCCTTCTCGCTCCGCTCCGTCCAGATCAGGCCCAATGTGCAGGCCCGGTCGACAAGGCCTGCGGTATCACTGTCTCGTGGCAGCGCGAAACCGGCAGGAGGATCGGGAGGATAGAAAAAAGCATAGCGGTCCGCTTTCGTTCCGTCAGGGAGTTGAAGGGCCGCTTCCGCACGGGCGCACCATGGCCGGTCAAGAGGAGCGCCTGCATCGCCGTGCCGATAGAGCACAACCTCGTCTCCCGGCCGCTCCTTCTTCCATTCGCCGAGTGTCGATGGCTTGGCTATGAAATCAAGTTGCTCCACGACCCACTGTTCATAGAGGTCGCCGGTGCGCGATTCCGGACTTTGGCTGTCCTGCCTGGTGCAGCCGAGAACTGCTATGATCACCGCGATGATCCAGTATCTCACGACATTCTCCCTCTTTCCCGGGCCTGACCCCTGCAGGCCAGACAGGGCTGCTACTTGACGATGGTTATGTTTTACAATAACAGAGCTGTCCCGTTACCTGACGAATCCCAGTATTGCTGCGCCTCCGAGAATCCAAAGAAACGCTGCCGCGACTCTCAGTAACGTTTTGTTTTTCACAATAGGCATCGCCCGCTCCAAATCCAGCCGCTTCTGCGGATCAGCCGGTAACTTGCCGGCCGCCACGAACCAGGGAATGAACCCGGCCGCTACCATTATTGCACCTTCCAACCAATGCATATTCACTCCTTCCCACTCTCACCTGGTCGGGGCAGTCAATCTGCTGCTCATGGGCATCGAAAGAACGAGTAGATGCTCGCGTTTCAAGACTTTATCAGACATGCAAAGCATTGTAAATTGAAAATTTGACGGAGCCAACCCGGTTGCTAAAGTTAGTCAGCCAATATGCAGGCTGGAATGAATACGCTTCATCCGGAGAGGATCAATTCATCCGGAACGTTGTTATTTTTGCTGAGAGAGGCATTTCTCCCAGAGACCCCTGAAGCAATCCCTTGCGAAAATTCAGGTGTGTGACCGAGTCCGAGGGTTAAACATTTCGGACTGTCTGAGTCCGCAGGACGAGTTTCCGAAATGTACCGAGGACGACCGAGCACGCCGTAAAAAATTTTCGCCGGGCGCCCTTCTTTCGGTTACCTTTCTTGGGCGCGCAAGAACGGTAACAAAAGATCACTTGCCTGAATCCCTTTTTACGATCTCCTTCGCGTGCTTTCTCCGTCTCCATCCCGCATCCAATAAATATTCGTCACGGTGTGGGGCGGATTTGCGCGAACAACTGCCGTTTCTAGGCGCAGGGCTCCAGTCGCTTTTCCATCGCAACATGCGGAATGGTGACCTCGGTGAAGACGTCGGAAACGGCTGCATAGCCCGCCCGTTCGAAGAACCCGCGAGCAGTGACCCGGGCATGGAGCATGACGGTGCCGATATGCCGCTCGCGTACGGCCTCTTCGGCCAGCTGCATGAGCGTCCGCCCCACTGACCGGCCCTGGTACGCAGCATCGACGGCGAGCTGGCGTACCTTTGCCCGTTCATCGGAGAAGAGGACGAGAAGGCAGCCAACGACCTTTCCGGCATGGTCCTGGGCGACGATATGCACCTGCGATGCTTCGCCCCGCAGATCCTCTTCCGAAAGCGCAAGCTCCAGGGGCCGGCGCAGAACGCGATGTCTCAGTTCCTTCTCCCCTGCGTACTCGGGATCATGAACGGATATGCGGCGATAGCGGATCATAAGAAGGGTTGCCGGAACGGGCCAGGTCGGTCAGGAATCTTCGTGGAAAACGGTTTCACGCTTTTTTGCCAGCGCCGGCAGGCTCGCGGCAATGATCGCCAGCGCACCCAGTGCCAGCAGGGTGGCGCTGATGGGCCGGGTGATGAACACCAGGGGATCTCCGCGCGAGAGCAGGAGGGCGCGGCGCAGATATTCTTCCATCATCGGTCCCAGGATAAAGGCGAGCAGCATGGGCGCAGGTTCGCAATCCAGCTTGGTGAACACATACCCCAGCACCCCGAACAAGGCCATGAGGTAGATATCGAACTGGGCATTCCTCAGGCTGAACACGCCGATGGCGCAGAACACCAGGATCGCCGGGAACAGGATGCGGTACGGGATCATGATGATCCGCACCCACATCCCGATCAGGGGCAGGTTCAGGACGATGAGAAACAGGTTGCCGATCCACATGGAAACGATGATACCCCAGAAGATCGCAGGCTGTTCAGTGATCACCGACGGTCCCGGCTGAATGCCGTGAATGATCATCGCGCCGACCATGAGCGCCATCACGGGATTGGATGGGATGCCGAGCGTCAGCATGGGGATGAAGGAGGTCTGGGCGCCGGCATTGTTTGCCGATTCCGGTGCAGCAACGCCCTCGATGGCGCCCGTGCCGAACTCTGACCTGTGCTTCGAGACCTTCTTCTCGATGGAGTATGCTGCAAAGGCCCCCAGAATGGAGCCGCTGCCGGGCAGGATGCCGAGCGCTGAGCCGATGGCGGTCCCGCGCAGGATCGGGGCGACCATCCGTTTCCAATCCTCCCTGGTCGGCATCAGGCTGGTGATCTTTGTCACCTCCGAGGTCCCGTGTTCCTCGCGCTCCAGATTGCGAATGATCTCGGCCAGCCCGAACATGCCCATGGCGACCACCACGAACCCGATGCCGTCGGCAAGCTGGGGCATCCCGAAGGTAAAGCGCTGGGCGCCGGAATTGATGTCCGTGCCGACCAGTCCCAGCACCAGACCGAGCACCACCATGCCGATGGCATGGAGCAGCGACCCCTGGGCCAGCACCACCGAGGCAAGCAGACCGAGCACCATGAGCGAAAAATAGTCAGCCGGGCCGAACTTCAATGCGAGCTCGGCCAGAGGCGGCGCAAACAGCGCAAGCAGGCAGGTTGCCACCGTGCCGGCAAAGAAGGAGCCCACTGCCGCCGCGGTCAGGGCCACACCCGCGCGCCCCTGGCGCGCCATCTGGTACCCGTCCAGCGTCGTGACCACCGACGCCGCTTCACCCGGCAGATTGACCAGGATGGATGTGGTGGAACCGCCGTACTGGGATCCGTAGTAGATGCCCGCCAGCATAATGAGAGCGGAAATCGGCGGAAGAGTGAAGGTCACCGGCAGCAGCATGGCGATCGTCGCGGTGGGACCCAAACCGGGCAGAACGCCGATCAGCGTGCCGAGAAAGACGCCGATAAAGCAATACAGCAGGTTCGTGAGGGTGAGCGCCGTTGAGAATCCGATGCCGAGATTTTCAATGAGTTCCATAAGACCTACCTGACCCGGACATGCCGGAAAGAACAACGCCTCAGACAGGATGACCTGTCGGATCTCACAACAACCCAGGTCTTAACTTTTTCACCACGGGTCGCGCGTACGCGGCACACAGATGCACACGAAATAAACCAGAAACTTGTGTTGACCTGCTGTCTACTACGCTCTCCCGAGTGCGGCCTCCGTCTCCGCATCAATACGATGTATGACACGCCTGCCCCGGATTCAATAAAGCTCGGACGCGGGTCCCGCACCTTTGTAAACAGTAGTGGACGCGGGACTCTCGCCCGCCCCGGCTCAAATACTAATATGATGCGGGCCGGGAAAACGGAGCCGGGGGAGCAGGGGGCAGCAGCCTGTGGCTACTTTTGGCCTTAAATGGAACGCTCATCCGCCGAACCATGCGCCCACAATGGGCAGCGGGATTCCCAGCCCCTTCAGAAATACGAGAATGCAGAATACCGTGAGCCCGATCGACAGGATGATCGAGGTCCGCCAGCTGAAACGGCGGCTCCCATAGGCACCGATCATGACCAGGGCGGGCAGCGCGACGATCATGCCTGCACCGCGAATGATGAGGCCGAAGAGGACCGTCGCTCCGGTGACCAGCAGCAGCCCCCGGACCGTGAACCTGCCCACCGGCGCCCCCGGCTGGAGAAATGAACGAACCACCGATATGGCGCCGATCAGTATGAGAAGGCTGCTGAGGATAACGGGGAAGAAGGCCGGACCCATCTTTCGCGGCGTACCCATGCCGTAGTCGCGGGCGATAATGATCGCGGCCATACCGATGGCGATATAGATGATCCCGGTCCAGAGATCCTTCGGATTGCGTGATGACATGTTCTCCCCTGAGATGGAACATTCCTGACACTGAGGACACGGAGAACAACCGAAGAAGCCCGGAATCTTTCTGCTTTCTCATGGCCTTTTCCGTGCCACTCAGTGTCAACGAATTTGCTCACCTCGGATCTCAGTCAGCGTAAACGCCAGCCTTCTTGATGATCGGCGCCCACTTGTCTATCTCAGCCTTGAGGTGCTTGCGCAGGGCTTCAGGTGTAGCAGCCTCCTTGCCGGCAGGCACCGTGCCCAGATCGTCAAAACGCTGCTTCAGCGTGGGATTTGCCAATGAGGTCTGCAGCGCATGGACGAGCTTGTCGATGATCGGCTTCGGCGTCCCCTTTGGCACGTATAGGCCCTGCCACACCGAGACTTCGAAATTCGGAAGTCCCGCTTCCTGCAGCGTCGGCACGTCGGGCAGAGCGGATACCCGGTCCCTGGTCGTTACGCCGTAGACCTTGATCTTGCCGGCCTTGATCTGGCTGATAGTGTTGCTGGTCTGATCGCACATGAAGTCTACCTGGCCGCCGAGAAGGTCGTTCATGGCCGGTCCCGTGCCTTTGTAGGGGATGGTGGTAAATTCCGTCTGGATCACAGTCATGAACAGCATGCCGCACAGATGGGACGCGGCTCCCAGCCCTGCATTGGCAAGATTGATCTTCTCTTTGTTGGCTTTCGCATACTCGATCAGTTCCTTGAGATCCTTGGCAGGGAAATCCTTCCGCGCCACGAGCGTCATGGCAACGTCGCCCACCATGCCAATGGGCTCAAAATCGCGGAGCGTGTCATAGGGCAGCTTTCGATAGAGCGAGGGAGCAGTGGAAAACCCGATATGATGGAAAAAAACCGTATACCCGTCGGGCGGTGAGCCCGCCACCCGTGCCGCCGCGATGGTGCCGCCGGCGCCGGCCACGTTCTCCACGATCACCTGGGTCTTGAGCGTTTCGCCCATGTATTGGGCGAGCAGCCGGGCTGACGTATCGGTCGGCCCGCCTGCGGAGAACGGTACGATAATGGTGATCACTTTGGAAGGATACTCATCAGCAAAGGCCTGTGGCATCCCGAACAGCACGAAGCATACGAGCACACCTACGATCCTGGCAAACATGGCATACCTCCCCCATACTATACGTTCGATCACGCAACGTAGTATCCCGGCGAATGCCGGGTCATTCAAGATAAAAAAGAATAGCATGCCGGCGGAAAATTCGCAAGGGGGTTGGTGGTCGTTTCAACGGGCCGTTTTTGGGGCACCAGGCAAATGCGGATTTCGACATTTGGCCCTTGGACCCTGCCCCCCGGAGCAGCAACATCCTTGAGTCGTCTGAGGTTCATTGCTCGACAGGATAACATTTTCAGGCCAGACCAAAAAAAGCCCGCTTTTTCCTGAAACGCTTCTTGAAATCCTCTGCTGGTTCGGGTAGGCGATCGGCTGGGTTATCAGAAGGCCAAAAGTCTCTGCGGATGAAGACGAGGGGACCATGAAGGTCTCCAGGAAAGGCGGGATGCCAATACGAACTCACCAACTCTTGTGTCACTGCGAGGAGTTACGCCAAGGCGTAACTCCTCGCAATGACATGACAGGGGTTGTTCAACAGCCTGTTAGTAAGCAAAGTCGAAAGACTTGTTGACCCCGGCCTTTTTCAGAAGCCCCAGCGTATGCTTAAAATCTTCCATGGTCGTCTTTATAAAACCCTGGATGCCCATCGTTTCCTTAACCGCCGCTGCTCCCGTTGATGAATCGGCCTCGAGAGCAAGGAGGACCGCCTCCACCTGCTCCTTGAGTTTTTCGTCGACCTTGCTGGACATGATGAACGTTCCATCGGGGTTTTCACCGGTGTCTTTTCCGACCATCTCCAGTCCGGCATAATTGTGCTTCACCTTGTCCCATGTCCGGTTCTTCACGATTGCCACGTCGGCGAGCCCCTTCGACAGCCCGTCGATGGCGGCCCCATGAGACGCCGCCAGCACGATAGTGGCCTTCCCTGCGGCGTCGCCGGGAATGGACCGCAAGTAGAATTCACCGGATGAAGCAAGAGCGCAGAGGATAACTTTCTTTCCCTTGAAGTAGCCTGCTTGTCCGTTGTACGCCGGAGTTCCCTTGGGAGCAAGCACCACCGCCCAGTAGGTACTGATACCGTCCTTGTCCACAGGACGAACAATGGGAACGGCCAAATCCTTGATGATCATCGCACCGGCAATGCCCGACCCGCTGAACATGGCATTGACGGTTCCCAACGAGAACATTTTGGCCGCTTCCGGATAATTCTGTGCCAGCGAGAATGAGGCGTCTATCCCCTTGGTCTTGAAGTACTCGACGAGCGGCCGGTATTTTTGCGCATCGCGATAAGCGTCCTGCATGATGGCGATCTTCAACTCACTTGCGAATGAGGCGCTTGACAGCGAGCACAGCACGAGCAGTATAGCTGCAATGAATATTTTTTTCATAGAGGATCTCCCGTGAGAAATTTAAGAATATCAACCAGGGCGCATTGTTCCGGATGTTGTTTCGCCGTCGGCATGCTGCCCGCAAACACCAGATGCTCGATGACTCCTGAAAGCTCTGCCTCCCGCACCAGATGACGGCACTCCGAGGCCCGCCGCCATTAATAAGAGTACTATAAATATACGAAATGTCAAGGTGATGGGGCAAAAGGTCTGAAAACTCCTGGAGGATGAGGTGAACATTAAGCGTCAGGCGCGAAGTGTAAGGGAAGGTGCCGACAGGGCGGTGTGGCAGGAAGCCGCGACCATACCTGAGATGGTTCATTAGCATCCTTTGCGATTTTGCTAGATATGATACCTTGGTTGCACCCCAACCCATTTCTTGAATTCATTCCGCACTCCGCACTCCGACCTGGTATTTTCTACTCCCCTCTCCACTCCGAATTCCGAACTCCGAACTCCGCACTCTCCCTAATCCACCCTCACCCCCATGGCCAGTTCCTTGTCCCGCAGGGCCTTGACCCTGTCGCGCAGCTCTGCTGCCCGCTCAAAATCTAGCTTCTTGGCCGCGCCTCGCATGTCGCGCTCAAGAGCTTCGATCAGCTTCGGGATATCGGCTGCTGAGATATACTCCTCCACTTCCTCGGCCGCAAGGGGCACGGTGAAGTAGTCCTGCTCGTACACGGTGCGCAGGGCCGCCTGAATGGTCTTCTTGATCGTCTGGGGCGTGATGCCGTGCTTGGCGTTGTATTCCTCCTGGATGGCGCGGCGGCGGCTCGTTTCCTCGATGGCGCGCTTCATGGAGTCCGTCATGACATCGGCGTAGAGGATCACCTCCCCGTTCACGTTCCGCGCTGCCCGGCCCATGGTCTGGATGAGGGACCGCGTGGAGCGCAGGAACCCTTCCTTGTCCGCGTCCAGGATGGCCACGAGAGAGACCTCGGGGATGTCGAGCCCCTCTCGCAGGAGGTTGATGCCGATCAGCACGTCGAACTTGCCCATGCGCAGATCCCGGATGATGTCCATGCGCTCCAGCGTGTCCACGCCGGAGTGCAGGTATTGTACCTTGACGTTCAGCTCCTTATAATGCTCTGTCAGGTCCTCGGCCATGCGCTTCGTGAGCGTCGTGACCAGCACGCGTTCGTTCGCCTCAGCGCGTTTCCTCACCTCGGCCAGCAAATCGTCGACCTGGCCCTTCACAGGCCGGACCGTGATCTGCGGGTCGATAAGGCCCGTGGGGCGGATCACCTGCTCCATGATCCTGCCGCCGGACTTCTCGATCTCATGGTCCGCAGGCGTGGCTGAGACATACACGGCCTGGTTCACCCGCTGTTCGAACTCCTGGAAATTCAAAGGACGGTTGTCCAGGGCCGAAGGCAGCCGGAACCCGTACTCCACGAGCGTGCGCTTGCGGGACCGGTCGCCGTTGAACATGCCGCCGATCTGGGGGATCGTGGCGTGGGACTCGTCCACCATAAGGAGATAGTCCTTGGGAAAGTAGTCGATCAGCGTGGGCGGCGGCTCGCCGGGCTCGCGGCCAGAGAGGAAGCGCGAGTAGTTCTCGATGCCGTGGCAGTAGCCGAGCTCCTGCATCATTTCCAGGTCGAACATGGTGCGCTGCTCTATGCGCTGCGCCTCGATAAGCTTGTTTTCGCGCCGAAAAAACTGGATGCGCTCCCGCAGCTCGTTATGAATATCGTCAACGGCCTTCTTGTAGCGGTCCTCGGTGATGACGTAGTGAGTATTGGGATAGATGGCGATCTTCGGCAGCTTGCGTATCGGCGATCCCAGGAGCGGATCGAATTCCGTGATGCTGTCGATGTCGTCGCCGAAGAGCTCCACGCGGATGGCCGTGTTCTCGTAGGAGGCGGGAAAGATCTCCACCACGTCGCCGCGGGCCCGGAAGGTGCCTCGGTGGAAGTCGTAATCGTTCCGCGTGTAGCGTATGTCCACGAGCTTCCGGAGGATGGCGTCGCGGTCCATGCGCTGGCCCTGTTCGAGAAAGACCAGCATGCCGTGGTAGGCCTCGGGCGAACCCAGGCCGAAGATGCAGGAGACCGAGGCCACGATGACCACGTCGTTCCGCTCGAACAGAGCGGTGGTGGATGCGTGGCGCATGCGGTCGATCTGCTCGTTGATGGCCGAGTCCTTCTCGATGTAGGTGTCCGAGGTCGGGAGATAGGCTTCGGGCTGATAGTAGTCGTAGTAGGACACAAAGTAGCCCACGGCGTTGTCCGGGAAGAGCCCCTTGAACTCGTTATAAAGCTGGGCGGCCAGGGTCTTGTTGTGCGCGATCACGAGCGTGGGCTTCTGGACCTTCTCGATCACGTTCGCCATGGTGAAGGTCTTGCCGGAGCCGGTGACGCCGAGCAGCACTTGATGCCGCAGGCCCCGGAGCAGGCCCTCGGACAGCTTCTCGATGGCCTGGGGCTGGTCGCCGGTGGGCTTGAAGTCTGATACGATCTTGAAGGGGGGCATGCAGAAATAGTACCCTACTGATTGGGAAAAAGCAAAAAAGATCCGCGCGCAGCACTTGACAACTCGTATCTGAAAGATTACATTATGAGACATGAAGGTCGTCATGGATTCCGACTGTCTCATTAAGCTGGTGAAGGCGGGAGCAAAAGAAGCTGTCGTTGCCGCCATGGACGTATTCATTCCACCGGCGGTCAAGAGAGAAACGGTCGAGGAAGCCAAAAAACGCGGCTACCAGGACGCTGCGATCATCGAGGAAAATATCGCGGCCGGAAAGATAGAACTTGCAAAACCGCGGACAGCTTCATTGCGCGACATGATGCTGACGAAGGGAGAAGGCGAGGTTTTCTCGCTCTATCAGCGCGGCGGCTACGATGTGATTGCCAGCGACGACGACAAGTTCCTGAGAAAACTGCACCTGTCCAACATACCTTTCTTGACGCCGGCGGCCTGCATCGTTTACGTGGCGCGAAACCGCGGCATCGAGAAATCGACGGCTGTTGAAATGCTTGAACGCCTGTCGCAGTACGTCAGCCGCGACGAGTACATGACCGCGCGTTATGCCGTGGAGGAAAGAGCATGAAAGCAAAGGCATTGAGATTGCCCGAAAGGCTTCTGCACGTCGTCAAATTCGCGGAGAAACGTGAACGACTGGACGAACCGACAGCGCTCAGAAAATTTCTCTGGCTCGGCGCTGAAAAATACATTGCCGAGATCTATGACCGTGGCGAGATCAGTCTGCGAGAAGCTGCGTCCGTTCTGGAGCTGACCCCGCGGGAAACTCTGGAACTGTTCTGGAATCTGGGCATTCGAGGCAACGTCGGAGCCGACATGGCCCTGGAGGCGCTCCGGGTAGCGGAAAAGAAGACGCAGTACGGGAGATAACCATTACCGCAGCGGGCGACCGATGTTGCAAACGGGAGATTTGCGCTTTCCGTTCCACGAGGGCATCCGCTTAACAGCATACCTACCGCACCAGCATGTAGACCAGCATGGCAAAGCCGACAAAGACCCCCACGGCCGTCTCGTGCTCCGAGTTTTCCTTGACCACATCCCAGCTCCAGCGGTTCTTCCCCTTGCCGGGATAGGAACTGATGCGCGGAAGATAATCAGGCACGGCCTTATCATACTCACTCCAGGCGGATCCGAAGCTGCTCACGAGCTTCTCGTTCTCCTGCTTCTTCTTGTACGGCGCGTACCAGATGAAGAACCAGACGAATCCCGCGATCATGATGTAGATGTTCTTCGCCATGGCGCTGTAGCCCAGGGTAATGAGCAGCGTGCCGATATACAGGGGGTTCTTGACGTGGGCGTAGGGCCCTGTTGTAGTGAGCTGCTTGTTCTTCCGGAGATGGCCCGCTGCCCAGAGCCTGAGCCATTCGCCTCCGATAACAAGGAAGGCCCCGGGAATGAACCACAGGAGTTCCGGTTTCGCCACATAGAACAGGATGATGCCGAGAATACCGGCTGCCGCGGTCTTTGTGGTCACTTTTGTCAGCTTGTACTTTAATGTATCCTTGACGGCCATTACAGTCTCCTTATAGTGCAGTATCTGATCGCGCAGGTAACTGCTACGTGTCCTTCCGGATCAAGAAAAAACAGTGCCTCAGCCTTCATTCCGCACTCGGCATTCTCGATGATCACCACTTTGTCGGCATGACCAGATTTCGCACTTTCAGCCAGCAGCGGTCGTTGTCGGTCAGCGCATCGGGCGCATAGAGCCGTTTGAACTTAATGAGCGACAACCGGTCGAAAATGCCGAAAAACCGCGTCAGAAGGGGGCCGAGCAGCGGTAAGGCACCTGGCCGAAAGGCGGAAGCCAGGTCGATGACGCGCACCTCGCCGTTCACGATCAGGATGTTCGTTCTGCGCTGCAGGTCCAGATGCACCCACCCGCGGGAATGGATGGCATCGATGATCTTCTCCAGCTGACGGACCACGGTGATGCCGATCTCACCGGCGTTCACTGACCCGAGGTCCTGTGCTTCGAGATATTCCACGGCAATGGCGAAAGGAGTGAGCCGCAACGCCTGCCCGGGCAGGCCCTCGATCCCCGCGAGCCCCTGGTAGGCACGGGCTTCCCGGCCGATGAATATCCGGCCAAGAAAATGCCGCTCCCAGAAGCCCTTGCGGCCGAAATCCTTCACCACGAAGCGCTTTCCCCGAAGGCTCGTCAAAAAAACCTCGGCCTTGCCTGCCGACCCCTGCACGAGCACCTTCTCAATGCGGTCCAGCGCCTCGCCGTATGTAAGGTCTGAGTCCATAATTCTGTGAGAAACGGTGTTATTGTAGAGAGGCAGGGGAAAAGAGTCAAGAACTTTATGGCCCCCAAGCCTGCAATCGGCATAGGGGGAGGCCCTAAAGGCCGCGCCCCTGCCACACCACCCGGCATGCGGGTCCGCACCGGGCGGTTCGAGAAGTTGCGG
>Ga0154442_1036_pt2 | contig 26995 bp, 22 predicted proteins | sample RifGroC2_FD_115946 | JGI IMG/M metagenome (GOLD analysis project Ga0154442, IMG submission 115946) | Nitrospirae bacterium GWC2_57_13
CTCACCGTCACCTTCCCGTCCTGCTCCTTCAGCAGCGCCATCAGCTTGGGCGATGAAGCGCCCTCCTGCCGGGGCGGGAACACCAGATAGTCCGCTATGCCCTCCTCCACGTCCACATCGTTCAGGATGATCGCATAGTCCCTATTGTTGCGACGGTGCACCCGCTTCGGGATGCCGGATCCATGGGCAAGATGGCCGCCCCCGGCAAGCACGACCATTTGATGATCAGGACGGCCGTTCAGGTATTCGTCCACAGACCTGGCCATGGCCTCGTCCCAGAGCACCTGAGCCTGAAAGAAGTAGTCGAAGCTCTTCGCCTCGGCATTGCCGTGCCGTTCAAACACCTCTTTCAGCCGGACACGATACTCCTGGTCCGTGAGGTCCATCTCCGCGGGTATCTCCCGTCTCTCCTCTTCCGTCAACGAATCGACGCCGCCCTTCGATACCTTCTCGGTCAGCTCACGCCGCACATTCAACGCCACCACGGGGAGCTTCTGCTCCCGGCAAAAATCCAGAATGGGCTTATATAAATTATAATCGAACACCCAGCGTTTGAAATACTCCGAGCGCTTCAGAAACTCACGTTCATCGATTGAGGCGCCGATATACTCGTCCAGCACCTGCTGAAAGGGCCGCTGGAACATCTCCATGCCCACGGCAATTTTCGGGTTCTTCGCATGCAGGCCCTTGATCACTTCAAGCTGCACGGCATGATGACTGTAGTGATCGTGAAACTCACCTACGTAGACGATCTTCCTGCCGCTCACCTTCCCGATGACCGCTGCGAGAGTCTTGAGCTCCGACAGGTCCACGGTCGCCGACTGAATGATAGGTTTCACGTCCTTCTTCGCCTCCACCTGCTTTTCTTCGCCCTTCAGCTCCTGCGGCTCCTCAACTTCCGCGGCACGCGATGTCCCGTGCTCCGAACCGGAAGCCGGATGGCGTCCGCCCGCGGCAGTGCAGGCGCTGAACAGCAGAACACAGAGGATCAGCACGGTCCGTATCGTCATGGCACGACCTCTCTTCATCGGGGATTCGGAACGAGTTGATTGTACGTGAAACAGAGAGGAAATGCAAATAACGGGACCGCCGCTTCATCCTAAAAACGGCAGTTGAACCACGGATAAACGCGGTTAAAGACTAAAAAAACAAAAGCCCCTTATCTTTCTGATGATTCACCAGGTAGGCGACTTGTGCATGTGGTTCACGTTTTTTAAAATTTGCGTTTACCCCGTTAGAAGATTCTTATTTCTAACGGGGTGAATCCGCGGCTACATGCTTTTTCCAGGTTCATCCGTCGATCTTGATGATCCCTTTTTGAATGGCAAACTTGATGAGCGCCGCGCGGGTGTGGAGGTTCAACTTTACACACAGGTTCGACTGGTGGGCCACGGCCGTCTTGACGCTGATGCCGAGGATATCGGCCATCTCCTTGTGCGTATGGCCTTCGGCGATCAGCTTGAGGACTTGCCGTTCCCGGTCCGTGAGGGTATCGTAGGGGTCTTCCTCGTGCTCGCCCTTCTGTCCGTCGACGTAGCCGTTCACGATGCTCGAGGCGACGGAAGGGTGGACATACACTTTCCCTTCAGCCAGGGCCTTCAGCGCCTCCAGAAGGTCCGTGCCCACGGCCTTCTTGAGCAGATAACCGGCGGCGCCGGCCTTGAAGAACCGCCGAACGTAGACGGGGTCTTCGTACTGGGTAAGGACCAGCACCTTGGTGTCCGGTGAGATCTTCTTGATCTCCCCCATGGCTTCAAGCCCGCCCAACCGGGGCATGGAGATATCGAGCAGTATGATGTCCGGCCGATGTTTCCTCACCGCCTCAATCGCCTCGACGCCATCGGCGGCCTCGCCAACCACTTCTACATCATCGGACATTTTCAAAAAAGCCCCAATGCCCTCCCGCACAAGCGCATGGTCGTCTGCTATGAGAATTCTCATCTTGCGGTTCATCTATGCCTCCCGGGGACAGGGGATCGTGCAGAAGATCATCGTCCCGGCGCCCGGCGTCGAGCAGACGGTCAGCCGCCCGTTCATGAGCGACGCGCGCTCCTTCATGCCCATGATGCCGAGCCCCCTGCCGGTGAACGTCGTTTCGAGCGCAGACCTCGTATCAAAGCCGTCACCGTCGTCATCGATATATATGTTTATCCTTCCCTGGTCGTTCCGGATATGCACATAGGTGTTCTTGGCGCCTGCGTGGCGCGCGATATTGGACGACGCCTCCTGGATGATGCGGAACAACGCGATCTCCATCTGGGGCGCCAGCAGCTCCGCCACAAAGGACCGCGTATCGAGCTCACAGTGGATGCCCTTGTCGCGAAGATTCCGGTCAAGGATCCAGGCCACCGCCGCTTCGAACCCCAGGTCGTCCAGGACCGTGGGCCGCAGGTTCTGGATGACGTTGTTCATGTCGTTGATGACCAGCACAACGGTCTCTTTGATCTTACTCACCTTCTCGGGGGTAATGAGCTCCGGGTGAAGCCGGCACATCTCGATGCTCATCAGGATGGCAGAGAGGGTCTGCAGGGCTTCGTCGTGCAGCTCCCGGGCCACGCGCTTTCGCTCGTCCTCCTGGGAAGAGATCAACTTCTTGAGCAGCAGCTCATTCTGCCGCCGTTTGTCCTCGAGCTGCATGGTTCGCTCGTACACACGGCTCTCCAGTTCCGTACTGTATTGGTGAATGCTGTCCAGGGACCGGGCGAGCCGCTCTCGCATCACTTCAAAACTCCTGGCGAGTGCCCCCACTTCATCGGTGCCCACATCGCCGACAGGACGGGTGAGGTCTCCCTTGGCAATGCCATTGGCCGCGGCAGTGAGCGTCCGGAGGGGAACCACGATGGTCCTGCTGACTCCGGCTGCGAAAACCAGCGCCGTCCCCGTGAAGAGGACGGCGAGCAGAACAAAATCCGTTTTGAGCTGATCTGCCGGCATGAGGAGGTTCTGCTCCGACTGGCCGAAGATCACCCCCCAGGGCGCCACCGTCAGCGGCACAAAAGCCAGGATGTCCTTTGTCAGTCCGTCCGGTTTTGCCTGGGAGTACCCGTGCGAACAGAACTTGACGCCTGACGCCCTGGCCTTGATCATTTTGCTGAGTATGCCGCCATGATCATGGTGCTCAAGGATCCGGGCCGGCTTGTCCGACGTCACGACGACCTCGTTGGCATCGATGATCTCGATATAGTGGTTGCCCCGCACTTCCGCCTGGACCGTCTGCAGGGCGCGGCTCAGCATGGAGTTCGTGGGGTTGATCACGCCGCCGACGGCCCCGACCACGTCGCCGCTGCGGTTCCTGAGCGGCACCAGGACATAGATGACCTTTCTGCCGCTCGGATGCTCGGTGAATACATTGGAAATAACCGGCTTCCGGTACCGGACGGCCTGGGACACATGAGGGTTGCCGAGCAGGTTCACCATGGCGCTCTCGCGGTAGGGGTAGGTGAGCCTGACGCTGCCCTGCTGGTCCAGCATGAAGACCCCGTCGGTGAAGATGGAGTACTCGTAGGCGGCCTTGAGCGCCGCCCGTTCGGGCATCCAGTCGTTGTCGGTGAAATCCACGCGGTCCGAAAGGGAAATGTCGTAGAGTCTTGTAAGATTTTCTTCAAGAATATGCTCAATATATTTTCCGACCATGCTCGACATGCCGAGACGGTCCCCGTAGGAACGCTCGATGCTGTCCTGCACCCGCAGGTAGCTAATCAGGCCGAGCGTGGCCAGAATGATGGTGATGCTGAAGATGACCGCTGCGAGGATCCGTTTTTGCATGTTTTCCCGGCGTACCCCTTCACCCGCCCCGCCCTAACCCGCATAAAGCGAAATTGGAAATTGCAAATTGAAAAGTGCAAATTTACGGAAAACGATTGTTGAAAAACAGCCACTACGGGCATCGCAACCGTCAGACGTTGCCGCCTGCTGCAGGCCAAAGGCCGCGCTATGCCCATGATAGCATATTCCGGCCCGGTCTCTATCGGCCCCCTCAGCCGGGTGTCGATGGCCGCGTTTGGGGGGCGGGTTTCCCGTGCCCATTGCCGACGATCTCATCGAGGCTTTTGCCCTCCAATCGCGCCAGTTCAACAGGATGCTCGTGGACCATCCGCTCCCGCGAGATCTTTCCGGTGAAGATCGCCGTGTCGAGCGGAAAGACCTCGGGACTGAAAACGGCATTATAGATGTGCCACGTGATGATCACCAGGAAGGCCAGGAGCCCCTCGTTGGAGTGCAGCGCCTTGGCTGCGGGAATGAACTCACCAGGCAGGAGTCGTACGGCCGTCGTGGGATACCAGAGGATCAGTCCCGTCATGGCCATGATCGCGCCGCCGGCAATAACTCCCCAGTACTCGAACTTCTGCTTGTAGTCATAGCGGTCGCACCGGGCCGGATGCTTGGCGATCCCAAAATAGTATTTCATATTGTCGATGGCATCGTGAAAATCCTTGACCGCAATGATCATCGACGCCGGCCACTTTTTCAGGATCACCCCCGCCGACGCGGAGACGATGTGGACGGCCATCAACAGCGTGAAGGTCAGGCCGCTGATCCGGTGGATGAGCCGCACCACATCGATGCCGCCCAGCGTCAGGATAAGCCACTGCGACGGGCCGTACTCATGAAAGCGCTGCGACAACCCGGTTATGACGAGCAGGGCGAAAACAATGGCGTTCACGTGGTGCTCGGCAATGCGGCCGACGCCGAACCGCCGGATGTATTCCTGGGATTCCTTGTTCATCGCTTGTTCCTCCTTGGACGCGGCATCACTACTTGTTCACTGCATAGCGCCAGACATGCAGCAGAATCTGGAGCAGCAGTCCGATGAGCATGAAGGGAATGAATATCCGGTACGCAAGGTTGACGAGAAACACCAGCGGCGCATGCTTGAGGCTCGGCTTGTAATGCGACAGCCATGCATCAGGAAAGTTCTTCGTCGCTCCCGGATGGCACTGTTCGCACTGCTTCACCAGGCGGTCCTTGACGAGATTCGTGTACGGTCCCGACGTTTTGGTGATGTCGTGGACGCCATGGCAATCCACGCAGGTCGCGATGGCCTGCTGCGGCGCCTCGCCCCTCCGTTCCTTTTCCAGACGATAGAACTTCAGCGTGACGCCGTGAAAATCCTGGAGATAGGAATTGACGACCCCCGGATAGAGCCCGTACTTCTGCATCAAGGATTCGTTTGCATGGCACCGGCCGCAGATGGAGGGAACTTTTTCCCGGTAATCGGCAGTGCGGGCATCCTCGATGGTATGCGCCGTGTGGCAGTCCACGCAGATCGGCACGTCGGCGTTGTGTTCGTTAACAAGCGCGTTGCCGTGCACGCTCTTGACGTAGGTGGCATAGATCTCTTCATGGCAATGCTGACACCGGCGCGCGCTCGTGAGGCGGTCCAGCCGCGCCTGGGCCACGCCGTGAGAGCCGTGACAGTCGGTGCAGACCGGCGCTTTCAGGTTGCCCTGGTTCAGCATGGTGTAATGGATGCTTTCAAGGGTCTTGGTGTACTTGTCGAAGTGGCAGCGCCGGCACGACTCGGCATGAGCGATCGAAAAATCCCGCGCGCTTCTGAAGGCGCGTTTCGGGTGCTCGTCGGCGGAAAAACCGAAATGGCATTCGGAGCAGCTGTGCCGGCTGTGCACCGAAGCGTCTAGCTTTGCATGGTCAACTCTCAGCGACACCACATCGCCGTTTCTCATTTTCATTTTCAGGTCCTGGGTGTGGCATCCCTGGCAGTACTGCCGCTCGCTTGCCGTGCGATTTCCGCCGGTCACGGCCGTCGTTGCATGGGGGTTGTGGCAGCCGGTGCACACGGGCGCGGTCCCCTCCTGCTTCAGCAGCGCGGCGTGCACCGGCGACTTCTGGAGCTGATCATCTCCGTGGCACTGCCGGCAGACAAGCGCGGCCTTGGTTGAGTACTGCTCGTGACTGCGGAACGAGCGTTGGGGATGGTCATCTTTCGTAAATTCGGGGTGGCACCCTGAGCAGCCCAGCGCCGCGTGCGCCGAGGTCCGGAACGCCGCGGCATCGACGTGGGCCTCCATCGTCTTCTTATTCTCGAATGTGAATGCGATCCCGTGCTCGCCATGACATGACAGGCACGCGGCGGCATCGTCGCTCAGGGCCTGCTGTGCGGCAATGGCGCGGACAGGGCCGAGCACGCAAAGCCAGAGAATTGCGACCAGCAGAAAGCGCAAAGCTTTCCCCTCCCACATGGCACCCTCCTTAGTTGTACTCACTACGATAAAAGAAAAGGCGAAAAAAGAGGAAACCCGGCCTCTTCCGCCGGATCTCCCCGGACAGTACGCCCGGTCAACACTGCACAGCGGTCTCGATCCATCACGCCCTTTTCCCGCCGTTGGTCTTTTCATCCCTCGCCTTCGCCGCTTTCCTGCTCCGCCGTCTGCCCGTAAGATATGCTTCCACGGGACGCCAACCGAAAGTAAAACTCTTTGCCGCCACGCTGGAGAGACCATTCCCGATCTTCCTGCCCGCCTGGACCAGGGTCATGGCAATGCCTATGAAGGGAAGAAATACCGCATAGAGCAACCCCAGCATTGGTGCGAGGAGAAGGACCGCAAGAACCGGCGCCTTGACATAGACCGCCTTGGCCTCTCCCGGAAGTGTGCCCTCCCGTTCCACTTCGATCCTCTCTCCGTCCATGATGCCCCAATAGATCCCTTTCCCGACCTTATGTCCGCCTCTGTATACCATGATCATCCCCTCCTTAAAATGGAATTTGCTCCCTTTCATTTCTGTTCTGCTGATTTCACTATAGCAAAGAGGGGCTGACATGAACAGTGGGAATAGTTCCCATGGCGAATAGGGAATACTTACTAATGCTTTAGTATTTCAAGCGCTACTTTGTCGATCCCTTTGACTGGGACGGAATAACGCTTTCGGCGATCTTCTCGAGCTGGGCCGGAGCGGATCTGCCGATGATCAGAATGCGGTATCCTTCCTCTTCCCAGGAGATACGGCTGCAGACCTGGCCGTCGTCACAGAGACCGGTTTCGAGGAGCGCCGATCTCCCCTTCAAAGAATAGCGGACCGATTCTCTGACCTCCGCGAAGGCGATCTTGACCCGGGGCGAAGAACGCGGCGCTTCCGTCTGAGTCACGACGAGACAGACTTCCTCCCCTTCCTTCCTCATGAACTCCATGACCACTGCGGTATAGGGCCTGGTCTGCGCAATGATCAGCGACGGCGGCCAGCGGAAGCACTGGGGATAGTAGGCAGGGGCATAGACATGGCGGATATTCAGCTTCGCCTTCACCTCCTCGACGCTGCTGTAGCGCTGCAGCAGGCCGTCCTGGAGCGCCGTCGGCGCCCAGTTCATCAGCCGCAAAGCTGCGAGCAGCGCCGCCACGGCGATGCTGAACAGCAGGAGGTTCAGGAATTTCCTTCGCATGGCGCACCTCGGTCGGTCGTGCCTAAACAATAAAATAGTTGATCAGCATGATAACAGCTGTCAGCAGCACACTCAGGAACGCGCCGCTGCCTTCGGTCCTCTCCGGTTCGCCTTTTTGCTCCAGCCGCGCCAGTCTATGCTCCATAAGAAGCGAGTGGCTGTAATCCTCTATGCGGTCCTTTATCCCCTGCGCGCTTCTCCCCTCGGTCGGATCAGCAGGGTCATCCCCTCCGTGAAATCTTCGAAGAACGCTGGCGAGCGCCGCGGCATTGCCGGTGAGGGATACGGCGATATCGTCACAGATCTTCTCCTCCTCCTCGATGATGCGCCGGAATTCCATGAGCGCCACGGGATTGTAGAAGGACAGAACCCGCAGCACAAATACCGCCACCAGCAGCGGCTTCCGGCCTCGATCGATATGCCCCATCTCGTGGGCCACAGCGGCCCGAATCTCGTCCGCCGAAAGGGAGCCGGCCAGTCCTGTGGTCATTACCACGGCGGGATCGCTGCCTGTCACGGAGAAGAGCATGAGCTCGTCGTCGTCCATAAGGAACAGGGCGGGTTTGCTACCCGGGAGGTCCTCGATGGCCCGGGCGACCGGGGAATCCCGGTCCGGCGTAGACCACTCGCCGCCGGCATCCTTTGCGGCAAGAAAGTGCCGCGCGATCGGGATCAGTTCCTGAAAAACAAAAACGCCCGCGGTGAAAAGAAGCAGGGCCAGGAAGACCGCGCCCAGGGTGAATCCGTCCCAAAACGCGAGATGGAGCCACCTTCCGGTATCAAAAAGCGCTTCCAGCCTGAACCACGTCGAACCGCGGTCAGGGCTCACTGCCTGATAGAACGGATACAGGAGAAGAGGAGCAACGATCACAATGAGCCGCAGCCGCTGCCGGACCCGGGGATTGACGATATTCCATGCGGCGATCGAACTGTCGACGACGAGGGCCGCCACGAGCGAGTGTATGAACGCCTGGGCAAGATACATGCCGAGGTAACTATGGAAGAAAGAGACGAGGTCCATATGCCCCTGAGAGTATGATCCGCGAGTTGCGCAAAGAGCGAACTTCAAGTGGTTTGAACCGCCGATACATCCTGAGGCGGGCCCTGGCGACCCGCCTTTGTAAGTGTAACATTATTCCCGGCAACATTCCAAAAATCTTTAAAGAGATATTCCGGCCTCCGCCCGAGATGCTGCTTTCTGCGCCAGAGCTTTTTCGTGACAAATCATGCGGTATGTGCTTTAATAGAGAACAACGAACGAGCAGCAGGTACCGCATCCGTTGATGGGAGGGCGCAACCATGGCCGTCAGAAAAGGCTCCAGCAAGAAGGCAAAAGCGTCGCCGGGCAGAAAGAAGGCAGCAAAAAAGAAACCGGCGGCGAAGAAAAAGGCTCCCTCAGCGACGACTGGAGAGAAAAAAACGACTGCGCGGAAGCCTGCCGGTAAAACCGCAGGATCCATGAAAAAGAAGGCTGCTGCTGCAACGCGGCCAATGACTCCGGCAAAGCGCAAGGATGCGCTCAAGGAGATTCTGCTCCGTAAGCGGAACGAGGTCGTCCAGGGCCTGGAGCAGCAGATAGGACGCAAGCTGACCTTCGAACCCGGCCAGCGCCTCGACTCTGCCATGGACAGCGCCGACCAGTCGGCCTTCGACATGAACGAGGGCATCGACTACTCGCTCATCGAGATGAAGTATGGGCAGTATAAGGACATCGCCGACGCCTTCCGCAAGCTCCAGAATGATACCTACGGCCAGTGCGAGGAGTGCGGCGAAGAGATCGACATCAAGCGGATGACCGTTAATCCTCTGGCCCGCTTCTGCATTGCCTGCAAGACCCGCAAAGAGGAGCTCGAAAAAATCCAGAAGGAAGAAACGAGGTTCAAGGAATAATCTTTCGCGGACCTGCGCCCGAGGACCACGCTCATGTGAAGAAAGATCAACGTTCCTGATGCGGGCATCAAGGGCGTTTTGATCGCTGCTCATAGATCGCCGGCACGGTATCCAGGATACGCCTTTCTTCGCACTTTTTCTTGACAAAATCGGCGGGATACAGTATCTTGCCCCCTGATGTTTCCGGAGAACCTGGGGCGGTGTAGCTCAGCTGGTAGAGCAGGGGAATCATAATCCCTGTGTCCGGGGTTCGAGTCCCTGCACCGCCACCATTTTTCACTCCCGTACCTTGCTGCATCCCGCCGCATGCTGCAACCACCGGTACGATCCGGTGTATACGCCCCTTCCTGATGACAATCGAAACGATCAAAAGGACCATCGAAGACTTCGGCATGATCCAACCCGGAGACCGGGTGCTCGTTGCGCTCTCCGGCGGGCCGGACTCTGTCTGTCTGCTCCATGCCCTGCATGCGCTCGTACCGGAGCTCGGCATCACGCTGCATGCCGCTCATCTCGACCATATGTTCCGCGGCAAAGAATCGGCCGACGAGGCACGCTTCGCCGCCAGCATTGCCGGCCGGCTCAACGTCCCCTTCACCGTCGGGTCCGTTGACGTTCCCGCCTACTGCCGGGACCGCGGCCTTTCCGCGCAGGCCGGCGCCCGCGAGGTCCGGTACCGGTTCCTGCAACAGGTCTGCGACGAGGCCGGAGCCTCCCGCATCGCCTTGGGGCATACGGCGTCGGACCAGGCAGAGACACTGCTGATGCGGCTGCTCAGGGGCGCGGGTCTTGCGGGCCTCTCCGGCATACCGCCGGTCAGGAACAATATCATCCGGCCGCTCATCGCAGTGACCAGAGACGAAATCCTCGAATATCTGAACGCCAAGGGACTCTCCTTCGTGCGCGACCCATCGAACGCCAGCAACGCCTATACGCGAAACCGGATCCGGATCGAGCTCATGCCCGTCCTTGAGACCTTCAATCCCCGCATCGCCGACACCCTCGCTGCGGAAGCGGCGCTGCTGCGGGACGAGAACGAGGCCATGGAAGTTCAGCTTCGCTCCGCCGCAGGAAGTGTGATGACGCTCGGGAAGGACAACATGGTCCTTGACCGGGCCGGGTTCGAGCAGCTGCATCCGGCGCTGAAGCGGCGGCTCCTGCGCGCAGCCCTCTCTACTGCCGGTGCGGAGCCCGCGGATGTTTCCTCGGTCCAGATCGAGGAGGCTCTCCGCTTCCTGTCCGCAGCCCAGACCGGCCGGGCCATGCGTCTTCCCAAGGGGCTCGAACTGACGAGGGAATACGGCCGGTTCCTCCTGGGTGTAGCACGGGAGGCACGCGAATGCCTTGTGGAACTTGCGGTGCCCGGTGTCACGGACATTCCCAGCCTCGGCCTCTCGGTGGAAACGACCTTTTCCAACGGACCCCTGCCTGAGGATCGGGATAGTGGGGCGCAGGAAAATTACGGCTGGCAGGCCTTGTTCGATTATGATAAGATACGGCCGCCCCTGTTCCTTCGGACCAGGCGGCAGGGCGACCGGTTCCAGCCCGCAGGCATGGCAGGGAGGAGCAAAAAGCTTCAGGACTTTCTGGTTGACGAAAAGGTCCCCCGGACGAAGCGTGATGCCCTGCCGATCGTGGCCACGGAACAAGAGGTGCTCTGGATCGTGGGCATGAGGACCGATGAACGGTTCCTGCCCGGACCGGGGACAAAGCAGCTGCTGCTGGTGCATGTGCGGAAGGCTCCGTAAGAAGCACGGGGTGGGCGGTCAAAGACTCGCCCCCCTGACCCTCGCGGGAATTATCTTTTTTATTTGGAGGCACGTTATGGTAGGCATTGACTTTGGCAAACCGCTCTTCACGAGCGAGGAGATCCAGCGGAAGATCCAGGAGCTGGGGACGCGAATCTCCACCGACTATGCAGAAAAGGACCTGCTGATCATCGGCGTTCTTAAAGGAGCGCTCTTTTTCATGGCCGACCTTCTGCGCAACCTCAGGATCTCCGTCCAGATGGACTTCATCCACTCCACCAGCTCTGCCTCCCGAAGCGAGGGCGGCAGCCCCGTAAAGATCCTTTCGGACATCAAGACGGACATTGCCGGCAAGGATGTGCTTCTTATTGAGGACATCATGGACTCCGGGGTCACCATCGACGCCCTCAAAAAAATGCTGCTGGAACGGAAGCCCGCCTCCCTCAAGGTCTGCGTGCTTCTCGACAAGCCCGACCGACGCAAAGTGCAGATCGAGGCCGATTACGCCGGCTTCCGCATCCCGAACAAATACGTGGTGGGATACGGCCTGGATTACGAGGACCGCTACCGGAACCTGCCCTACATCGCCGTCCTGCCTGTCGAGGACCGTTGATCGCTGAACCGGCCCGGCCGCACTTGTCATGTCCACGGGAATATGTTACTATAGTGCGCACATAAACAGGAACTTACTGATACAGCAACGGAGGTTTTCAAGCAGTGAGCCCATTCTATAAAAACCTGGCACTGCTCCTGCTCTTTGCAGTCGTGGCGGTGTTGCTTCTGAACATTTACGGCACCGGGAACCAGGCTGCGCTGGAGGTCCCCTTCAGCGATCTCATCGCAAAGGTGAACGCCGGGGAGATCGTGGAAGTTACGATCCAGGGCCATGAACTGCGCGGGACCTACACGACAGGAAAATCCTTCCGGGTCAACCTGCCGCCCGAATATCCCGACCTGGTGAAGGACCTGATGGCCAAGGGCGTCAAGATCAAGGCCGAACCGGTGAAGGAATCGGGCTGGACCAATTTCCTGTTCCTCTGGGCGCCGATGATCCTGATCGCCGTCTGGTTCATGTTCATCATCCGCAACATGCAGATGGGCGGGAACAAGGCCATGTCCTTCGGCAAGAGCAAGGCGCGCCTGTTGAACGAGAACACCAAGAAGGTGACCTTCAGCGAAGTGGCAGGCATGGATGAAGCCAAGATGGAGGTCCAGGAGATCATCGAGATCCTGAAGGACCCGCAGAAGTTCCAGAAGCTCGGCGGCAAGATCCCCAAGGGCGTACTGCTCATGGGACCTCCGGGCACGGGAAAGACCCTGCTGGCCCGGGCCATCGCCGGCGAGGCCGGCGTGCCATTTCTGTCCATCAGCGGATCCGATTTCGTGGAAATGTTCGTCGGCGTCGGCGCGTCGCGCGTACGCGACCTCTTCGAACAGGGCAAGAAGAACGCGCCCTGCATCATCTTTATCGACGAGATCGACGCCGTTGGCAGGCACCGCGGCGCAGGCCTCGGCGGCGGGCATGACGAGCGCGAGCAGACCCTGAACCAGCTTCTCGTCGAGATGGACGGCTTCGAGAGCAACGACGGCGTGATCCTGATCGCAGCCACGAACCGGCCCGACGTGCTCGACCCGGCGCTCCTCCGGCCGGGCCGCTTCGACCGGCAGGTGGTCATCCCCCGGCCCGACCTCAACGGCCGCCTTGGTGTGCTGAAAGTGCACACGCAGAAGATCAAGCTCGCCTCCGACGTGAATCTCGAGGCCATCGCACGCGGAACGCCGGGCCTGTCCGGGGCGGAACTGGCGAACATCGTAAACGAAGCTGCCTTGCTCGCCAGCAGGTTCGACAAAAACCAGGTGGAGAACGTCGACTTCGACCGCGCCAAGGACAAGACCCTCATGGGCCTTGAGCGCAAAAGCATGCTTATCAGCGACGAGGAAAAAAAGAACACGGCCTATCATGAAGCGGGCCACACCATGGTCGCCAGGCTCATTCCCGGCACGGACCCCGTGCACAAGGTATCGATCATCCCGCGCGGCATGGCTCTCGGCGTCACGCTCCAACTGCCGACGGCCGACCGCTATTCCTACGACCGCGAACATTTGCTGAACAACATCGCCATCCTGCTCGGCGGAAGGGCTGCGGAAGAAATCGCGCTCCAGCATATGACCACCGGCGCGGGCAATGACCTCGAGCGCGCCACAACGCTCGCAAGAAAGATGGTTTGCGAGTGGGGCATGAGCGATGCCATGGGACCGCTGTCCTACGGCAAGAAGGAAGAAGCGATATTTCTTGGCCGCGAGATCGCGCAGCACCGCGATTACAGCGAGAGCACGGCGGTGGAGATCGACCGCGAAGTAAAGCGGATCGTGATGGATAATTTTGACCGTTCGAAGTCGCTCATCACGGAACGGATCGACACGCTCCACGCCCTGGCCAAGGCGCTGCTTGAAAAAGAGACCCTCGAGGCCTCCGAGATCGACGCCCTTATCGGCATCGCGCCCGTAACTGTGTAAACGGCCCGCCCCAGGGGCAGGCACGACTCTTATCCTCCGGCACCAGGGGGGCCAATGGAACCTGTTGTCGGGATTCTGCGCCGCGGGGCGCCTGCCGTCAGCATCACGGGACTGTCGAAGGAGGAAGTCGGCGCCCTGCAGGGCGCTGCAGCACTTCCCGACGCCCGGGTTTCCCTGGTCCTCCGTGACTCTCCGGCCGGCACCGGGGCCGTCGTGGCCGCCTCGCCTGACGACTTGCGCCGCTTTTTATCGCGCCTGACCTCGTTTCACCCCGCTCTCGCAGCTCTTGGCCGGAAAATACAGTCTTTTCTTGACAACTCTTTCCGCAGCGATTATAAATTGAAGTGCAGGGGCGTCGTGCTCGATCTCGGCAGCCGCACGCACATCATGGGCATCCTGAACGTGACGCCCGACTCTTTTTCCGACGGCGGCAGCTTTCTCGACCCCAAGCAGGCCCTGGAACGGGCCCGTGAAATGGCTGACCAGGGCGTCGACATCATCGATATCGGCGGCGAGTCCACCCGGCCCGGCGCGGACTCCGTGCCCGAGGATGAGGAGCTGCGCAGGGTGCTGCCGGTCATCGAGCGCCTTGCCGGGGAGCTTTCAGTCCCCCTCTCCATCGATACGTATAAATCGGCCGTGGCCAGGAAAGCGCTCCAGGCAGGGGCGTCGATCGTGAACGACATCAGCGGGCTGCGCTTCTCGCCCGACATGGCCCGTGTGGCCGCTGCGTCCGGCGCGGCAGTGGTCATCATGCACATCCGGGGAACGCCCCGGGACATGCAGAAGGATCCCGTTTACGGCGACGTTGTCCGGGACGTGGCAGCTGCTCTTGCCGAGGGAATCGAACTGGCACTTCAGGCCGGTGTGGACCCCGAGCAGGTTCTCATTGACCCCGGCATCGGATTCGGAAAGACCTTCGAACATAATCTGACGCTCCTGGACCGGCTCGACGAACTCCAGGCACTGGGAAGGCCCATCCTTCTCGGCACGTCCAGGAAACGATTCATCGGCGACGCCCTCGGCATCTCAGATCCGGCGCTCCGCCGGGAAGGCACAGCAGCCACCGTGGCCCTCGGCATCGAACGCGGCGCCCGGGTCATCCGGGTCCATGATGTGGCGGAAATGGCGCGGGTCGCTCGCATGACCGATGCCATCTTGAAACAAGCACGAAATGAAAACTACTAGATCCTAACCCGGAAAAGCCGGAGTCAACAAGCAAAGTTTTTGACACGGATAGCAGCGGATAACTACCGATGAAAAATCTGGATGCTTCATAGTTCAATCAGCCAAATCAGTGTCAAAGAAGTTTTTTCCTCCCAGTTTGAGGGGATTTTGATTCAGGCGGTTCAATGAGCAATTTCACCGAAATAAAAGAGGCCCTCGCCCACTACCGGTGGTTCAACGATACCGTCGACATCGCGCTGGTCTATTTCATCTTTTACCGGGCGCTCCTCTTCATCAAGGGCACGCGCGCCTTCCAGATGCTCGTGGGCATCGGCGTGATCGTCATCGTGCTGCTCGCCTCCCGCCTCTTCGAGTTTTACACCCTGGACTGGCTGATACACAGCTTCTGGTCCCAGATCGTCATCGCCCTCGTGGTCCTGTTCCAGCCTGAGATCCGGCGGACCCTCGCCCAGGTGGGCGAACGCCATTTTTTCCGGAACCTTTCTCCCGTACAGGGGTCAAAATTCATCGAGGAGACGGTAAAAGCCTCCGTCTCCATGGCCAACAAGCGGATCGGCGCCCTGATCGTCCTTGAGCGCGAGACAGACCTTACGAACATCGTCGAGATGGGCACCCTGCTCGACGCCAAGGTCTCCAAGGAACTGCTCGTGAGCATATTCCTGCCCTACTCGCCTATCCATGACGGCGCCGCGATCATCAGGAACGGCCGCATCATCGCAGCCGGCTGCTTCCTGCCCCTGACGCTCTCTTCGAACCTCTCCAAGTCCCTCGGCACGCGCCACCGGGCCGCCGTGGGCCTCACCGAGGAGACCGACGCTGTCGTGGTCGTCGTTTCGGAAGAGACGGGCGAGATATCCGTGGTCATCGGCGGCCTGATCGAACGCAACGTGGATTCCACAACACTCCGGAAGATCATCTCCGACATCTTCGTGAAAAGGAAACGCTCATCCAGGTGACACGCCTTATCGACAGCATACTGGCCGCAGCCGCGTCCATCGACTACCGCAGGATCTTTGCCGAGAACTGGGGCATCAAGCTCTTCTCGCTGCTGCTCACCATCTCCCTCTGGTTCTTCGTCACCTCCAAGGGAAAGATGGAGATGTCCCTCACGGCGCCGCTGGAGCTGCGCAACATTCCGAAAGGCATGGCCGTGGTGGGCGACGTGCCCGGCAATCTGGAAGTGCGCGTCCACGGCCAGGAGCGGCTGCTTCGGGACATCACGGCAGGCAAGAAGGTCGCGGCGGTCCTTGATCTGTCCTTCGCAAGGACGGGCGAGAACATCCTGCGCATCTCGCCCGAGGACATTCAGCGCCCGACGGGCGTTTCCGTGACGCGCATCACCCCCTACGACGTGAAGGTAAGACTTGAACTGGTGGAGCGTCGGACCGTCGAGGTCAAGCCGCGCCTGCGGGGCGCTCCGGCCGTCGGTTACACCGTCATGAGTGTGATCGTAAACCCGCCGCGGATAACCGTGGAAGGCCCCCGGAGCGCCATGGATTCGCTGTTTTTCATGCACACCATGCCTATCGACATCAGCGGCCTGACCGCTCCGATCACCGTGGACCCCAAGATCGAGTACCTGGGAAAGCCCGTAAAGGTCCTCGAAAAGGGCATCAGCGTCAGGATCGTGATCGAGAGGAAGGGACGATGAGAAGGCTCTTCGGGACCGACGGCGTCCGGGGCGTGGCGAACCAGGACCCCATGACCTCCGAGATGGCCCTGCGCATCGGCAGGGCCGCGGCCCACGCCTTCCGCGATTCCTCCCGCCGCCACCGGATCGTGATCGGCAAGGATACGCGCCTGTCAGGGTACATGATCGAGAGCGCCCTCACCTCGGGCATCTGCTCCATGGGAGTCGACGTGCTGCTCGTGGGGCCCGTTCCCACGCCGGGCATCGCCTTTCTCACGCGAAGTCTCCGCGCCGACGCGGGTGTGGTGATCTCGGCGTCGCACAACCCCTACGAGGACAACGGCATCAAGTTCTTCGGCCCTGACGGCCATAAGCTCGCCGACGCAGTGGAGGCGAAGATCGAGGACCTGATCTTCACGGGCACCATCGACGGTGTGCGGCCCACGGCCTCGGAGCTCGGCAAGGCCTACCGAATCGACGACGCAGTCGGACGGTACAATGAGTTCGTCAAGTCCTCGCTGCCCAAGGGCATGGATTTCACGGGCCTGCGCGTGGTCGTTGATTCGGCCAATGGCGCAGCCTACAAGATCGGGCCCCAGGTCCTGCTGGAGCTGGGCGCCGACGTGATCTCCCTCTATGACCAGCCCGACGGCACGAACATCAACCGCGGCTGCGGTTCCCTCCATCCCGAGGTCATCTCCCGGGCCGTGCGAGCCAACAAGGCCCACGCAGGGATCGCCTACGACGGCGACGCCGATCGCGTGATCTTCTGCGACGAAGCAGGCCGCATCATCGACGGAGATACCGTCATGGCCGTCTGCGCCCTGGACATGATCGGCCGCGGCAAGCTCCGGCACAACACCCTCGTGGCCACGGTGATGAGCAACCTGGGGCTGGAGCGCGCCATCACCGATGCGGGAGGCAAACTGGTCCGGACCGCCGTGGGCGACCGCTACGTCATGGAGCGGATGCTCGCCGACGGGTTCAACCTGGGCGGCGAACAGTCAGGCCACGTGATCTTCCTGGACCACAACACCACGGGCGACGGCATTGTCACGGCCCTCCAGGTCCTGGCCATCATGAAGCAGAAGGACAAACCGCTCTCGGAACTCGCGGCATGCATGACCACCTATCCCCAGATCCTTGTGAACGTGAAGGTGCGGGAACGGATGGACCTTGCGTCTGTTCCTGATATCGCCCGGCGGATGGCAGAGATCGAGAAGCAGCTCAACGGTACAGGCCGTTTGCTCGTGCGATACTCGGGCACGGAGCCCAAGGTGCGGGTGATGCTCGAAGGCGAGAACGAGGACGAGATCAAGAAGCTCGCCGAGGACCTGGCCGGCATCATCCGGGAAAAACTGGCGTAACAACATCGGGGTTTTCACAGATTAAAGTACAATGTGAGAACCTGCGTCCTTTGAGCGAGGGACGCGCCGGAACACTACCACACCACAATCCGTAATGAGCCTGACATCGGCGCCTCAGCTGCGCTTGATCTGATAACGCGCCGCAACTCAGTAAGGCCCCGGTCCTCACCTCTATGCAGACCCCCCTCATCCTGATCACCCTGTCCTATCTCCTTGGCCTGCTGCTGGGGCACGCCTTCCTCTATGCTCCAATAACCATCATCCTTGCAGCGTTCGGTGCCATTGTTGCTGCTGTCATTCTCGTGAAAAGAGGAAATCTCCCGCTCACCCGCCTGCTGCTGATCATGGTTCCGGCCCTCATCGGCGCCATGGCTTACGTCCTTTCCATGACCTGGATGCCAGCGGACCACTATCTGCGAACGCTCGCCTTTGACCGCAAAGATCATAACGTGCTCGGCACGGTAACAACCCCCCTGGACAGGGACCCGGGGCGCACAGCCTTTCTGCTCGATGTCCGCGAGATCGATGGCAGGCGGGTTTCGGGCCGGGTCCGCGTGAGCGTACGGGACGAGCTCGCGGATATCGGCTACAACGACCTCCTGAGGATGGAAGGACGCATCTTCGAGCCCGGCGGGTACCAGAATCCCGGCGGCTTCGATTACCCGGAATATCTCGCTCAGCGCGGCGTCCGCGCTATGCTGAGCGTGAAGCAGCAGCAGAACATCACGGTGATCAAACAAGGCAACGGTCTCTTCCGGACGATCCAGGACTGGCGCGAACGCATCCGCCAGGCCTTCCTCGCAGCCACGGACGGCCCGGGCTCCGCCATCCTGCAGGCCATGGTCCTGGGCGAAGAGGGCATGCTGACCGACGAAATGCGGGACCGCTTCATGGCCGCCGGCGTTACGCACATCATCTCCATTTCAGGATCGCACCTGGGCCTGGTGGCGGTCCTGTGCTTCGGCTTCGTCAGACTCATCCTCTTCGCTCTGCCTGAACGCTCGTACCATCGCCTGACGATATATGCTGACCCGAAGAAGATCGCAGCTTGGCTCACGGTCCTGCCCGTCACGTTCTATGCCCTGCTCGCCGGAGGCCAGGTGGCCACCATGCGCTCGCTCGCCATGATCCTCGCGGCGCTTACCGCCCTGGTCCTGGACCGGGAACACGGGCTCATGCGTTCCCTGGCCGCGGCCGCTCTGGGCCTTCTGATACTGTGGCCCCAGGCCCTCTTCGACATCTCCTTTCAGCTTTCCTATCTCTCGGTGCTGACCATCGGGTATGTCGTGACTTTCTGGAACGAGCTGCAGCTCCCTGCTGCAACGTCCTTGCAGAAGATGCGGAACGGGACGGCGCTGCTCACGGTCATTTCTCTTGCTACGGGCCTCGCCACAGGCCCGCTCGTTGCCTTCCACTTCAACCAGGTCTCGCTCATCAGCGTTGCCTCGAATATCCTGATCGTCCCTTTTGCGGGATTCATTGTTGTGCCTCTTGGCCTGCTGTCAGGGGTCCTTTCGCTCTTCTTCGGGTCCTTGCCCCTGGCCGCGCTGAACCAGATTGTTGCCGATGCGTTTGTCAACGCTGTCAACCTCTTCTCCCGCGTTCCCTTTGCCGAGGCGCGGCCGCCTGCGCCGAACCTGGTCTGGCTCATCGCCTATGCCCTCTTGATCGTGTCTTCGGCAGCGTTCTTTCGCGCCAGGTTGCTGTATCGCGCGCGGCCCCTGGAATATTCGGCGCGCTCATCGCGTCTTCAGATGGCAGGCATGTTCACCAGCGCAGCAATCCTTGCTCTCGCGATCATCTGGTCGTTCATAACGCCGCAGCGAACGCGCCTGACCGTGCTTGATGTGGGCCAGGGCGACTGCAGCCTGCTGGAACTTTCCTCGGGCGAGACGATCCTGATCGACGGAGGAGGCACCTATGACAACCGCTTTGACATGGGCCGCCGCGTGGTCGCACCCTTCCTCTGGAACCGGGGCATAAGGAAGCTTGACCTGGTGATCCTGTCTCATCCCCATCCTGACCACGTGAACGGACTGTTCTTCACTATAAACCGATTCCGCGTAGGTGAAATATGGGAGAGGGGATGGGAGGTCAGCAATCCGGCCTTTGATGAGTTCAGGCAGCTGGCGCGGCAGCGGGAGATACCCATGCTGACAACTCCGGCGGGAACGGCTGACCGGGTGGGTTCGGCCGTCCTGCGCGTCCTTCATCCCGCCCCGACATACCGGCCCAATCTCCGCAAGGCCTACGCTGTCGAGAACAATCGCTCCCTCGTGGTGATGGCCGATACAGGACAGGCCCGGTTCCTCTTTACCGGAGATTGCGAGGCCGACGCCGAAGCAGCGCTCCTGAGCGGAAGAATCGACCTCTCCTGCGACGTACTGAAGGTCCCGCATCATGGGAGTAAAAGTTCCAGCACCGCGGAATTCGTGAGCGCCGCGCGTCCGGCCATTGCCGTGGCTTCGGCAGGAAGGACCAACCGCTTCGGCCATCCTGCTGAAGAGGTAATAACGCGTTATGAGCAGCAGGGGACCCGCTTCTTCCGGACCGACCGCGACGGCGCCGTCATTGTCATCGCAGCGGCCGACGGCATCAAGGTGCACAGCTGGGCCGACCTCATGCTGCAGCGGATCACGCTCGACAAGGGAAGCACCTGGTGGAAGCTGGAGAAGGAGAACTGGAGGAGGATCTACATCAGGATGTCAACGCGAAGTCTCACCTGAGAGCCGCGCTGGATGGAACCATCACATTCTCGGCGTGGCTTTACGGGACACACCAATGGACTCGGGTCTTAACCTTCGTTGATCTTGATATTTTCTTTACATAGTACCAACTGTTAGCTAAAATATAAGCTCTTGCACATTTAATCATCCTACGGAGGACGCAATGCGACACTACCTGCGGCAAGGGCGAATTGGGTTATTGCTTGTCACTGCGGTATTTTTACTATCCGGGTGCGGCGTAAAGACCGCTGACGAATACCGGCATGCTGTGCGTGTCAGTTGTTTTCTGTTTAGTACCGTTGACAGCTTCGAAGTTGAACGTCCGTTTGCAGATGTCACAACGACGCTGAAGAAAAAAACCAAGGAGTGCCTCGATGTTACCGTCCGCCTCATATGCACGAATTGCATTGGTGGAGGAGAAAGCAAACATATCTTCAGGCCGACCTTTATCGCCAATCCCGACCGGACGGAAGTGCATCTTCAGCTGAAAAGAACTGAGGTTATCGCGATAGGCGCACCGCCGGAAGGCGCTTATGTCATTGTGCTGGATGCCGCGCCCGTAGATAAAAAGCGGACGAAGATAGATATCTACAGGCAATCTCCGGACGAGAAGTTCATACATAATGCAATGCGGGGATGGGTCAAGGGCGACAATATGGGTTGTCCGGACCTGACAACGCATTAGAGGCAGGACGACCATAGTAGTGAGGAGGAGGAAATCATGAACCGGATTCATCTGGCCTGCTGGCTGTTGCTGCTATCGGTAATCACCGGATGTTCCGGCCTGAAGATATATCCGAATACGACGGAAAAAAATCTGCTGATTCGCACGAAGGCCACGGGGTCGTTCTTTATGAAAGTGGAAGTGTTCCTTCACGTGTATCATTTGAAGGACGATTGCAAAAACGACTACCTTGGAAGCATCAAACTGAAAAATGGTGAAACGCAAATTGGCCTCCCCACCGGCCAACCCACGTATCTTGCATTCGTTTTCCGCACCGACGGGATAACCCCCTCTACTACCATTCTCACTCCACGACCCGGCAATTCATATATTGCTGACGTAACCTATGCTGATCGTATTTATAATTTCAGTCTTCGCGAAGCCGGTCCCCGTGGTTCCCCGGGGCGCGAGCTCGAACGCCAAACAAGAAACTGCCCCGACCATCGAAGTCTTCCTGAATATCGGTAGCAACTTTTAAAAGGCGGGGCAACATCCGGGACTTCGCCCCCGTGACTGCCGCGCCTCCACCGTTGCGAGAGACACTTTTTGCTTCAGGCTTGTCCAGGATCGGATTTCGAGGTTTGGATGCAGGAGGTGCGTAGGCGCTTATAAGTTAAATTTGCAATTTGAAATTTCCAGTTTTCAATTGCGGTCGGAGGAGGCGCTAGGACATGGGCGACTTGATGGGATAGACGCGGATGAAATCCAGGAATTCCTTTGCCGTGTGGGTGCAGTAGTTGCGCTTCGGCGAGATGATGCTGAAGTTGCGGTGGAACTTGATATCCTTCAGGGTCGTGGCCTTCAGGATGCCCATTTTGATGGACTTGCGTGCTGCCCAGGCGGACATGATCGATACACCCACGCCCTCTTCCACGGCGCCCTTGATGGCCTCGGTGCTCCCGAGCGTGAGGGCGATCCGGAGGTCGTTCAGCTTGATGCCGTGCTCCTCCAGGCGCTTCAGGATGATCTGGCGCGTGCCGGACCCTTCTTCCCTCAGCACGAGCGGCTCCTTGGTGAGCTCCGTGCCGGGAATGCTGCGACGCTCCGTCCAGGGATGGGCCGGAGACATGATCAGCACCAGCTCGTCGGAGATCAGCGTCTCGACGGCAAAACGCTGCTTGCTCACGTCGCCCTCGACGAAGGCCACGTCGATCTCGCCGGCGTTCAGCTTTTCCGTGATCGTTTTCGTATTGCTCACCACGAGGGTGATGTTTACCTGGGGGATCTTCTTCTTGAAGGCCGAGATGATGCCGGGGAGCAGATAATTGCCGATGGTGGAGCTTGCGCCGATGGAGAGAGAGCCCTTGATGGCGCCGGTGATCTCGTTGATGCTCTGCTGAGCGTCAGCGTAGAGCGACAGGATCTCTTTCGCGTGGCGGTAGAGGATCTCTCCGGCGGGGGTGAGATTCACCGAGTTTCCGGAGCGGTCGAAGAGCCGGGTCTCATACAGCTCCTCCATGGCCTGGACCTGGAGGCTCACAGCCGGCTGGGTGAGATGAATGAGCTCCGATGCCTTCGAGAAGCTCTTCGTATCGGCAACGGCGCAAAAAACCCTGAGTTTGTGGTCTTCCATAACGTTTATATGCGGGGACTGCTCCGGCCCGAGTGCTCAGATGAGTATGCCGCCGGTTCAGTCATTGACCAATTACCGCAAAGGTAGTTATAATTCAACCACTTGTTATTGTCAAGGAGATAAATAACGGGAGCAGCACTGCCGACAGCCTGCAAACGCTGTTTCCATGCCCCTCGGCTGCTTCGATCGCCTTCTCTCCCAGGGAATACCCCAGAGCAGAACAGAAACATCTTGACTTTTCAACGCCATCGGTTAGAATGCACCGGTTTAAACCGGTTCTCAATGTTCCGTACATCGTTTCTGGAGGTGAAGCAGCATGGCTGAGTTAAGCAAAACCGCAAAGGCAGCATCAAAACGGGCCTCAGTGAACCTGAACGTGCCTCAGTGCTGCGGCAAGCCCATGCAGGCCGCGAAGATGATGACTTCGACAGGCAAGGTTCGCGGCATGATGTGGCTCTGTGAAAAGTGCTGGTCCGAAAAAGCGATCTGATCGATACTCCCGTATCGTTTCAGTAAAAGACCAGATGCAGGCGGTGAATCCATTCACCGCCTTTTTTTTTCGCAAACAGGCACCAATCAGCTCTTTTCCGAGAGGACCCCATGACCGCAAACCATGTTGAACAGATCTCCCGAGAGCTGCATATTGCCCCCCGCCAGGTCCTTGCCGTGGTGACGCTCCTGGACGAAAGCGCCACCGTGCCCTTCATCGCGCGGTATCGGAAGGAGCTCACCGGCTCGCTGGACGAAGTTGTCGTGACCGCCATACGAGACCGAATCGAGCAGCTCCGCGAGCTGGACAAGCGGCGCGAGGCGATCCTGAAGTCCCTCGAAGAAACAGGAAAACTGACCGATGAGCTGAAAGCACAGGTGCTGGCAGCCCCCACCATGACCGTGCTCGAGGATATCTACCTGCCCTATCGGCCCAAGCGGCGGACCCGGGCGTCGATCGCCCGGGAAAAAGGCCTCGAACCCCTGGCTGCGCTGCTCTTCGAACAGGGCGATAGTGATCCGGCCTTAGAGGCAGCTGCCTACGTGGACCCGGAAAAGGGGGTGGCGACCGTTGAAAATGCGCTGGCAGGAGCGCGCGACATCATCGCCGAACAGGTAAGCGAGGACCAGCAGGCCCGTGCGCTGCTGCGCGCTTTCTACGGGACCAAAAGCATGATCCGATCACGGGTCGCGACTGGCAAGGAAGCGGAAGGCGTCAAGTATCGAGACTACTACGACTGGGAAGAGCCGGCCTCAACTGCGCCGTCTCACCGCGTCCTGGCCATGCGCCGGGGCGAGAGCGAGGGCTTTCTGAGCCTCCGCATTCTTCCGCCTGAAGAGGAGGCCCTTGCGATCCTGGAGCGCCTTTTTGTAAAGAGCATAAAGCCCGCGGGCAGCCAGGTGAAGGCCGCGGTCCTCGACTCCTACAAACGGCTGCTGTCCATCTCCATGGAGACCGACACGCGGCTGGCCATGAAAAAGCAGGCCGATCAGGAGGCGATCCGCGTATTTGCCGAGAATCTCCGGCAGCTCCTGCTGTCGCCGGTCCTGGGCAGGAAAAAGGTGCTGGCAATCGACCCCGGCTTCCGCACGGGGTGCAAGGTGGTCTGTCTTGATGAGCAGGGCAAGCTGCTGCATGCCGACACGGTGTTTCCGCTTTTTTCGGAGAACAACGCGGCAAAGGCCGGCGAGACGCTGCGAGGGCTCTGCGCCGCCTACGACATCGAGGCCGTTGCTGTGGGCAACGGGACCGCAGGCAGGGAGACCGAGACCTTTGTCCGCGGCCTGGGCCTTCCGCAGTCCGTCCTCATCGTCATGGTGAGCGAAAACGGAGCATCGGTCTACTCGGCTTCCGACGTGGCGCGGGAGGAATTCCCCGATCATGACGTGACCGTGCGCGGCGCCGTCTCCATCGGCAGGCGGCTCATGGACCCCCTGGCCGAACTGGTCAAGATCGACCCCAAGTCCATCGGCGTGGGCCAGTACCAGCACGATGTGGACCAGGGGTCGTTGAAAAAAAGCCTTGATGATGTGGTGGTCTCCTGTGTGAACTCCGTGGGCGTGGAGGTGAACACGGCCAGCAAGCAGCTCCTGATGTATGTCTCAGGCCTGGGACCCCAGCTTGCCGGCGCTATCGTGGCCCTTCGCGACAGCCGCGGCCCCTTCAGTTCCCGCGAAGAGTTGAAAGAGGTGCCGAAGCTCGGCCCCAAGACCTTTGAACAGGCCGCGGGCTTTCTTCGCATCCGCGACGGCGCCAATCCCCTTGACTCCGGCGCAGTGCATCCCGAGAGCTATCCCGTTGTGGACGCCATGGCGCGGGACCTCGGCTGTTCCGTGCAGGACCTGATGAAGAACGAGGCGCTCAGGAGCAGGATCGACCTGAACAGATACGCCACGGATGCTGTGGGACTTCCCACGCTGCGCGACATCGTGAAGGAGCTTGCCAAGCCCGGCCGCGACCCCCGTGAACAGTTCGAGGAGTTCCGCTTTGCCGAGGGCGTCGAGAAGATCGAGGACGTGAAGCCGGGCATGACGCTGCCCGGCATCGTGACCAACATAGCGGCCTTCGGCGCGTTTGTGGACATCGGCGTTCACCAGGACGGCCTGGTGCACGTGAGCGAAATGGCCGACCGGTTCATCAAGGACCCCGGCGAGGTCGTGAAGGTCCATCAGACAGTGTCGGTCACCGTGCTGGAAGTGGACCTGCAGCGAAAGCGCATCGCCCTGTCGCTCCGGAAGAACAGGGGCACTAAGCGGAAAGAGGAAGATTCCCTGGCCCAAAAGCTCCAGGGGTTGAAAGACATGGCAGGCAAGATGAAATGCTGAGCTAGTTGGCCACGGATCAAATCTGATAACATCTGATAAGATAATATAAGGAAATTTCAGATATTTTTTGAAAAAGAACTTACCTGTGAGGTGAAGGGCATTTAAGGAACCAGGCCTTTGCCTTATCAGGGGTTATTCGCTTTTTCCGTGTCCCAATTGCCGCTTCGAGGATGAACCGTAGCTTACAGCAGCTGCTGCCCCCGTTCACTCCCGCTCCATCACAAAAAACGGCGCATGGTTCGAGCCGAAGAACGGCGGGTCGTGCTTCACGATAGGGCTGATCGCAGGGTGCCGCTTGAATTCCGCATCGAGGAACTGCCGGACCAGCTTCCGGTCCCACCCCTGCGGGTGCTGGAAGTCCGTATAGAGCGAAAGGTCGCCTTCATAGAAATGCTGCGTCCCGAACTGCCGGGCCTCGTCGCCGTAGGCGGGCATGTTGAATATGGCAAGGTTCAGAAAGTCTATGGCATCGCAGTGCGCGGCGGTGAATGCGAGGGTCTTGCGCGCTGCCTCGCGTGTCTCAGCAGGCGTACCAAAGATCAGATATACATAGGTGCCGATGCCTGCCTGCTTGAGGGCACGCAATGCCTTTGAGGCGGTCTCCAGCTCCATCCCCTTCATCATCGCATCCAGCACATCCTGATCGCCAGATTCCAGACCGAGCTTCAACATCACGCATCCCGATTGCTTCAATTCCCCACAGAAATCCTGATCTGCAAACTCTTTACTGACACGCGCAAAGCCGTACCAGGGAGCAGCAGGAGGTTGCTTGATGAAGGCCTTCATATGCTCCAGAGGCAAAGAATTGTCCAGCAGGTGGATAAGGCCCGGCTGTATCTCTTTGGTCAGCCACGCGAGGTCATCTACGACCGCCTCAGCCGGCACCGGCACATAGAGATTGCCTTCAGCCCGTTCCGGACAGAAGGAACATTTATTCCACCAGCAGCCGCTCGATCCGCTGTAGGGCAGGACGATGCCCGGCGAAAGATAGTCCTGGAGGGGCAGCAGATCATACGAAGGGCGATAATGCTTTTGCTTATCGCTGTTGACCCCAAGCATCGAGAGCAGCTCGCATTCGCCGGGCCCGGCAATGACGCGGTCCACCAGTCCCGGAAAAGGGTTCTCCCGAATCCTGCTGCGCATCCATGAGGTGACGAGACCGCCGCCCAGAATGATGCCGGTGTCAGGGAACCGCTTCCGCAGAAAGCCGATCATCGCAAAGGCAGTGAGCGCCTGGCTCAGGTAGTTCAGCGAGAACCCGACCCGCGTTATTGGATCTTTTTCAAGGATCTGCGTCAACCGATGCTCGAAGTAGGAATAATAGGGATTCTCCTCAGGCCGCTCAGCAGCATGCAGAAGATCGCTCGTCCGGAGCGGCGAAAGCTGCAGATGCTGGTAGTTCGCAAGGCTGACCACTGCGTT
>Ga0154442_1091_pt3 | contig 26967 bp, 25 predicted proteins | sample RifGroC2_FD_115946 | JGI IMG/M metagenome (GOLD analysis project Ga0154442, IMG submission 115946) | Nitrospirae bacterium GWC2_57_13
AGCCATATCGTCACCTCCGCCTCGGCAATAAGCGTGGGGCTCTGCCAGTGCCATCATGCGCTGACCCACCTGGGAAAAAGCTGCGACAGGCCTCAGGAGGTATGCCTCTCCTTCAATCACGGCGCAAAGACACTGGTGCGGAACGGCTATGCCCGGGAGATCTCCACCGCCGAAGCGATGCGCGTCCTGGAGAAAAGCAAGGCGGCAGGCCTGGCCCAGACGGGCGACAACGTGCAGCGGAAGGTGTCGTTCATCTGCAACTGCTGCGGCTGCTGTTGCCATTTGATGCTGGGCATGAAGACCTTTGACCTTCATCATGGCGTTGTGACCTCCAACTGGATCATGGATGTGGACCTGGAAAAGTGCAAAGGATGCGGCAAGTGCGCCACGGCATGCCCCGTGAACGCCATCGAGATAGCGGAAACGCTTGAGGGAGACAAGAAACGGAAGTGGGCGGTGCGGGACGAGAAGATCTGCCTGGGCTGCGGCGTCTGCTATTCAGCCTGCAAGTTCGGCGGTGCAACGATGAGGCCGCGAGAGAAGCGGGTCTTCACGCCCGAGACCGCTTTCGACCAGATGGTTGCCATGGCCATCGAGCGCGGCAAACTTGCCAGCCTCATCTTCGACGACCCGCAGAAGCTGAGCCATCGGGCTTTAGGAAGGATCATCGGTGTCTTGGAAAAATCCCCGCCCTTCAAGGCCGCCATGGCCATCAAACCGCTCAAGTCAGCGTTCCTGAGCGCCGTGGTCAATGGGGCGAGAAGGAAATCCGGGAAACTGGGGGAGATGTTAAAGTAGCTGCTTGAAGACAAGCAGCATTTCTGCTAGAGTTGATAGAACAGCTAATTCCTTATTGTGCACTAATTGAAGCATGAGACCCCGGGAATCCATCTTCGTCCGCCTGCATCTGGGAGAGTCGTTCACACACGACATAATATGATCTTGGACATTTTTGAAAATGCCGGCCATTATCTTGGTCTGCACCACGGATTTCGAAAGGCCTTCGAATTCCTGAAGCGGCCGGACCTCGCGAGCCTGGAGCCAGGCAGGCATGAGATCGACGGCGAGCGCGTCATTGCCCGTGTAGCCAAGGGGCCGGGACGGAAGAAGCAGGAAGGGAAGCTCGAAAGGCACGAGAAATTCATCGATATCCAGTATGTGCTTTCGGGGACCGATGAGATGGGCTGGAAGCCGGGGTCAGCGTGCAAGTCTCCGGCCGGGCCATACGATCCGAAAGAGGACATTCAATTTTTTACCGACGAACCCGACGCCTGGGTGCAGGTCCATGCCGGCGCATTCATCGTCTTCTTCCCTGACGATGCCCACCTGCCGCTGATCTCCGGGGGAGAGATACACAAGATCGTGGTGAAGGTGGCGATCTGAGATAATTCGATTACAGCGACCCCCAATCCCCCCCCTGCTACCTCGCGAGCCCCGTCTTCCTCGCCGCTTCCGCCACAGCCTCGGCCACGGAGGACACCACCTTCCTGTCGAAGAGGCTCGGGATGATGTAATCCTCGGTCAACTCCGCTTCATCCACCATATAGGCAATGGCCTGTGCCGCCGCGTGCTTCACCGCCTCGTTCACACCCCGCGCGCGTACGTTCAGAAGCCCCCGGAAGATGCCGGGGAAACCGAGCATGTTGTTGATCTGGTTCGGATAGTCGGACCGCCCCGTGGCAATGACGCGCACGAGGGGCTCTGCCTCCTCCGGCGCGATCTCGGGGTCCGGGTTGGCCAGGGCGAAGACCACGGGGTCCCGTGACATGCGCCGGATGTCGTCAGGCATGATCACGTTCGGGGCTGAGAGGCCGATGAACACGTCGGCGCCTTTCATGGCGTCGCTTATGGTCCCCTTCACTTTCCGCGGATTCGTGGCCTTTGCCAGCTCCCGCTTGTAGGGGTCCATGTCCTGCTTCCTGCCCGCATAGACCGTCCCGGACTTGTCGCAGACGATGATGTCCCGCACTCCCGCGGAAAGCAAGATCTTGGTGGTTGCCGAGCCTGCGGCGCCTGCGCCCACCACCACGACCTTGAACTTCTTCATGTCCCGCTTCAATAGCCGCGCCGTGTTCATCAGCGCAGCGAGCACCACCACGGCCGTGCCGTGCTGGTCGTCGTGAAATACGGGGATGTCCAGCAGCTTCCGCAGCTTCTCCTCCACTTCGAAGCACCGTGGAGCGGAAATGTCCTCCAGGTTGATGCCGCCGAAAGCGGGCGCGATATTCTTCACCGTCCGGACGATCTCGTCCACGTCTTTCGTGGCAAGGACCACGGGGAAGGCATCGATATCGGCGAACTCCTTGAAGATCATGGCCTTGCCTTCCATCACGGGCAGGGCCGCCTCAGGACCGATGTCGCCCAGTCCGAGCACCGCCGTCCCGTCGCTCACAACGGCCACGCTGTTGCCCTTGATGGTGTAGCGATAAGCATGCTCTTTGTTCTGGTGGATGTCCATGCAGACACGGGCCACGCCCGGCGTGTAGACCTTGGAAAGGTCATTGCGGTCCCGCACGGGCAGCTTGTTCTTCACCTCGATCTTGCCGCCCAGGTGGGCGGAGAAGGTCCGGTCCATGACCCGGATGACCTTGACGCCCGCCACGGTCTTGATGGCCTTCACGATGCCCTTCTCATGGGCCACGTCCCGGGCGTTCACGGTGATATCCCGGATGATCTTGCCCTTCTCGACCCGCACAATGTCCACGGCGCCCATGTCGCCGCCGGCGCTGCTGATGGCCGTGGCGATGCGAGCGAACATGCCGATGCGGTTCTCGATCTCGACGCGGATGGTGATGCTGTAGCTTGGACTGCAAAGGCTCAGCATTGCTCTCTCCTGGTCCGGACAGGCCGGAATAGAAATTTTGACATGCACCTTTGGCTCATGCCTGTCTTCAGTATAGGTTCAGCAGTTGCCGAGGTCAACTGTCTGCGGATAGTGTAATCCTCGGGCGCCCATAGTTGCATTGTTTCAAAACTCTCTGACCAGGTATCGGCGCCATCTCACCCCCCTTTATTATAATCAAAACTTGAGCATCATGCTTTTTATCTCAAAATCACGGTGCAAAATCTTGAGGGAGCCGGTATAATTGAACGTATATCTCGCAGGAATTGATCTTCTCTACAATTCCGCTGATCGCTCAAATAATTCCAGTACAAAATATTCGTTTTCGTAACGCGATCTGATTCTCCATCTGCTTCTGCTGATTAAACCATGCCCGATCACCGCATCGAAAAAGATTCCCTCGGCGAGGTCCGCGTGCCCGCGGAGGCCCTCTATGGCGCCCAGACTCAGCGGGCTGTTGAGAACTTTCCCGTGAGCGGCATCCGCTTTCCCCGGGTATTCATCCGCGCCCTGGGTCTGATCAAACAGGCCGCCGCAGAGGTGAACGCCGAGCTGGGCCTGCTCGACGGCACGGCAGCCCGTGCCATCAGCCAGGCGGCCCGCGAAGTGGCTGAGGGAACATGGGACGACCACTTCCCCCTCGATATCTTCCAGACCGGGTCCGGCACCTCAACGAACATGAACGCCAATGAGGTGATTGCCGGCAGGGCAGAGCAGATCCTCGGCGCGGGCGCTGCCGTCCATCCCAACGACCACGTGAACAGCGGGCAGTCGTCGAACGACGTGATCCCCGCGGCCATTCACGTCAGCGCCTGCCTGCTCGCCCGGGAATCGCTCCTCCCCTCGCTGCGTCATTTGCGCGAGACCATTACGCAGCGGTCAAAGGAATTCACCGACGTGGTCAAGACAGGCCGCACGCACCTGATGGACGCCATGCCCGTGCGGCTGAGCCAGGAGTTGGGAGGCTGGGCCGCCCAGGTCGAACTGAGCATAGAGCGGATAGAGTCCTGCCTGCCCCGCCTGGCAAAGCTCGCCATCGGCGGCACAGCCGTGGGCACGGGCGTGAACGCGCCCCCTGATTTCGGCAAACGCGTAACTGTGAAGCTCAAGGACCTCACGACCTTCTCCTTCACCGAGGCTGATAACCACTTTGCCGCCCAGGCATCGATGGACACGGCCCTGGAGCTGTCGGGCCATCTCAAGACCTCTGCCACGGCGCTCATCAAGATCGCGAACGACCTGCGCTGGATGAACAGCGGCCCCATCGCCGGTTTCGGCGAGATATCGCTCCCGGCGCTCCAGCCCGGGTCGAGCATCATGCCCGGCAAGGTGAACCCGGTCATCTGCGAGTCTCTTATGATGGCCTGCTGCCAGGTGATCGGCAACGACGCTGCCGTGACCGTCGCGAACTCCCACGGCAACTTCGAGCTGAACGTGATGCTTCCCGTGATCGCCCATAACCTGCTCCAGTCCCTCACCCTTCTGGCGAACAGCTCGCGGCTGCTGGCAGACAAGGCCTTTGCCGGGTTCACGGTGAACCGGGAGCGCATCGCTTCGCTCCTGGACCGGAATCCCGTACTCGTCACGGCACTGAACCCCGTGATCGGATACGACAAGGCCGCGGCCATTGCGAAGAAGGCCTATGCCGAGGGGCGGCCCGTGAAGGACGTTGCAGCGGAGATGACGGATCTGTCGAAGGAAGAACTGGACCGGCTGCTGGACCCGAAGAGGATGACGGGAGGAGCATAATCCTGAAAAAAGCACTTGGACACGGAAAAAGCGGATTAACATATGATAGAATCGGATAAAATCGAAAGCAAAGCCTTCACCTGCCGGGCGAACCGCTGTTCAGAGAGAATCCTCCGCGATCCGACTCTAAACCGATTTGATCTGTGTCAAATGCCGCTTTTCGAATAATAGTGGCGAAGTTCTACTGGAAACGGGCAAGACTTTGATCGTCCGGAGAAAAAGGCAATAATTATTGCTCTGAAGAAATGAGCGGCTTGAGCTGCGCCAGAAACTCGCCGCACCGGTCGAGTTGACTTTGAACGTACTCCCGGTCGAACTGGGTAAGGGCTATGTAGTCTCCTTCCTGCCGATCTTCAAAAAGCCGATCATAAAACTTCCCCCAGCTTGTGTCCAGCAGGCCGGTTTTGATGAATTCTCGATGAAACGTGGCACGAACGCCGGAATGCTTCTTGAAAGACAGGCGGCGGTCGAGAAGCGCGGCGCTGACCGCGTAGAACGCTGCATAATAGATGCGGTTCATCGCAAAGGCAAAGGCTCCGGCGTCCATCTCACGCTTTGCCGAAGCCAGACTTTCGTCGGCCTTCAACCACCAGTAGCGGACCACCTCCGACCGCTGTTCCCCGGCGCTCATACCGGGACGCCCTCTCTCACGATTTCATCTCTCAGCGGCAGCACGGAGTAAAGACCGGAATCCCATGATTCACGATCAACGACAAGCGTGCTGAAATTCGTCCCGAATTTGAGGTTTATTTCAAATACGATGTCCGTAATCTGGTGCCGTACGGCCCGCGGAAGGGGACGCGATGTTATGACGAGCAAATCCAGGTCGGACCCTTCTTCGGCTTCGCCGCGGGCAGCGGAACCGAACAAGGTTATGGACAGGATATCAAACTTTCCCGACAGCCTGAGGCGCAGGTCCGACAGCGCGTCTTGCTGGTCCTGTGTCAGGGGTATTTGATCGAGCGTCTTCATGGGTTTGTTCTTTCTGAACAATAGTATAGCCCAACGGTAAACGGTGGTGCAAGAAAAAAGTGGAAACTTCTTTCGCGATTCACGCCGGAAAATCCAGAGAACCTCGACTCTCGTCTGCTTCAAATTGACGCCCGGAACATTCCGTAAAGCGTTCGCGCAAGGCCCGCTTAATGTCTGCCGCCGTCTTCGACAGCCCCCTGCATTCCTCCGATATTTCAGGATAGCGCAAAGCGAGCTCGCCGAAGGCCATGATGCAGATGGTCAGGGACTTGATCGCCGCCGCCGCGGAGTTCACGGCGTCGAACCGGATCTCCGGCTCGTCATCGGAGCCGATCGCCCGGAATGTCTTGGCAGGCACGATCGTGTGGTGCCAGACGACGTCCTCGTAGAACTCCTGGCCCGCGGGGGTGATGAGCGGCTCGGCCCGCTCCAGAAAGGCGCGGGTCCGAATCATGAAATCATAGGCCTGCTGATACAGAGGGTCTTGCTTCGCTTCCTCGAACGGATCGCGCCGCTCCGTGTCGTCCATCTCGTCGAGGTCGATGCCCATCTCTTCCGCTTTTTCCAGAAGCATTTCCGTTGTCTCGGCGAAGATCTCCTTCACGTCCCGCAGCGCGGCCTCAATGCCCTCCGTCTCCCGGCCCAGGGCAAAATTGCGCTCATCGCGCTCCTTCCCCATGCGGAACACAGCGCACCGTTCCGTCTCCAGGCAGCGCTCGCAGCGGTAATCACAGGCGTTGAAGGGCAATATTTCCATGAAGAAGGGCATTCCGGGCTGATGGGCCTGCTACAAGTTCTCAGCCTTTTTCAATATCATGTCTGCTCGCTGTTCTGAATGCTCCGATCCGGGCTTGTATCTCATCGGGCTTCTGGCAGCGGAGATCAAGACGGCATATTCTCTTTCTCCGAGTCTGGATAGCGGCTTACGGAAATAATACTCTGCTGCCTTGTTTAAACCGCGTCCCCGTTCATATGGCGCGTAGTATGCCCATATACCAAAAACCTGTTTATCATTGAAATGCACATGACTCGCCATGAGCAAAAGCAGATTATTCAGATGCCAACTCAGGTTGCCTCCGCCCTTTCTTTCATAAATGAGCGCCCTGTATGCTGCGCTCATGGCGCTGGCCCTGATATGTTCTTTTGATTCGCTGGCTACCGTCAGGGCGTATAACCTATCGGACGCCGTGCTGACCATAATTTCGCCTTCTTTGCTTATTGATTTAACATCGGATAAATACGGCAGAACGGATATGGCATACCACGTAACAATGCCGAGGATCGACACCATGACAACCATGAGCAGAACGTTACGAGTCCTTTTCCACATATCTCCTCTTAGGCTAATCACGTTTATACTGCCACTCGGCGTCCACGATTCTGCCGCTGGAATCATAGAAGTACCAACAATAACACAAGGACAGGAACCCATCCGGCCCCCAATATCGATCGACGAATTCAACCCTCCTCCCCGTGACGGCCTCTCTGTCGCCGAGCTTCTTCGCGATATAGTCGCTCGGGTATGCACCCCAGCCCTGGCTCGGGCGCGATGCTGAAAAATCCGGCCGCGTGTCTCCCCATTTAGCCTGCACGTCCTCCTTCGACATCCCGGAAGGATACATGTGCCGAAGACGGGCCGTTCGCTCAGCAGCATATTCCTGATATGACGCGCATGCGGCAACGGTGAGCCCAACGATCAACAGAAAGACGCTCAGACGCTTCATTTTGTTGAATGACCGGACGGCGGAACAAGCCCGCACGATCTGCCTCCTATCGCTTTTGCGCAAAGTAATTGTACTGTAACCGTATTTTTTCGCCAAGGAGCCAGCGCTCCGTCATGTTTCTGCTGAAAAGTTTTCCTACCACCCGATAGTTCGACATGCGAAGCGTCGGAGACAAAGAGGGAACCTCGGAAAGCACGACCAAATAACCATGCGAGTGGACAAATCTGTATTTCCCTTTTGAGATATACAGAAAGCCGACGTGGCTGTCCAAGCCTACCAGATAAACGCCTTCGCCCATTTTACGGACTTCACGATTGAACGCATCTATGGAAACGCGAGAGAACCTCGCGATGTCACGCTCTTCGCATACATTCTTTATTATGTACTCCGACGGCTGCTCGGACATCCGGCTGTCGATTTCAAACCCCGCATGCCTTAAGACATTTTCAACGAAGGAACCGCAGGCAACTCGCCCCTCGAACGGATGCCCCGCATTGCCGTTAAACGACCATGGCGTCCCATACCAGGCAGGCAAAACTTTTCCCGGAAGCACCTCGTTGAGGAAGCCTCTTGCTTGATCAACGACCTTTTCTTTCTCTTTTTCCGACTTGGCTTGTTTATAGGACCTCAAAAGTTCCGCGCGCCTTGACTCGATGTTTTTTAAAATTACAGGATATTTCGCCTTAACGTATGCATATCGGACAGCAACAATACCGAGCAGGCAGAACAGGCTCAAACAGAAAATGACAAGAAGTCGTTTCATATCTAACACCTATATCTTTTGCCAGCCAGCTATCAACTCTTTTATCTAATTTGGATCGGGGGAACAATCGTAACCTGACGTTACTACCGCTACGCGTTTCCACAATCGTGACAAATTACTTTGCTATCGAAGGTTTTTTCAACGACCTGCTAATCATAACCTCGCAAAGTCAAAACATGCTTCGCCAATGACCTCAAATCCGGCGGTGTCTGCGTTGTAGAAAATGGAGATATGCGCGTATTCGCTGATAACGGCCTTGATTTTTGCGACCGGCTCATCGAGAAGGAGGATGTCCACTCCCTGGATCCGCCTCTATCTTTTCAATTCGATGTTCCACTGCATCTTTCAGAAGTTCAAAAATTGCGATTTCCGGGCGCGGCTCTCCGCTTATGTCCATGAGGGCCTTTGATATGTTCGTTGTTATGGTCATCTTCTTCCTCCCCTCAGCCCGCTCCCCTACCCTGCGTTCACGGCGTAAAAATGTCGGCATTTATACGATACTTTTGAAAAAACTTTAGCATATTTGCAACGCTCTTTCAATGTAATTTCCGCCGCCCCCTTGTGCTCCCGCCTGCTCTTCTGTATAATGGCGGTATTGTATAAGGAGTCCCCCATGCTCCCCACCTCATCCGTCGGCAGAAAACTGCTCATGGCCTTCACGGGCCAGATGCTGGTTCTGTTCGTCATCGCGCACGCGGCGGGGAACTCCACCATCTTCTTCAGCAAGCTGAATACCTATGCTGCAGGTCTGAAGGCCCTGCCCCTCCTGCTCTGGGCCTTTCGTGCCTTTATGTTCGCCGTGGCTGCGCTCCACATCTACCTCGGCATCGTCCTGACCCTCGAGGACCGGAACGCGAGGCCGCAGGGCTACGCGGTCTCGAAGCACCTCCGCGCCACCTTCGCGGGACGGAACATGATCTGGACGGGCACGCTCATCGGCGCGTTCCTCATCTATCATCTGCTGCATTTCACTGTCCAGATAACGAACCCGTCCATCGCAGCGGCGCGGAACGCAGACACGCTGGGCAGGCCCGATGTGTTCCAGATGGTGGTGAAGAGCTTCCAGCAGGCCGGCATCGCGTCCCTCTATCTTCTCTCCATGATCGCCCTGGGTCTTCACCTCCTGCACGGCATCCAGAGCTCGGTCCAGACCTGGGGCCTGAACAATGACCGCTCCCTTCCTCTGGTCGAAGGAACGGGCAGGATCGCTGCAGCTGTCCTGTTCCTGTGGTATATCGCGATACCGGTCGTGATCGTTGTGGGAATAGTGAAGTGATACAAAAGGGACAGTCCCCTTTGGTTCCAGGGGGACTGTCCCTGTCCCAGCAGGGGAGAGGATTAAGGTGAGGGGTGGTGTCAGATGGTTTTCCTTAACAACAATGCATTTCTTAGTGCCGACCTGACTTCGTGGTAAAAGGAATTTCTATGCTTCTTGAAAGCAAAATCCCCTCCGGCCCCCTTCACGAGAAATGGGACCGCAGGAAAGCGGAAATGAAGCTCGTGGCCCCGGCCAACCGGCGCAAGTACCGCGTCCTGGTGGTGGGCACGGGCCTGGCCGGCGCCTCTGCCGCCGCGTCGCTCGGCGAACTGGGCTTTCGCGTGGACGCCTTCTGCTTCCAGGACTCGCCGCGCCGCGGCCACAGCATCGCGGCCCAGGGCGGCATCAACGCCGCCAAGAACTATCCCAACGACGGCGACAGCGTGCAGCGACTGTTCCTCGACACGATCAAGGGCGGCGATTTCCGTTCCCGCGAAGCGAACGTGTATCGCCTCGCCCAGGTGAGCGCGAACATCATCGACCAGTGCGTGGCCCAGGGTGTTCCCTTTGCCCGCGACTACGCGGGCTATCTCGACAACCGCTCCTTTGGCGGCGCCCAGGTGTCGCGCACCTTCTTTGCCCGGGGCCAGACAGGCCAGCAGCTCCTGCTCGGCGCCTACGGCGCTCTGTTGCGCCAGGTGAGGTCCGGCACCGTGACCATGCACCCGCGCACCGAAATGCTGGACCTCGTGGTCGTGGACGGCAAGAACCGGGGCATCACCACGCGGGACCTCGTCACGGGCAGGATCGAGTCCTGGGCCGCTGACGCTGTCTGCCTCTGCACCGGCGGCTATGCGAATGTCTTCTACCTCTCCACGAACGCCATGGGCTGCAACGTGACCGCTGCGTACCGGGCCTACAAGAAAGGCGCGCTCTTCGCCAATCCCTGCTACACCCAGATCCATCCCACCTGCATCCCCGTCACGGGCGAGCACCAGTCAAAGCTCACGCTCATGTCCGAGTCGCTCCGGAACGACGGAAGGGTCTGGGTTCCCGGGACCAAGGGCGATCCGCGGCCGCCCAACGACATCCCCGAGAAGGAGCGCGACTATTTTCTGGAGCGGAAATATCCCTCCTACGGCAACCTGGCGCCCCGGGACATCACGTCGCGTGCGGCCAAAGAGGTCTGCGACGAAGGGCGCGGTGTAGGGCCCGGCGGCTGCGGCGTGTACCTTGACTTTAACGATTCCATCGGACGGCTTGGCGAGGACACGATCCGGGAGCGCTACGGGAACCTCTTTGAGATATACGAGCGCATCACCGCCGAGAACGCCTACGAGCGGCCCATGCGCATCTACCCTGCCCCGCACTACACCATGGGCGGCCTCTGGGTGGACTATGACCTCCAGAGCACCGTGCCCGGCCTCTTCGTGTTGGGAGAAGCGAACTTCTCGGACCACGGCGCCAATCGCCTCGGAGCCAGCGCTCTGATGCAGGGCCTGGCCGACGGATACTTCATCATCCCCTATACCATAGCCGACTACCTTGCCCGCCTCGAAGAGCCGGGCGCGGTGACGGGCTCGCATCCTGAATTCGCCAGGTCCTTGGAGGACGTGGAGGCATCGATCCACCGCATCCTGTCCACTACGGGCAAAAGGACCGTGAACGAGTTCCACCGCGAGCTCGGCCGCGTCATGTGGGACCGCGTGGGCATGTCGCGCAGCGAACCAGGGCTTACGGAAGCCCTGTCGCTGATCAGGGCACTGCGGGAAGAGTTCCAAAAGGACGTGATCGTCACCGGCAGCGGAGCCGCCCTGAACCACGAACTTGAAAAGGCCGGGCGCGTTGCCGACTTCCTGGAGTTCAGCGAACTGATGGCCCGCGACGCCCTGCACCGGAAAGAATCCTGCGGCGGCCATTTCCGCGTCGAATACCAGACAAGGGACGGCGAAGCTTTACGCAACGACAATGATTTCAGCTACGTTGCCGCTTGGGAGTATGCGGGAGCAGATAAAGATCCGGTCCTGCATAAGGAGCCGCTGAAGTTCGAGCATATTGAACCATCGGTACGCAGTTACAAGTAAACCACGAAGGTACGAGGGAAAGAAGGTAAGAGAGTATGAGAAAAAAGCGTATGCAGTTATTTCTTACCTTCTTACCTTCTAATCCTCTTACCTCCCTCCTGTGAGGCTGCGATGAACCTTACCCTCTACGTATGGCGCCAAAAGGGTCCTGATGATCCAGGTGGGCTCGAAGAACTGGAAGCAGCGGACATCAGCCCCGACATGTCCTTCCTCGAGATGCTCGACAAGGTGAACGACGGCCTCATCCGCAGGGGCAGGGAGCCCATCGCCTTTGACCACGACTGCCGCGAAGGCATCTGCGGCGCCTGCTCCCAGGTGATCAACGGCATTCCCCACGGGCCGCAGGAGAGGACCACGGTCTGCCAGCTCCATATGCGCCATTTCAAGGATGGCGACTCGATCTACATCGAGCCCTTCCGCTCCCGCGCCTTTCCAGTCATCCGGGACCTGGTCGTGGACCGCGGCGCCCTGGACCGGATCATCCAGTCAGGCGGATACGTCTCGGTCCATACCGGCGGCGTTCCTGACGGGAACGCGCTCCTGGTGCCGAAGCACGACGCTGACCGTGCCATGGACGCTGCCGAGTGCATCGGCTGCGGCGCCTGCGTGGCCGCCTGCCCCAACGGATCGGCCATGCTCTTCACGGCCGCGAAGGTGTCGCACCTCGCGTCGCTCCCCCAGGGGCGGCCCGAGGCGGCCCGCCGTGTCTGCGTCATGACCGAAGCGATGATGAACGAGGGCTTCGGCCACTGCGGCAACCACTACGAGTGCCAGGCCGCCTGTCCCAAAGGCATCCGGGTCCAGTTCATCGCGAAGCTGAACCGGGAGTACCTGAAGGCGCGGCTGACGTAATCGGGGGTCCGCTTTTCTTTGCGGCCTCTGCGACAGGGACAGTCCCCCTGGAACCAAAGGGGACCGTCCCTTTGCCTCGTGCGTCTCTGCGAGAGAACGTTATGGCATTCCACTCCTGGAAGGAGGAACGAATCATGAAACGAGCATTGCTTGTGATACTGGGGGCGGCGCTGCTGATGGCGCCGTGCTATTACACCTTCATCGGCCTTGCGCTCTTCGGCGTGGGCTACCTGCTGGAGCGGACCAGTCCGCACATCCCGGTCCTGGGAAGACGGCCTGAGCAGCTCGTGCGGTGAGAGTACTGTGCGCAGAGGAACACTGTATCGACCATAGAGATCAACAGCAAATGCCCCGGCGGGAACAATCGCGGGGGCCTCGCTTTATTAGTATGATAGTTGCTTATCGCCTTGTCATGAACGCGCAGACGGCAAGATGGGGGGCGTACTTCCCCCGGACCTTGATGGTCCGAAGCTCCTGGATCTCGAAATGCCTCTCGAAAAGCTTCCGCAGCTCCTCTTCGGACGAAAAATACAGGGTCGTGCCCAGCGGTGTTTTCCGGTACTTTCCCTGGCCGCCGAACTGGGGGTCCTGTTCGCTGAAACAGAGCGACAGGTAGCTGCCTCCCGGCTTCAGTTTATCCCGCACGTTCACCACATACTTCTCGCGCTGCTCCGGGTAGAGGTGATGCAGCAGCTCCCAGTCATAAGCGAGATCAAAGATTCCGTCCACCTCATGCAGATCGCCCAGCACATCGGCCGCAAAAAAACTGCAGGCCGCGCCGCGCTTCCGCGCGTTCTCTGCAGCCATGCCGATGGCCGTGGGAGAAATGTCCACGCCCATGACGTCGAAGCCCCTGCCGGCAAGATACACTGCATAGTTGCCCGCGCCGCACCCGAGATCAAGGGCCCGGCAGGGAGCCACGCGCCCGCTCTCGACCAGCTCGACCAGGACCTGGGGAGGCTCCTCTATGTTCCAGGGGATCTTCTCCTGGTCCATGGTGCGGTAGATCTCGTCCATGTCTGAGTACAGCATGTATTCCACCCGTGATACCCGAAAAACATGTATGCCTGCGGAACTGCGTTTATGAACCGCGGGAGTCGGGCGAGCGAAAACGTTCGGCCTGACCCTTCTATCTGATGATCAGTTCGTTTGAATTGATGTTATACCCTGCCAGCAAGGCCTTATTGTCCTTGATGATAAAGGTAAAGACCTCATCCCCTGTGCCGTCCTTGAATTTAGTTGACTGCTGAAGCACTACATAGGCCGTCAGATTATGGCTGTTCACCCGCCAGCCCGCATTCTCCGTTTTGACCACCGTACCCAGCTTTCGATGGACCGCGGAAGCGAATTCCAGGAATTTGACCTTGGAGATCGAGTTCTTGAAATCGTCGTGGGCGTTGCCGTAGATGTCTGAAAATTTCCTGCTGTTGAACTGTTCATGAAACTGCACCACCCCCTTTTCCGCGTGCGGCTTGCCCTCAAAGAGATTGCTGCAGGCAATAAAGGGCAGACAGGCCAGGAACAGACCGGCGGATCTCATGAACGCTGAATAGAATGTTCCGGCATTATTCATGTTCCCTCCCAGGGCGCTATCGAGTGATCATCGACCCTAAAAACGGCAATTGAACCACGGATGAACGCGGTTAAAGACTGAAAAAACAAAGGCATCTTATCTTTCTGATGATTCACGTAGTAACTAAGGAATCAAAAGCTTCACAAAATGGGTTGAATACTTTCAATAAGATCATAAAGGGACTGTAAATAAAGGATGAAACGGCTGTTTTTGAACCGCCGTTTTCCGCAAATTTGCGCTTTCCAATTTGCAATTTACAACTTACAATTCCGCTTTATGCGGGTTAGGTGACTCGTGCATTTGGTTAACATTTATGAAAATTCGCGTTCACCCCGTTAGAAGATTCTTATTTCTAACGGGGTGAATTCGCGGCTAAATGCTTTTTTCAGGTTAACCGCAATTCCTTTAAAACTATAGGGTATGTTCAGCGCTTTTGTCAAGGATACGACAGGGCCCTTGCCGCCTGTCCCCCCCTTCAGAGGACCAGGGCCCTCATGAAGATAGTTGACGCTCCACCCCCGTCCGGGCCCTGCTTCATTCAGGCACAAAAAAGGCCGGGATACCTTCCCGGCCTTTTGGATTCTCTATACCTTGATGTTCAAAACAACGCCTACAGCGGATTCCTGTTCAGGACCGTCGAATCCGTGCCGTTCTGGAGCAGGTCGATGGTGCGGGAAATGGATTCAAAGTGGAGTTTGTTAATGAGCTCACGGTCAAGACCCCGGCTGCGCTTCTTGTTCAGCAGGGTCAGGAAGACCATGCCCTTATAGATCCGCCGGTTCGTCTTACATGAAAAGATATAGCTGTCGAGCGAGCTTTCGAGAAAAAGATCGTTCCGCCGCTGAACAGCTTTGCTGAAGGTCCTGGTCTGGAGCCAGTAGGTCTTGTTGATCATGCTGTCGGCCTTCAATTCGATCAGCGTATGCCCCACGTTGCGCAGGTCTTCAGTGAGCGTTTCATGGGCTACCGTGTCTGCGGCAAGATGCCCCAGGTAGCCATAGACAAAGGCCTTCTCCGGACCGGCCTTGGCCTGGCGCAGGAGCTTCAGCCCCACGTCCCAGCAGTGGGAGCTCTTTTCATCGGGAAGATATTTTTTCCCGAGAATGGTATCGGCCATGAGGTTGCCGTACAGAAAGTCCTGACGGTATTGCTTCAGAATGCCCAGAATGCCGGCGGGGATAAGCGGCGCATAGGCGAAGAGCTCATTGCCGAGATACATGTGGGTGAGCGGACCCCAGGCCATGGCCGCAGAGGGGACGAGAAGAATGCCGACTACCAGAGAAAGAACAAACATCGAATGATAACTCCTTGAACTTATGAATAAAAATGGATTCCTGCCCTCTGCTGGAGGACCGATTAGACCTCATGTGAACGCTGCCATGGTCGTCGGCAGCAGGCCATAAACGCCGTAATGTTACTCCCCAGGGACCGGGCCCGTCAAGAGTTAATAGCTACGGCGGCTCCTGCGGAACAGCAGGACATCGGTGCTATTATAGCACAGCCGACAGGGTTCGTGTGCCCAAAAGTAGTAATTATTGTTTTACCGCCTTCCAGTCCTTTATAAGATAATAACGGCCGTTCTTCAGGACCGTGGGATATACGGTCTGAGACCCCTGGTGGTTCTCGGGGGAGAAACTGATGCTGTTGCCTGCACTGATATCAAGGTTCTTGATGCGCTCAGCAGCTGCTAGTGCCGACTCCCGCGTCAGCTCTGTACCGGCTCCCTTCAGGACCTCGACGAGCACTTTCGTCGCAAGGTAACCCTCCAGGCTGCCGAAGGTCGGCTTGGCAGCGGATGAATACTTGTTGACCGCCAGCAGATACTCGCTCACGGCCGGATAATTGACGCCGCCGAAGTACGTGTAATAGGACGGGACAACCTGGGTGACCACGACATTGTCGCCGTACTTGCCGAGCAGGTCGGACAGGCTTTCGGGACCCACAAAAGACACGTTCATAAAGACCGGGTCCCTGTCGTTCTTGCCCTCGATGATCGACTGCCGCTTCCAGGCAATAATGAACTTTGCCACGGCACTGTACGTGCCTGCCATCACCACTGCATCGGGGCGCTCCTTCATGATGGCATCAAGAGCCTCCTGAATGTCCTCAAGGTTGCGCGTATACGTCCCCAAAGCAACAGGCTTGAGACTTCTGGTCTTCAGGGCCTGCAGTGTGCCCGCCAGGACCGCCTGTCCGTAGGCGTCATCCTGATAGAACACGGCAATGCGCTTGAGGCCCAGCTCGTCAACCATACCCTGGATAAAGGCCTCTGTTTCCTGATTGTAGCTGGCCCGGTAGTGAAAGAGGTATCGCGACACGGGGCTGCGCAGCACCTCGGCGCCCGTGAAGGGAAAAAAGAGGGGGACTTTCTCCTTCTCAAGAGTATCTTTAATGGCCACGGTGGTCGGCGTGCCCACGTTGCCCAGAAGGCAGAAAACCTTGTCGCTCTTCAAGAGTTTTTCCACGTTGGCCGCGGTGTTCTGCGGTTCGTACCCGTCGTCGTAGACCACGAGCCTCAGCTTTCTTCCATGCACCCCGCCGGCATCGTTCACCTTCCTGATATGGGCCTCGGCCCCAAGCCTGAAGTTCGTCCCGAGGAATGAGGCCGGCCCGGTCAGCACCGTGGACATGCCGATCACTATTTCCTTGTCCGTGACCCCCTGTTCCGCCCTGACCGAGGCCGGAAGACAGATCGCCGCAAGAAGCACGCACAGCACAGTGATGGTCCGCCTCATTCATCCCTCCTCGCTATACTGCTTTGTCGCCGGCGGTCCGGCGCGAATTCTCTGATTATAGCACAGCCGGCGCAATGCCTCCGGAAAAGCAGCCTGCTACGTTCTTCTCAGCAGGAGCGCCAGCCACAGCAGGAGGACGCCGGAGGCGACGCCGGCCCAGAGGCTCTCTTCAGGAAACCCGTTAATGCGCAGCAGCACCGCTGCCAGGCCGCAGCCCGCGCCGAGCAGGGCCAGGATGAGTCCCTTGCCCACCCGGGAGATCTTCCTGAGCTCATCGGCCACGTCCTTCGAAGTGATCTCGACCCTCGTCTCGCCGCGGCCTGTAGTGACCAGAAACTCGCTCAGGAGCTTCGGCAGCCGGATGATCGACCTGCCCGCGGACCGCGCCTGGACTGCAATGCCCGCAAGCCCCTCGGCTTCTCCCCCTATGAACCTGCGCGCAAAGGGCGCCGCCACTTCGATGATATTCGTATCCGGGTCGAGGCGGGAGCTCAGGCCGTTCAGCATTCCCACGGAGCGGCCGAAGAGGATGAACTCGTTGGGGATCTGGATCGCGGGCCCGATCTGGAGGGATGCCATGATGTCATTGCCGATCTCTTCGATGTCCATGGCCTTGATCTCGCGTGGCGAGAGGTCGCGGTATTTCTGGAGCAGCCGCTCGACGAGCTGGACCGCCGGCCGGATGTCCCTGGTGAGCGGAATGAAGCCCATGTCCACGAGAGCGCGCACCAGCCCCAGGCTGTCGCGGTCCACCACGGCCGAAAAGGTCCGCCGCAGACCCTGCCGGAGCGGCGCCGTGATCCGGTCCACCATGCCGAAATCCACCAGCACGATCTCGGGCCCGGGCCGCACGAAGATGTTGCCCGGGTGCGGATCTCCGTGAAAGAAGCCGTCAAAAAAGAACATCTGAGAGTAGGCCTCTGCCAGGATGCGGACCACTTCTTTCCGGTCGATCCCCTGATCGTCGATGGCATCGATGTCGGTGATCTTTATGCCTTCGAGGAACTCTAGGGTAAGCACCCGCGCGGTCGTATAGGGCCACAGCACTTTCGGGACCCGTATCGCAGGATTGGCGGCGAAGTTACGCGCAAAGGTCTCCGCGTTTTTTCCCTCCTGGAGATAGTCGAGCTCTTCCCGGATGATGCGAGAAAACTCCGAATAGATGACGTCGAGGTTGATGTGCCGGTAGATGATCTTCACGATCTTGACAACAAGATTGAGCGTCCGCACGTCGGCGGCGATCACCTCTTCTATGCCCGGATACTGGACCTTCACGGCAACGCATTCACCGTCCCGGAGATAGGCCCGGTGCACCTGGCCCAGAGAGGCCGAGGCGATCGGTGTCTCGTCAAAGGAGGAGAAGACCTCGGCAGGCGGGCCCAGCTCCTCGTTCACGCGCTGAAGGATGCTCGCGATCTCGGCGGGCGGGACCTGGTCCTGGAGCTTCGACAGCTCGGTGGTGTATTCTTCAGGCAGGAGATCAACGCGGGACGACAGGAACTGGCCGATCTTGATGAACATGCCGCGCAGATCGATCATGCGCTCGCGCAGCAGACGCGCATTGCGGGCATGGAGCTGCCGGAGCCGCTCCCGCTGCCGCGCCGGGGATCGGAGAAATTTTCCCAGGGCCGCCAGCCGGTAGCTCAGCAGAACCCGAAGAAAGAGACAGACGCCTCGAATGAAACGCACGCGAAAACGAAAGAAAGACATAGGTGATTATACCAGACATTGGCTGCGGAATATACCGGGTCAATTGCGGCCAATGGCCGCGCCATGAATTCTCGCTTCGACTCTGAAGTCTTCAACACGATCGCTTCGGTAGAGCCGGACTACACACTCTTGGCGAGCGGCAGAAAAACACTGAATGTTGTTCCCTGACCCGGAGGGCTCGAGACATTGATGAAACCGTTATGTTGCTTGATGATCCCGTAGACGATCGCGAGGCCCAGGCCGGTCCCTTTCTCCGCCTCTTTTGTGGTAAAAAACGGCTCGAATATTTTCGTTTTGTTTTCTTCAGGGACGCCGATTCCCCTATCGGATACCGTGAGCAGAGCATAGCTGCCGGGAACTCCGTAACCGTGCGTGTTGATGAAGTCGTCCCCCATTGCAAAAGAAGCCGTGTTGAAGACCAGATCGCCGCCGTCCGGCATCGCATCCTGCGCATTGGCCGCAAGATTCATAATAACGCGCTCCAGTTGAAGCTGGTCCCCCATGACGGTCAGCGGAGCATCGCAGCAATTCATCTTGATGGCTATGCGCTCATTGATCATTTGCAGAAGCAGCTTCCTGCCCCCGTTGATGATGTCGTTTAAATTGAGAGGTTTCCTGTCGATCTTCTGCCTGCTGCTGAAGGCAAAAAGGCCTTTGATCAGCGTTCGCGCCCGCAGGGACGCCTCGAGTATCTGGTCCGCCTGCTGCATCAGAATTTCGTCATTGGTGAGCTTCTTTTTCAAGACATCGGTAAAGCCCATTATGACGGTTAACACATTGCTGAAATCGTGTGCGATCCCCCCGGCAAGATGACCCAACGCTTCCATTTTTTGCGACTGGAGCAGTTGCGCCTGCAGCAGACGCCGCTCCTCTTCCGCATTGATCTTTTCCGTAATATCGCGGCTTATGCCTACGATACCGATAATATCGCCCTGATCATTGCGGAGGGGAGTTTTTATCGTATCAAGAATTCTAAGACCGGCGGCAGTTGTGAAGCGCTCTTCGACCCGGCAGGGTTTTCCCGTTGTGATCGGCTCACTGTCCGACAGCGTGCAGGCTGCGGCAAGGTCAGACGGCAATAAATCCGCCATGGTCTTGCCATAAAGGTGTTGCGCGGCCTGACCCGTAAACTCCTCGACCGCCTTATTTACCATGAGATGCCTTCCCTCGGCATCCTTGATAAACACCAGGTCGGGAATGGCCTGAGCGACCGCGAGCAGCATAGTATCGGCCGTGCGCGCATCCGTTTCGAGCTGGCGCGCTCGTCCGCGGCTCTTGTACAAATACAGCTCAAAGAGGCACAGTCCGACAAAGACCGCGAACCCGCTTACAAAGCCGTCGGCTGCGGCTTGCTTGAAAAGTGTGAAGTCATAGCGATCCAGTAGTACGTCGGCGATGAATGCTATAAACCCGACGAGAAGAACGAGGAATGCATAAATGACAAGCCGAAAAACAAATTTGTCCCCGGCTTTCTGAAAAAATCCGGCACCCCCATGTCCATCAGTCATTATTCGGCACTGCTCCTTTCCGCCCCTGGCATTACGTTGCCTGCCGCATGTTACTGCACACTGTCGCGCGAACCTGAAGCGGGGTCCCTATTTTTTCCTTTGCGCATAGCATGCCATCATGCATGAAGCACTAAGACGTTTTCGTGTCTTCAGGATACGCTTGATTAATTATTTCCGCCACAATTTCAAATGTTCCCAACACTTGCTTATGAAACATCGCCGTTCCGTGAGCATACTGATTTCTAAGCCGGGGCAAGGTCTCAAATAATACATTGACGTAATCTAAGCTTTTATCTATATCACCTATTTCAACTTCCGGATAGTTAAGCTCAACGGATTTTAACTCTTTTCGTCGCAGCTCTTCAAGTTTTTCATTGTTGTATCGATGTCTTGCGCTTCGCCATACTATATCATGCCACTTTTTAAAACCCTCGTTTCTGATATGACCTTGAGCAATGGCATGTCGCATCAAACTCGTCAAAGACGGCCGCCCCCCTTTGCCCAAGCTGCTTTTTAGAATTTCTTTCTCATAACGTTCGCGAAGCGCCAATTCAAGACAGGCGAGAGCAAGAAACTCTGAGACTGGATAAAACCTGTAGATGAACCATGCATAGAGATACAAATTCTTTGCAGTCTCAAACTGCCCAACAATGTCTTCGGGAACGTTCTTGTTCAACCGATATTGAGCAATTTTCTTATGATGCTTTTCGATGCTGGCAGGTTTAAAGCCTACTTTTTCCCAAAGTGGGGTTACGGGCAGAACATTTCCCGGATCAGGGTCAAATATATTTTCCAAAGGCCGCAAATGCTCTCCTTTGAATTTTGGTTGTTCGTTCATAGTTAATGTCCTATTATTTCTTCTTAAACCCGTTTAGCAAACCCACTCTCTCTGTGGACGTTCGCTCGCAGTCCCTAACATATCCGATTTCATCCTCCTTACCTACCCACCCACGCGCTCAAATGACATCTTGATATATTCACGCGCGGCTTCGGCTTCTTGCTGCGTTCTAATGGACAATTCAAAATCACCGGTCCCGTAGTGCCCGATATCCCGGACATCCCGTGCGTTTGTCGGCATGTTTTTTATTTCTGAAGCGTCCAACTTCAGATACAAAATGACCTTATTCTTCTTTACTTCCATGCACACGAAATTCTGGGAAACCTTATAAGCTACGTAGAACTTTTTAGGCGACTCCTCCACGGCCTCGTCCAGACTCATAATATAGTCGCGAAGATCGAGGACTATATCTTTTACGCTGCCGTCCGCCCCATTGATATGGGCGTCGAACGTATACGAGCCGGACGCTCTCGTCATGGCCGCCTTTTTCCCCGCCGCCACCATGACCGGATTCTTGCCGTCGGCGATAGCGGAGACGTCACCTGTCAACGCCGTGCTCCTGCGGAAAACCTCATCAAGGTAGAACAACCCGTTTTCAAACAGACGGTACTGCCATAGCTCGATATTCGCGCCCATCATCTGGACGGCATGAAGGTCGAACTTCTTATAGCCCGGAGCGATGCAAATCACCCGTATGTCACTCCAGTCAATCTCGGCGTTCTCACCAAGCTTCTTATTCGCCGCAACCTGAAAATCACCGCGATGGTCCTTGATCCAGGAGAGGTAATAGAGACTCTGGTTTATCAGTTCGGAGGATTCTACTTTCTTATATTCGATGATAACAGGGTTATTGTCTTCCGACAATGCCAGCGTGTCGATCCTTCCGGCATGTTCGGACCCTGTCGGGAATTCAGAGGCAATGAACCTGCAGTTAAACACCGTTTCGAGGTTTTTCTCGATGAGAGCCTGGATTTCTTTTTCCTGATTGAAATTCGCCGGTCTCGTCAGCGATAATTCAGCGCCGTTAATTTGAAACAGCGGCATATTCTTATCCTCCGTAGATACTTCAAATTCGCTGGATGTGTACCAACCCGCTGGCTTTTAGCCTCGCATCTCGCCATGTAACGTAGCATCAACGGCTCACTCCTGGTTGCGTTTCTTTTTACTGCCGCGCAAAGCTTTTTTCTTATTGGTCTCAAGCTTTTTGATACTGTCCGCCGACGGCAGGTTTTCTGGCATTGTGCCGCCCAACTCTTGAATGGTCCGGCGGACTTTGGCTCCTACTTCATGGTGCGTTTTGTTCGCCTTATCTTTGCCGACGATTTTGTCACGCCGCATTTTTTCCTCAGTCTGTGTAGCGCGAAACAGATTTGCCGCCAGCTCGGTGCTGCCCATGTGGTCAAGAATCTGCTGCCCCTTCTTCAGCCCTTTGCGTGCGTGAATGTCCCCCGCCATCAAGCCGCCGTAAAGTCCGGCATATCCGTGGTTCTGGAAAATAGCGTAATCACGCGGTTCAATTACTCCCGCGCTGCGGGCCGCATCAGCCAGTTGCGTGTTGTGCTTTTTCATTTCGTTGCGCAAAAGCAAACGGCGTTCGGCTTCCACTTCCTCGTCGCTCACTTCTTGCCGCCTCGTCTGGACGGCGAAGTAGGTCTGGCCTACCGCCACGATTTCCTTGGCAGGGTCGGCGTTCTGGATGACCAGATAGCAGGCATAGCGCGACATCATCACCGTTCGCACCGCCCGCTGGCCGCCTTTGCCGATCTCGATCATTTCGGTGATTTCAACGAAATGATCCTCGACGCGCTGGCCGCTGTTAAAACACGCGGTGCGCGCTTTTTCGATAACCGCCTCGAAGTTCCGGTAATCCGTATATCCAAGTACCTGGGCGAAATCCCGGCTCGACCAGAATTCGCTGCCTGTCGGATTCGTCCGTCGGATGCGTTCAAAGGGAGTAATGGCGGTAGCCGGATTTTCTTCGTTCATAAGTGCTCCTTTTTCACGCTTCACTATGCAAAGGGAAAAAGCCACGATCTACGCGTCCCGCATGTGCAAAGTGCAACAATATAGACCTGGCCCCAAGAGTTTTCTCCCGCATCAAGGTCGTGATCGCCTGGTCGTCCAGAGCGGGATACTTCTTTCTCAGCGCCGCACGTTTCAGCTCCGATGAAGGCATGGCTACATCCCCCAAGCCCGTAAGCGCTTTTCCACTTCTTCAGCAGTAATCTGCTTCATCCGAACGCCTCCTTACATTGCAGTGGGTTTAATGCCATTCGTCCCGGCCTAACGAACAAAACAAGTCATGCTCGACCACTACGTCCCCAAAGTTTCCCCGAGCAGAACATTTGCATATTATCTGAAGTGATGAATTTTCCTGAGCGCCCTTACAGCCTTCCTAAAATCTTCTCCTGCACTGCCCGCCCCAACATTATAAAAGACCCCGGCTTTGTCCCAATTCATGTTGTCTATCTTTCCGTCGGCACAAGCGATCACCCCAGCTTCGACAGCAAGATGCTCATACGTATCGATTCTAAAAAGGTTTGTGCTCTTACGTTCCTGAACCCAAGCAAAAACTTGCTGCTTACCCCTCTCTTCACTATTAACTTTCTTTAGACTATAAATCCCCGATCGGCATCCGTGATAATAGCACCCTACAGATGTGCTGAACCTGCCAACGAATTCCCGTAAGGTTTCCATTTTATCTTCCTCATACTCATATTAGCGCGCCCCAATGGGACGGATGAGCGAGCAAATTACATGCGGGAACTATAAGAATGCTAAACATATATTCAAAATCAGTTACAGATCCCCTCTTGTTTTGCTCGAGTATATCCGTTGCAATTTCCCAACTCACACGCTTTCTTAAAATCAACACAGCCTTGTTTATTTCCAGATAAGAATAATGCAGCCCCCCGACCGCCGTAGGAGTCGGCATCTTTTGGGTTTAGGTCAATGGCCGTATCGAAGTCATGAATTGCCTGCTGGTATTTGCCTAATTTCGCATAGGCTAGCCCCCGATTTCTGAAGGCAAGGGCATATTTTGGATTTAGCTCAACGGACTTATCAAAATCACGGATGGCCTGCTGGTAATTATGCATGTTCATATAAACGGCCCCCCGATTGTTGTAGGCGTGGGCATCTTTTGGATTTAATACAATGGCCTTACCATAGTCACGCATTGCCTGCTGGTAATTGTTCAAGTTCGCATAAGTGAGCCCCCGATTGTTGTAAACGTCACCATCCTTTGGATTTAGCTCAATGGCCCTATCAAAGTCACGCATTGCCTGCTGATAATTGTTCATGTATATATGAGCGACCCCCCGATTGATGTAGGCGTCGGTATACTTTGGATCGAGTTCAATGGCTTTACTATACGCATCTATTGAATCACTATATTGCGCACTCTGATGCAAAACGTAACCTTTGGTAAACCAGTCCGATACGCTCAGCACCTTTACAGCATCATTGTATTTCTTTATCTGATCAGCTCCTTGCCGGCCTTGCAATAGAGCGATTTCGTTTCGAAGCTTTACAATTTCTCTTGAGGCATCGTCTGCTCTTTTTCTCGACTCTTCCAGTTCACGAAACTTCGCGCGGTCCTTCCGAAGGCTATCAAGCGATTTAGCCACCTCTGCGGGATCAGCGATGATCTGCGCTCTAAGCCAATAGGTCTTTCCGTCCCATCGCTCTTCTTTCACTTCGGTGCTAACAATGCCGGCTGTAAGAGTAGTAATTTGGTCTTTCGTAAGTTGAAAGGTATTAATTTCTGTTTCGCTTTCTAAATATGTTCCGAGTTCTTCAAGGAGTAGCCGCTTCACTTGTTCAAGAGCTATTGTGCGGCACGAAAGTTTGCTGTCGGCCTCGCTTGCCTGAAAAGTGTACTCTTTGGTGAATGTCACGGCCTTCGCATAAACGGTCGATGCACTGGTTGTTAATACAGCTAATATTATTAATGCACAAACTTTCCTTTTCACCGTGCTCATCATATCGCCCTCATGCTTTATACCGGAGCTTCACAGTATCACTCAATACCCTATCAAGTTTCGCTGCAAGTTTAACTATAACGCCTAAATCCGAATAAACCAGACCATAAGCTGAATCAGCAAAATCATCTAGCTCCTTTAACATGGTTTTTTATGCCAAGGAGCTATACATATCTCGTGCATCAAGAAAAAAATGTGCGCAATCTGTGTCAAACTATTTATTCATCATTATATTACGGTCATCATCCGTTATTCCATATAAACCAGACACAATCTCATCAACCTTCTCATCCGTCACCGCGATCTCGCGTTCGATCTTTTCGCGTTCGGCGGACGGAGGAAGAGCGGCCTTCTTTTTGTGGAGATCAAGCATCCGATCAACGTGGGAGACGAGTTTATCATGGATTGCTTTTTCGGATGGATTCTTGAAGTCAATGACGCGGATGGGAAGCTGCCTTATAAACCGGGACTCGTAGGAGAAGTAGCCGCCCCGGAACGTAGTGCTGAACTGATGATGATACCAGTCCAGCAGTTTGCTGTTCAGCAATGCCAGAAGGTACTTGGGGTTTATGGCGTCCTTTGCGAGGATGCCGTAGCCGCCCGCAGCTCCGCCGCTGAAATAATATTTTCCCTCGTCATCAAAACAATAGGATGCTGAGGGTGCGAGATCGGGCGTAATGATCTTAGGCTGACTGATAACATCCAGTGCTTGGTTGCGTCCGAAAGCATACCAGTTCTCGCCCTTCATCTTCCTGTCTTCTCTGTTTTCCAGATACTTCTTATTCTCGCTCAAGTAATCCCAGCAAGCCGGATAACGTTCTTGAAAATATTTCTTAGATATCAACGTGCCGTTTTCATAAGGGAACAGTACGACCCTCTCTGTATCCTCAATAAGATATCGTCGCATCTGGCCGCCTTTAATAAGAGGCTTAAGCGGGCCGGATTCAAGTTCGAACTCCTTTTCCAACTGCGGAGAAAAGATAACGATAGAATTTTTCTTACGCTTAATGACATCCAGAATGTACACCTTGTCGGCGCTCGTCTTGAGTCCCTGGAAAATCCGGTCGGTGACTTCTTCCAGGGGTACGGTATTAACCTTGACCTTCTGAATCAGCGCGGTAGCTTCTTCGAAGGTGAAATTCCACGCTTCCAATGCAGCCTGTTTCTTTGAAACCATGCCGATCTTCATGTTCTCGTCGGTTAGACGGTCGGCATCGAGAATCGTCCGCAACTGATCCTGCGGCTTCGTGAGTTTTGCTACTTCCGCATATTTGAAGGAAGCGGCCCTGTTCTTTGAAAGAAACAACAGGCAGGTATAGGTGCTTGCGCCCTCGAAAATCTGATTGTCTCGAAAGTTCACGATCTCCTTGAGTGTATTACTCCCAGCAATCAGCTTACGCAGCCCCTGACCGTATGATGCTTGGAAAAACTTGTGTGGTAGAATAAAGCCGTGAATTCCATCGGCTTTTAAAAGCTCAAGCGCCTGCTCTACAAAGAGTGCGTAGATATCGTAATTGCCCGAAGCGGATTGATATCTCTTATTGAAATACTCAACCTGCTCACGCGCAAGCGTCTGTATGCGCACATACGGGGGATTGCCGATGACGGCGTCGAAACCGCCGCTTTCGATAATGTCGCCGAACCCGGCTGTCTTTGAGTTCCAGTTGAAGGGGTTGATGCGCGCCTTGGCGTCGTCATCCGGGGCAAACAACCCCCCTTGAATTCCCCCCTTGCCAAGGGGGGACAAAGAGGGGTCAAACATGTCGTACCCGATCAAACTGTTTCCGCATTTGATATTATTGCCGAGGGCCGGGAGAAGGTGTTGCTTGCGGGGCAGCATGCCGCGCTCGCCTTCGAGGGCCTTGAGGTAAAGACTCATCATCGTTACTTCAACGGCCTGGGCGTCGATGTCCACGCCGAAAAGGTTGTTCCTGAGTATCTTCGCCTTCTCGTGAAGCGGCAAAGCGAAATCATCGGGGTTCACCTTTGTATAGATATCCAGATGAAGGGTCTGGGCGTCTTTGGGGTGTTCGCGGTAGTAGCGGAGATGGTAATCGATGAGATATTGATATGCGCCGAGAAGGAATGAGCCGGAACCGCAGGCCGGATCGAGTATCTTTATCTTCTCGATCTGCTTCGGCGTCTTGCCTTCTATAAGTTTGCCCACGGTGTTCTTGACGATATAATCAACAATGAACTTCGGCGTATAGTAAACGCCGCCTGCCTTCTTTACCTCCGGCTTTTCCTCAACCTTCACGCGCTGGGGCGTGACGCGGATGGTGCTGCCGAGATAGCGTTCATAAATGCTGCCTAGGAGTTCCACTCCGATGGCGTCGAAGCGGTACCGGGTCTTGGGGAAGTAGAGATTATCGATGA
>Ga0154442_1054_pt1 | contig 26961 bp, 22 predicted proteins | sample RifGroC2_FD_115946 | JGI IMG/M metagenome (GOLD analysis project Ga0154442, IMG submission 115946) | Nitrospirae bacterium GWC2_57_13
AGCGGCTTAGTTCAACAAGTTATTATCGGTTCGAAATACCTTAGCATAGATTGACAGGGCGGTCAATGAATTTGAGAAAAAACTTGACGTATCTGGCTGAATTCATTAGAATCCGACTAATTGACTAATATGCCGTTTTAGGAATATCTGGAAAAAGAAATTAATATTCCATTAAGGGAATAGCTTTATCAAGGAGACCAGCAGATGCTTCCTATTCCGGATGACATTCTGGCGCATTTTAATGCTGTCCTGGCGCAGAAGTCCGTGCCCTCAAGATTGCATGATGACTACCGGAAGTGGCTGCGTTACTACCTCGATTTCCGGGTCAAGTATCCTCCGCCGGATGCAAGGTCCGAGCAGGTGCGCCTGTTTATCCAAAAAATGCGATCGAAGGGCAAATCCGGAAAAAGCCTGCACCATGCCGCTCATGCCCTGTCCCTGTTCTTTTCCCTGCCGACGAGCAATAAGCAGGCTGTCAAACACGCGGAAAAGGTCAGAGCAGAACTGTCCGCACCGAACGAGGCGGCGACAGCGGACGGAGTTGAGCAGCCGGCGCAATCGGCCGCTGCTGCGGAGGCCGTTCAAAAGGCCGCGCCTAGTGCGACCAGGGCGCCGAATCAGCGGGGCGGGAGGAAGTACAATGAATGGTGGTCCCTGGAGAAGACGATATCTCCCGAATGGGACGGGGCCATCGATGCGCTGGCAGGGGAGATAAAAGCACGGCATTATTCCAGAAAGACGCTGAAGGCCTACGCAGACTGGTCGCGCAAGTTCCAGATCTATCTGAAGCACAAGATGCCGGAGGCGCTTTCGGCTGCGGACGTGAAGTCCTATCTCACCTATCTCGCGGTGACCTGCAAGGTGTCCGCGTCAACGCAGAACCAGGCGTTCAATGCGCTCCTTTTCCTGTTCCGGCACATTCTCAAGAAGGACTTCGGGGACCATAAGGATGTCCCGCGCGCGAAGCGTTCGAGCTATATCCCCGTGGTCCTGACTCGGCAGGAGGTCGATGCGGTCCTGCGCCACCTGGCGCAGCCCTATGATCTGGTAGTGAAGCTTCTCTACGGCTGCGGGCTTCGGCTGTTCGAGTGCCTGAAGCTGCGGGTGCAGAACTTCAATTTCGACGACGGGGTGCTGACAGTGATAGAGGGGAAGGGGAAGAAGGCGCGCACGGTCCCGATCCCTCAGTCGATCATGCAGGAACTGCTGGCACAGCTCGAGCGGGTCAAGGCGGCCCATGACGAGGACCTGAAGGCCGGGTATGCCGGCGTGCTGCTCGACGACTCATTGGACAGGAAATACCCGAGCGCCGCGAAGGACTTCATCTGGCAGTGGTTCTTTCCGCAGCGGAACTTGACGCTCCTCCCGGAAAGGCAGGAGCTGCGGCGGTTTCATTTGAGCGACAAGGATGTACAAGAACCGCCGTACAGGGCGGTCCGGAAGGCCAAGCTTACCAAGCGCGTCACATCACATACCTTCCGCCACAGTTTTGCCACGCATCTGCTCCAGGCCAACTACGATATCCGCACGATCCAGACGCTGCTCGGCCACGCCGATGTGCGGACCACAATGATCTATACGCACTGCGTGCCGGGCAGAACGGTCAAAGAAGCGAAGAGCCCGCTGGATTTCTGATGACGTGGCATGGAGCTGCCACCGGAAGCATGCGCTGCAGGGGTGAGCTGAGTCCTTACGCTGGACTCCGTCAGGCTTCCATGGTAAACTTCCTTCCGTGATCACCGCGCTCATCATCTTCATCATCACCTACCTCTTCATCGGCCTGCGCCAGATCCCCCGCATCCGCATTGACCGGCCGGCAGGCGCGCTTGTGGGCGCGGTGCTGATGGTGGTATTCGGCGTCTTGACGCTGGACCAGGCGTTTCAGGCCATCGACATGCGCACGCTGCTGCTGCTGCTCGGCATGATGGTCATTACGGTCTACCTTCGCGCAGCCGGGTTCTTCGAGCTGATCGCCGACAGGATGCTATCGCTCTCCCGGACGCCGCTGCAGCTCATGGCCTTCATTGCCCTGACTTCGGGCATCCTGTCGGCCCTCTTCGTGAACGACACTATCTGCCTGATCTATACGCCGATCATCCTGCAGATCGCACTGAGGCTCAACGTGAATCCTGTTCCCTATCTGCTCGTTCTGGCGACGTCTTCGAACGTTGGCAGCGTCATGACCGTCACAGGCAATCCGCAGAACATGCTCATTGCGGTGACGTCACGGATCTCCTATCTCGACTTTTTTTCAGCCCTGGCGCCTGTTGCCTTCATCGGGCTGGCGGTCTGTATCGCTGTTGTGTATCTTGCCTACCGCAGGGACCTGGGGCAGAGGGCTTTCTCAGCGCGGCCTGAGTTGCCCGCCTATCGGGTTCGGAAGGCGCTGCTGCTCAAGACGCTCCTGGTGAGCGCAGCGGTGCTGCTCGGCTTTTCTTTCGGCCATCCCTACTCACTTGTTGCCGCAGCGGGCGCCACGGCGCTGATGCTGATCGGCCGCGTACGGACCGAGCGGATACTGAACGGCGTGGACTGGACCCTGCTGCTCTTCTTTGCCGGGCTCTTCATTGTGATGCACGGCGTGGAAGAATCCGGGCTTGCTGCTGCGGTCATTGCGCGCGCCGGAGACCTTTCGCAGCTTTCCCCGGCCGGCCAGATCGCGGGGCTGTCACTGGTTTCCTTTGTGCTCTCTAACCTCGTGAGCAACGTGCCTGCAGTAATGCTGCTGAAGCCCCTGGTCCTCTCCCTCGGCGGACACGATATTCTCTGGCTTGCTCTTGCCATGAGCAGCACCCTGGCAGGGAACTTTACGCTGATCGCATCCGTGGCGAACCTTATCGTGATCCAGCAGGCGCGGCAACGTGTACAGATCGGGTTCATGGAGTATTTCCGCGTAGGTTGGCTCATCACGATCCTGACGCTCCTGCTCGGTATTCTGGCGCTCCTGTTTCAGGCCAGTCCCGCGACTGCCGCTGAAGGCGGGCGATCTTCTTCACCGGACGCTCACCGTTCTCTGATCGTCACATCAACGATAAGCACATCGCCTGCGCGGTATTTCCGCGCAGTGCTGCTTTGCGACACTGATGCGGTGCGCGCCAGGGGGCTTTCGGGATTCCGGCCCTTGAAGCGGGACGAGGCTGCGCTCTTCACCTATGAGCGGCCTGAGCCGGCCGTGTTCTGGATGTCAACGGTCACCTTTCCCATAGATATCGTCTTTGTGAACGAGCAGGGTATAGTCGTGCGCGTTTACCGGGATTGCCGGCCAGGCAGCAAAGATCTCTATCCCTCAGGCAGGCCGGTGAAGTGGGTGATCGAGACAGCGGCAGGTTCAGGTATCCGGGAAGGGGATAAGGTCACGATTGGGAGGTAGGAGGCAGGGAGGATACACGATTCAAGAGGGAAGATGCGCGCTTATGGATGTAGTCAGTTGAGAATCAAATCCTATTCAAAATGGGCTGAAAATATTATCGAAAGTCGCAATAGCCAGATAAATAGTGATCCATATAACGATTGTTGATCTGCGTTTATTCTATAAATTTGCACTTTTCAATTTACAAATTAAAATTTCCAATTCCGGCTTGTCCGGGTCAGGATGGTTGCGTTGTTTGAGAATGGGCTGTAATGCGGAGAGGAAAGTAATGGAGCTCGGTTATCGCGTGATCAGGCCGTCGGATGTGGGATTGATCCCGCTGCAGTTCGTCCAGATATCGCTCTGGCGGACAGCGGACTGGGGCGCTGCCGAAGGCGAAGAGGCGGTGCAACAGGCCCTGGAGATGGCTGCGCTCTGCAGGCGGCGGGGCATCCGGACGGTCTTTCATCCTCTGGAGTACCCGCTGACCAATGAATACGCCGGGGAGACGATGGGTGTGCTGAGGCGGCTTGCCGCTGCAGCGGACCTGGGGATCATTCTTCACGATGAAGGTGGCGTTTCGGGGCAGCGGTTGTCCAAGGACCTGGCAAAGGAATATGAGGCGAATGTACGCGAGATCGCAGGACTCTGTCCGGTATCGATCGAGAATGCCTTCAATTCCGGCGACGCAGAATGGTTCTGGAACAGGTTCGTTGTTTCAGGTCCTGATTCAATTTCTATTACGCTCGACATCGGCCATCTGGAGTCAGCCGGGATAGATTCAGCGTCCTTTGTCCGAGAACTGCCCGAAGATTATCTCAGCCGGATCCGGTTCGTTCACCTGCATCATAAAGCAGAAGAACGGTACGGCGTCATGGACCACTGGCCGCTCGTTTCGGGCTGCAGAGAGCTGAAAGCGATGCACATGCTCCTTGCGCGGAAAAAAGATCTCTGGGTGATCCTTGAGCTTGACGCGGGGAACGAGAGAGGTATGCGGCAGAGCATCGACCTGGTCCGGCAACTGCCGTCGTGAGCCGATGCTCCCCGTAACCGGATCTATGGCATCTCGGCGGCCACTGCATTCATGACCGTTACCCGCATGGCCTGGGGGCCCTTTTTGCCCTGTTCTTCCAGGAATGCCACTTCGAATCCTTCCTTCAGCTTTTCGAAATCCATGTCTATGACGCTGTTCCGATGGAAATAGACCTCTCTTCCGTCGGAGGTCAGAATAAATCCGTATCCTTCGTCCGGGAACAGTTTGGCTACGCGGCCCGTTGGCGTATCTTCATGGGCTTTTACCTCTCCCCGCTGCTTGCGCGAGGACTCTTCGAGCTTGCGCTCCGCTGCCAGGAAGGCGTCCCGTATGGCAACATACAGGTCCTCGTGCTGTTTCTTGTTGATGACGATTTCTCCGCCCGGAATGCTGATATCGATGCTGACCCGGAAGAGCTTTCCCTGGTGCTGCCGCTGCTGCGGAGATTCAACGGACACACGACAGCTCATGATCCGGGAATGGAATTTGTCAAGCTTGCCCATGCGGTCCTGGATGGCCTTGTCGACTGCTTCGGTCTGGGGAACGTCCTTGTAGGTGATCTGGGGCTGGATTTTCATGAAAGACCTCCCAAAAAGAACTGAATTTTCAGGGACTGCGCCGGCGGGGCAGGAGAAGTGCTCTTGAACTTAGCCTAGCATAAGAAGCAGGGGGTGTCAATTCACCTATGGTCTTCTTCGCAGAAATCGCAAGATTTTGCAGAAAGCGAATCATACCAGCGGCGCTGTTGTCGAAAGGAGAAAACGCATTGAAGACAGGAGGGCGGACCGGCGCGCGATCACGCGCGGCGTTCTCTCAGTACGGGTGCGTCAGCAGAGTGTTCGAGGGACATAAAGAATTGTTCGATCTCAGTGATCACTTCCCGCGCAGTATTCAGATGGTTTACGCGGGTCCGGAATTCCGCACCTCCCGGAAGGCCTCTGCTGTACCAGCAGAGGTGCTTGCGCATCTCCCGGACACCAATGAACTCGCCGAGAAGGTCCATCATGTCCCGCAGATGCCGGATCGCTAAAGCGCCCCGCTCCACAGGGGTGGGAGGCGGCAACAGGGTCCCGGTAGAGAGGTACTGTCGTGCTTCGCGGAAGATCCAGGGGTAGCCCTGGCATGCGCGGCCGATCATGACGCCGTCGCATCCGGTCTCGTCCCGCATTCGTCTGGCGTCTTCCGCGGAACGCACATCGCCGTTGCCGATCACAGGAATGCCGACGGAACTTTTCACGACCTTGATCATGTCCCAGTCAGCATGGCCGGAGAAGCCCTGGCTGCGCGTACGGGCGTGGACCGTGACAGCGGCGATGCCGGCCTGTTCAGCCGCTTGTGCCAGCTCAACGGCGATAATGCTCTGTGCATCCCAGCCCAGGCGGATCTTGACCGTCACGGGCAGATCCGAGGCTTCCACAACGGCAGACATGATCTCGCGGGCCCGACTCATATCTTTGAGCAGCGCTGAGCCGGCGCCGCTCTTGAGCACCTTCGGCACCGGGCAGCCCATGTTGATGTCAATGAAGTCGGCGCCTGATCGGGAGAGCATGCTCGCTGCCTTCGCGAGGGAATCGGGCCGTCCGCCGAAGATCTGAAAAACAAGAGGTCGCTCGGCAGGGCCGGTCCGCAGCATCGTTTGCGTGGCGGAATGGTTGCGGATAAGCGCTTCCGCGCTGATCATTTCTGAGAACAATAGGCCGGCACCCAGTTCACGGCATATGGTGCGGAAGGGGAAATCGGTGATGCCTGCCATGGGCGCGAGCACGAGGGGATTTTCCTGCAGAACGTTCCTGGTCGACATGGAGGCATTATAAAGCGCCGGGCGGCAGAAGCCAAAATAAAAAACCCCCGGGGAGTCTTTTCCCCGGGGGTTCAGAGAGGGCAGAGAGTGCTATTCCTTGGTGATGGTCGCGTTCCCCTGCTTGTCGATGTCGATCTTGGCGTTCAGAAAGTTGACCTTGTACCCCTTGTCCTTGAGCTTGTGATAGGCCATCTCGGCCCGCACGCCCGTGGCGCAGTGGGTAACGATCTTTTTGTCCTTGGGGAGCTCGGCCAGGCGGCCCAGGAGCTCCTCGTCGGGGATGAGCATGGCGCCCTTGATCATGCCGGCGTTCGCCTCGTCCGTGTTCCGAACGTCAAGAACGATCGTGTCGGCCGGGATGCCTGCGGCGATCTTTTTGAAATCATCAATGGATATTTCGCCGGGACGCGGCTTCGGAACGTAGACCGCTTCGGTTGCGAGGCTGCCGCGCTTGGTGGGATAGTTCGAATTGTCCCAGAGATCGTACCCGCCGACAACGACCGAGGTCTTCTTGTAGCCGGCCTTGTTCAGCTTCCGGGCGACTTCCATGGCGTCCTTGCCGCCTTCCTGGTCATACACGATGACCGGAGGCTTCTTGTCGGCAGGCGGCAGCTTCGAAAGAAGCTTGTCGGCATCAGCCGCAGGGAAGGTCACGGCGCCGGGGATGAACCCCTTTTTGGCTTTGCTTTCCGGCCGCACGTCGAGCATCACGTGGGGGATGTCGTTCTTGATGTACGACGCATTCAGGGAATGGGCGCTCAGTACTGAGTAGTTCTTCTTGTTCCACTCGGGCATGCCTTCATGGTACACTTTTACGTTCTTGTAGCCGAGCTGCTCTGCCTTCCTGGCAGAGTTTGGGCTCATGGCTCAGGTCATGCCCCCGCAGTAGAAGATGAGGGTGATGTCCTTGTTTCCCGGGAGCTTGTCCACATTGCCGGCAAAGGCCGCGTCGGGAATATTGACAGCCGTAGGAATGGAGCCTTCATAGAAGCGCGGCGCGGGACGGGAATCCACCAGCATGTACTTGCCTTTATCCGGTCCCATGGCAACGAGCTTCATCATCTCGTCGGTCGTGACCAGCTTTTCGGCAGGCACGGAAATGGGGGGCTTGGACGACACAAGGGTGGCGAACTTAGCCCCGTTTTTTTCGATGTATTCTACGCGGATCTCATGGCCCTTGCTGATGTCGCGAAGAGCTTCGGCCTCTTCGGTCTTGCCCTTGATGACGACCTTCAGCTTCGCAGGGTCGAACGTGAGGATCTCTGCGGCATCGTCGATCTTGACCTGCAGGGACTGGGACTTGAAGGCCGCGCCCTCTAAGTAGCCCCTGATATTGCCAGGTTCAGCTTTGTGGCAGGTAAGACAAATCTTTGCGTGAGTCGGTTTTTCCTGCGCTGCGACGTGCGCTCCGGGTGTCAGTACCACGAACCCGAAGACAAACAGGGCCGCGAGCATTGTGATGATCGGGCGTTTTGCAAACATCGGTTCCCTCCTAATAGCCGGCTTCTCAAAGCCGAGATTTTGGATCTTTCGAACGCAGCTGGTTTTTGCATTTTATGCTGTCTTCCTGTATTTTTTTGTCCAGACCTCCTTCGATGTTGATTTTCACGAACTGGCCCCTCAGGCAGGGCCACGCACGGGATTGACATTCATCGAGTTAGGTGCATTTCTATATAAAAAAACATTTTAACCGGTTGCCTGCGGCTACTAGCGTAACGTAGCGAATTTATGCCTGTATGCCTGTTTTTTTGGTGAATGTCGCATAGAATAATCGAAAGGACGGGTAGCGCGCCCCAAACCTGCATGCAGAAACACTGTTTTAGTATGTTATTATATGCGCAGATATATATATAGTCAATCTAAAATGGAAGATAGAATTAGTAATTATCTTTACTATGGCGGCCTTGACGGGGCGCTGGTTTTATGCTAAGCTTTTTTTTGCCACGACCGTGATTTTTTGTTTTGGCATGCTGAATTCCCTGGTAAATCAGTTAGATATGAGAGCCGGCAATAATCTGATTCGGCTTATAGTTGATTATAGCTTACAAGCGGGAGGTCACTTAGATCATGAGAAAGCAGAAGAGCAAACAGACAAAGCAGGGGCTGGCAGGGGGTACCGACAACGCTGACTGGACGAGAAGGAAGTTTATCGCCCGGGTCGGGGGGGCATTTCTCTCAGCCGGGGCACTCGGGACAGGGCTGCTGCTGCCCGATGCGATCATGGCCTCCGTGGCAACAGGCAGGGAGGTCACCATCGGCACCTTCGGGCCGTCGCACTGCTCGGCGACCTTCGTTTATGCCAGGCTGAAGGGCCTGTTTCAGGGCGGCCTGACCGTTAATCTCGTGAATTATCCGGATATGGGTGCCATAGCCAAAGACCTCATGAGCGGCAAGCTGGATTTCGGTCAGCTCGTGGTGCCCCTCGCCTTTGCGATGCATACCGGTTCGAAGCCCTTCACTACGAAGACCCCTGTGGTGATCCCGCAGATTGCCGGAACCAACGGCTCGGCCCTCGTCATACGCAGCGGCGCGCCGATCGCGAAACCCGCCGATTTCAAGGGCAAGACCGTGGCGAGCCATAATGCTCTGTCGGTCAATCATCTGATCAACGTCATGTTCTTCGAGTCGAACGGGCTGGTTCTTGACAAGGATGTGAAATACAAGCAGGTGGATCTGGAACGCGTGGGGCCGGCGTTGAAGGCCGGAGAGATCGACGCCTTCGTGATGCCCGAGCCCGCCAACGCCCTGGCCGAACATTCGGGGTCCGGGAAGATCTATCTTCTGAGCAAGTATATCTGGCCGAATCATCCCTGCTGCGCCCTTGTCTGCCGCAAGGATTTCTACGATAAGAACGCGTCCCTCGTGGCTGATGTGACCCGCTCCATGACCAGGGCGGGGCTGGCGATCAACGAGGCTGAAGACCGCGAGTCGACGATCGCGCTGCTTCAAAGCTCCGACGTCTACAAGTTCGACAAGATCCCGGCCCCGGTCCTGATGAGCGCCTTCACACCCGGCCGGGCGGACTTCTATCCCTTCCCCTACCAGAGCAGCGCACTCATCATCATCGACATCATGAAGCGCCTCGGTCTGCTCGCCAAGGATGTGAACGACAAGAAGCTGGCCGGCGAGGTCTTCCTGTCCGGACTCTCGCGCAAGCTCATGAAAGAGGTGGGTGCAGAAGCGCCGGTCAAGGATCACCGGATGGAGAAGATCCTCGGAAAAATTAAGACCTTCGGCGCCTAAGACCGATCCCACTATCGGCCGAGCCGTCAGTCTTGCCTTTTTGGCCGCAGGGCTTCATTGCCCTGCGGCCCTGCTTTTTTAGCCGTAGGTCCATTCAACGCAGGCCTGTCCCGCGACAGGCCTTTCCGGAACCCCTGCAGGGAAAAAAGCCTTGACAATAGTGGACTTATCCTATATATTGGGTGTCTTTCGTCCGGACGGGTTTTTATGTTTGATGCCTTATCAAGCAAATTAGAGGCTGTTTTCAAGAAGCTCCGGGGACGGGGCGTCCTCAAGGAAGAGGACGTGAAAGAAGCCCTGCGGGAAGTGCGTCTTGCGCTCCTTGAAGCAGATGTCAACTTCAAGGTCGTGAGGGAATTCGTGGGCAGGGTCCAGGCGCGTGCCGTGGGGCAGGACATCCTTTCGAGCCTTACGCCCGGCCAGCAGGTGATCAAGATCGTGAACGAGGAGCTTGCCGGGCTCCTCGGCGGTGTTCAGGCGAAGCTCCATCTTGCGCCCAATCCTCCCACCATCATCATGATGATGGGCCTGCAGGGCTCCGGTAAGACAACAACAGCAGGCAAGCTTGCGAAGTATTTCCGGAAGGACGGGCGGCGCGTGCTGCTCGTACCGGCCGACACGCGCAGACCCGCGGCTGCACAGCAGCTCGCAACGCTGGCGCGACAGGTTGGCGTGGATATTTTCTCCTCGGAGGAGAAAGATCCCGTGTCCATCTGCCGTGCCGCGGCAGCGCAGGCGATCCAGTCCCTGCATGAAGTGGTGATCCTTGATACGGCGGGCAGGCTCCAGATCGACGAGCCGCTCATGGATGAGCTCCGGCAGATCAAGGCCGCGGTGAAGCCGCAGGAGACGCTTTTCGTCGCCGATGCCATGACCGGCCAGGAGGCCGTGAACATTGCCGAGGCCTTTGACCGAGGTATAGGCTTTGACGGAGTCGTCCTGACCAAGCTCGACGGCGACGCCCGGGGCGGCGCAGCGCTTTCCATCAAGGCGGTGACGGGCAGGCCCATCAAGTTCGCGGGCATCGGCGAAAAGCTGGATGCTTTGGAGCCGTTCCATCCCGACCGCATGGCGTCCCGCATCCTCGGCATGGGCGACGTGCTTTCGCTGATCGAAAAGGCTCAGGCGGCAGTGTCGCCCGATGAAGCGCTCTCTCTTGCCAGGAAGATGCAGCGGAACGCCTTCAGCCTGGAGGATTTCCGCGATCAGATACGGCAGGTCAAAAAGCTCGGTTCCCTTGATCAGATCATGGGGATGATCCCGGGCCTGAACAAAATGAAGCTGGGCGACGCGAAGCCCGATGACGGGCAGCTTGCCAGGGTGGAGGCGATCATTAATTCCATGACGCCGAAGGAGCGGACGGACGCAATGATCATCAACGGCAGCCGCCGCCTCCGCATAGCCCGCGGGAGCGGGACCCAGGTGCAGGACGTGAACCGGCTGCTGAAGCAGTTCGCCGAGATGCGCAAGATGATGAAGAGCATGTCAGGCGGCAAAATGGGAAAGTTCGCAAAAATGTTCGGCGGGATGAGATAGTGCAAGCACGAAGCACGAATAAAAGAAAGCTGGAGAAATTTGGATTTATTTAGCATTTAGGTTTTCGATAGTAGAAATTGACGTTGACGAAAGAGGTGAAACAATGGCTGTACGAATCAGACTGAAGAGAATGGGGAGCCATAAGAAGCCGTTCTACCGGCTTGTTGTTGCCGATTCCCGTTCGCCCCGTGACGGCCGGTTTATCGAGACCGTGGGCACCTACGACCCCAGCAAGAACCCGGCGGCGGTCACCGTGGACCAGGAGAAGACCCTGGACTGGCTGAAGAAGGGCGCGATCCCGTCCGATACGGTCAGGACGCTGCTTTCCCGGGCCGGCATCATGAAACAGTTTGCCGAGGCCCGTTAAGTCGATCACGGGAAACGGTATGTTCTCCGGCAATCCAGGCGAATGCTCATCACCATCGGCAAAGTACTGAAGCCCTGGGGGGTTCGGGGCGAAGTTAAGATCGCGCCCCTCACGGACCACCCCGGACGGTTCACATCGCTCTCGAGGGTTTATCTTGTTTCCCCGGCAGGGGCCGAGAAGGAATGCGCCGTCAAGGCGGTGAGATACCATCAGGACACACCGCTCCTGCTGCTGGAGGGGTTCGAGACGCCTGAAAACGTGCGCGGCCTTGCCGGCTGGCTCGTCATGATACCCGAAGAAGAAGCCCTGCCGCTGCCCGAGGGACGATACTACTGGTTCGAGCTTATCGGCATGGAAGTGGTGTCCGAGGCTGGAGAGAAGCTCGGCACGATCATTGATATCTTCGAAACCGGCAGCAACGATGTGTATGTTATGAAGCATGCGGGCAGGGAAGTCTATATTCCCGCAACAGCCGAGGTCGTGAGGGAGATAGATCGGAAGACGAAGCGGATGACCATCCATCTTCTGGACGGTTTGATGGAATGAGCCCCGCCTTGGGCGGGCCCGGTTCTGCTATGCGACGACTGAACGTTCATGTGCTCACCCTCTTCCCGGGGATTCTGGCGGGGCCGCTGAACGAAAGCATCCTGAAGCGGGCCCGGGACAAGGGCCTGCTTGACGTTGATATCCGGAACATCCGGGATTATACGGATGACAAGCACAAAACAGCCGACGACAGCCCCTACGGCGGCGAACCGGGCATGGTCCTGAAGCCCGAACCGATCTTCAAGGCCATCGAGGCCCTGCGGGCCGAGCATCGGGATGAGCAGTTCCTGACCATTTTGCTTTCGCCGCAGGGAAGTATTTTCGATCACCGCCACGCGGAGCGCCTTTCGGAAGAACGGCGCAGGATCGTCCTGCTCTGCGGCCACTACGAAGCAGTGGACGAACGTGTGCGGGCCGCCCTGGTTGACGAAGAACTCTCCATTGGGGACTACGTGCTCACCGGCGGGGAGCTTGCGGCACTCGTCGTAATCGATGCGGCAGCGCGGCTGCTTCCCGGTGTGCTCGGTGATGAGGAGTCGGCATACCGGGACTCCTTCGGTGACGGACTGCTCGACCATCCGCACTACACCCGGCCGGCTGAGTTTCGGGGGATGAAGGTGCCCGACGTTCTGCTGTCAGGCAATCACGAGGCGGTCCGGAAGTGGCGCCGCCGCGAGGCGCTTAGGGCGACGCTCCTGAAACGGCCGGACCTGCTTGCGGCCGCCGAGCTGACCGAGGAAGACAGGGCGATGCTCGCCGATCTCAGGCGCGAAATGAGCGGATGAGTACTGCGCAGCGTGGCCGTCGCATCACCGATACAGAGTCTTCGTGTCGAACGAGTGTTTTTTTAACGTATTACTACGGTATTATTTTTTAGCGGATATGCTTTTTGGGAGGTTCTCAATGAACATTATTCAGGCCATAGAAAAAGCGCAGTTCAAGGAAGGGATCCCGAGCTTTCACGTGGGAGACACGGTCCGCGTGCACGCGAAGGTCGTCGAGGGAGACAAAGAGCGCATCCAGGTCTTCGAAGGCGTGGTGATCGGCAGGCAGGGCGGCGGCACCCGCGAGGTCATCCGGGTGCGGAAGCTCTCCTATGGCGTCGGCGTGGAGCGGCTCTTTCCGCTTCATTCCCCCCTGATCGACAAGATCGAAGTGGGCAAGCAGGGCAAGGTACGCAGAGCCAAGCTCTACTTCCTGAGAGATTTGCGCGGGAAAGCTGCGCGCATCAAGGAGAAGGCTCGCATTTTTGCCTCCGCCGCAGGCAAAGAGCAGGAAGCAGCAGCTCAGCCGGAACAGCAGTAACGTCGCAGTGAACAGCAGGGCGGTTCCGCCTGCGCCGGTCTTTATTTGCGACAGCGGCGGCGGGCCGCGCAGGATACGAACAATTCCTTCGAGAGGTGCCTATGCCCCGAGGCATTTCCCCCTCAGGGGGGCACAGGTCAGGCCGGACCCGTGACATGGTCGGCGGCCTGTTCGATCCCCTCTCCTATGAACAAGATGCCTGGAAGCAGGGGTTCCGGCTTATCGCCGGCCTTGACGAGGCAGGCAGAGGTCCTCTGGCCGGGCCCGTTGTTGCCGCTGCGGTCATTCTTCCCGAAGGTCTGCTGATCCCCGGCGTGACAGATTCAAAGGCGCTCTCTCCGAAGCAGCGTGACCGGCTTTACGACGTTATCAGTGAAAAAGCGATCGCCTCGGCAGTCGGTATGGCCGATGTGGAGACCATCGACCGGGTGAACATCTATCAAGCGACCATCATCGCCATGGAGAGGGCCGTCGAGGCGCTCATTGCAGCGCCGGATTATCTGCTCATCGACGCCCTCGCCCTTCCCCGGGTCCCTCTGCCGCAGAAACCCATCATCAAAGGCGATTGCCTGAGCCACTCCATCGCCGCCGCATCGATCATTGCCAAGGTGACGCGCGATCGTCTGATGCAGGAACTTCACGAACAGTATCCGCAGTACAATTTTAAAAAGCACAAGGGCTACGGTACGGCGGAACATCTCGAACTGCTGCGGACCCACGGTCCCTGCGCGGCGCACCGACGCAGCTTCGAGCCTGTGGCGCGCCTCTGCGCCGGGAGCATGCAGTGACGAAGGAGCGGAAAAAGCTCGGCCAGGAGGGCGAGGACCGTGCGGCCCGGTATCTGGCCAAACGGGGGTACCGGATCATCGAGCGTAACTACAGCACGCGGCAGGGCGAGATCGATCTTATTGCCCTGCATCGCGGTGAGCTGGTGTTCGTCGAGGTCAAGACCAGAGCGAACGACTCCTACGGTCGGCCGGAGCTTGCCGTTGATCCGCGCAAACAGCGCCGGATGGTTCTGGCCGCGCTCGGGTATCTGAAATACCGGAACATGCACCAGGTGCCCTGCCGGTTCGACGTGGTGGCCATCAGCGCGTCCACGGAAGGGGAAGTGGAGCTTATCGAACACGCCTTTGCCATGGACCGTACATATCTCTAGCGCTGTGCGTGACTGCTTATCCAGATGAGGAGGATCCATGCTGACGCTGCTCAAGAAGATCAATCTTTTTGCCGGGCTGACCGACCCGGAGCTCGAAAAGATCCGGAAGATCTGCGTGGGGGAGACCGTTGCGAAGGATGCGGTCATATTCAAAGAAGGAGATTCCGGCGACAAGTGCTGCATGATCCTGAAGGGAGAAGTGCGCATCAGCAAGTTTATCCCGAACATCGGCGAAGAGGCCCTTGCCGTGCTCAAGACCGGAGACTACTTCGGCGAAATGGCGCTGATAGACAATTTTCCGCGGTCGGCCCACGCGATCGCGAACGTCGATTCGTCGCTCATCGTGATCAAGAAGGCAGATCTCGACAACATCCTCATCATGGACCGGGAGCTGGGCTTCAAGCTGCTCCTGACCTTCACCAAGACCCTTTCCCTCCGCTTGCGCGAAATGAACGACAAGATGGCGGGCTTCCTCGCCCTGGCAGGAGGGTTCTGAGAATTATCCATTGTGTCATCCCATCCTCTGCGGTATAGTATCAGTGCCTCGCACCCGTATGCATGCCCGGCCGCACGATCGTTCGATGTGCCCGGGAGTGCTCACCCGTACCCCAAGATTGACAATGCCGGAAAAAACTTTTACCACAGAGTCAGGTCGGACACGGAGGGACCCGTTCAATTATTACGACTTGTTCTCAGTGCCTCAGTGCCGGCGCGGTAGATTTTTAACGTTTTACGAATAGATAAAAGGTTGTTAAAGCCCACTGTATGACGAAATTGCACAAGCATAAGATCGGCATGATCAGCCTCGGCTGCCCCAAGAACCAGGTGGACGCCGAGCAGATGCTCGGCGTTCTGGCAGGCGCGGGGTTTACGATTACGGCGGACCAGGCCGAGGCCGATGTGATCGTGGTGAACACCTGCGGCTTTATCGAGTCGGCCAAGGAAGAGTCCATCGAGGCCATCCTCGAGGCCGCGCGGATGAAGAACGAGGGGCGGTGCAAGTCCGTCATCATCGCGGGCTGTCTTGCCCAGCGGTACCGGGAGGAGCTGCTGCAGGAGCTGCCCGAGGCAGACGTCGTGATCGGTACGGCCGAGGTCGGCCGGATCGCCGAGATCTGCTCGCAGGTGCTCGAAGCAGGGATTTCCGTGATCCGCGTCTCCGAGCCGGTGAGCGTCTTCGGCCTGCCCCGGGTCAGTACCACGCCCCGGCACTACCGGTATCTCAAGATCGCCGAGGGCTGCAGCAATCGCTGCTCCTACTGCGCCATTCCCCTGATCCGGGGTAATTTCCAGAGCAGGCCCGCGTCGTCCATCATTGAGGAGGCCGGGGCGCTCGCGGAGGAAGGCGCCAGGGAGCTGATCCTGCTGGCCCAGGATTCCACGGCCTATCAGGACGCGGAGATCGACCTGCCAACGCTTGTGAAAAAGCTGACAGCGGTCCGTGGCGTCGAGTGGCTGCGCGTTATGTATGTCTATCCCGGCAGGGTGAGCGACCGTCTCATGGAGGTCCTTGCCGAAGAAGAGAAGGTCTGTTCGTACCTTGACATGCCGATCCAGCACATCGATGATGCGATCCTCAAGGCCATGAACCGCCGGTCCACTTCCGACGACATCCGGCGGACCATCGATGCGCTCAGGAAACGCGTGCCCGGCATTGCCCTCAGGACGTCGCTCATCACGGGATTTCCCGGCGAGACCGAGGCCGCCTTCAAGCGGCTCCTTGCTTTCGTGAAGGAGGCGGAGTTCGACCACCTCGGCGTGTTCGCCTATTCACCGGAAGAGGGAACCTCGGCCTATGATCTGGCTTCTCAGGTTCCCGGAGAGGCGGCCTCGGAACGCCTGGACAGGATCATGCAGGCCCAGGCAAAGATATCGCTCAAGAAGAACCGTGCTTTGGTCGGTTCGATGAAGACCGTTCTGGTCGACGGCATGCAGGACATGACGCTCGTGGGCAGGCTTGCTATTCAGGCGCCGGAGATCGACGGAGTTGTGTATCTTTCCGAGACGGACGCGCAGCCGGGAGAGTTCGTGCAGGTCGTGATCACGGGCGCAACAGAATACGATCTCGTGGCGGAGGCTGTGAGCCAGGCGCCCCAAGCAGCGAAGTCGGCCGAAAAAAGCAGCCGCGCGCGCTAGCCTGCGCCCCTTGCGGAGACAACTTAAACGCTCTTTGCGCCCGGCAATGCGCTCCCGAATATTTATCCCGTCAGACCCTCCTTTGCACTTGCTTTTTCCCGCTGTCTATACTATCTTTCCTTATAAATCGGACAGTTACGACAACGCTTCGCACTCATGACCCGTATCTCCGATAACTTATGAAAACCGACCTCACATTTTTTACCCCGTTAGAGATATTCAGAAAACTCTCATCAGGGGATCATATTATCTGGATACTCAGCGGAGCATAAAACCATCATGCATCGTGCAATAACCAGTACTCTAACGGGGTTTACCAACGAGCCGGGCTCCACGCTGCTTGAGAGGTTCAGGAAGACACTGAAGGACGTCAGGTACTTCGACATCCTCGTCGGGTTCTTTCGCACCAGCGGGTTCTTCAATCTTCGACAATAACAAAAAGGACCATTTGGAGCAGCCTGATCATGCCAATTCAAAGAGATCTCTTCGGCAAACAGAGAATCCCGGATGTTGCTACGGCCTCCGGCATACGGGACAATCACTCGCGCGGGATTGTCGGGGATTTTTTAAATGGCAACATCAATGACGGCACGCGGTTGTCAGTCATGTCGGCATTTTTCACGATCTACGCCTATGATGCCCTGAAGAAGCGGCTTGACCGGATCGAACACATGGATTTTCTCTTCGGCGAGCCGCGCTTTATCCGTTCTCTTGATCCTGACAAGACCGAGAAAAAGGCATTCATCATTGATGCAAGCGGGCTCAAGCTCGCCAACACGCTGGAACAGAAGCGAGTGGCCCGGGAATGTTCCGCCTGGATACGCGACAAAGTCTCCATCAGGTCGGTGATCAAGTCGGGGCTAACTTTAGGGACGTTCGTTCTCAGAGTGCATTGCGATGAGCGTCAAAGCCATCCTCGCCGATCCCGGCAGCCCTGATGTCCTGCGGCTTGAGAAGGAAATTGATGGGCTGGTTTACCCCGTTAGATGATATGCTGAATTTACGGGTTGGCAGTCCTTCACGGAGTGGATGTAAAAGACAACTATGCGCAAACAGAAAACTTTACTCTCTAACGGGGTGAACAAGCTCTACGGCCTCACGAAAGATGAGATAAAGATTGATGGTCTCGTAAAAAGTCCCCAGTGCCGTCATTGCGAGGAGCGGAGCGACGAAGCAATCTTGATTTTTCAAACGGTTATGAACTGCGAGATTGCTTCGCTTCGCTCGTAAAGACACGTTTCCAGACTTTTTACGAATGTATCAAGATTGTGGAGGGGAAATACGGTAAATGACGAAGCTGTTTGACATGACAAAGGGGGTATTCGAAACGAACGCGACTCTCGCGTATATTGACCTGTGTGGCACAAAGGATCTGTATAAAAGCGATAAACCGATTAACGATCAAGCGGAGAGAATGGCCGAAAATTTCTTATTGCCGTTTTTTCTTAAGTTTGCCGAAATGTTTCCTCAACCCGATGCGAAAAGCTTGTTCAATGTGTACATTTACGGCGATTCCATTATGATGTGTCGCCGATACCGGTCAGAGGGTGCTATGGCGACTTTGATTGAGTTTCTGCTTTCATATCAACTTGAGCTGCTGCAAAAAAGTCCGCCGTTGTTGAGCAGGGCCATGATCGGCAGATATCCATTTTTCTATCTTAATGTTCCGCCACAGTCATGCAATACAACATTTGCACCAGAACACTTACATATAAGCTTATGCGGCGGTAAAGGTCTTGTAGCGATGGACGAGCTTCTGCATGGGTTACCGGCAGGTGTATATGTTTCCTCTGATTTGAGAGATGAATTGGATCAGGTAGTCAAGGATCGATTGATGCCTGTACATTGCCGGAATTTAAGCTTCATCAAACATGCTGATGGAAAAAAGATCGCAGAGAATCTCCTCTGCCATGCGTTAAGCGAGAACGCTATTGACCGGTTGTTGAAAGCAGGGTCAAAGATCGCGCTCTCTCAAGAATTACTCAAGGATGCCCTTGAGAAGTCAGAGTATCAAGACGAAGTGATGAAAAAGTTATCGCCGTGGTTTGAAGCTCATCTGGACCTCGCTACGGAAATTAAATAGTGAGGTATTCGGTTGAGCATGAAAACACGTTACCTTTTTATTGATGAATCGGGGAATTTTGATTTCAGCCTGAACAAGTGCTAATTTTATAGGGAGGCTGTGCATTGACCGATAAGGACGATATGAGCCGCAGGTGCGCGCTGCCGAAAAGCCGGTTTTTTGAGCTGAAATCGTGCTTTGAGCGAACGGACAGGGTCACGCTGCTGTTAGCCGACAGGGTTTCAAATGGCCGAGACCTAACCTTTCAATTGGCCGAAGGGAAGCCTTTCATCCGGCCGCCGATGACGGGTATGGTAAACCATTATGACTGAACCTCATCTTTATCCTCGATATGCAAGGCCGCGCCTCGTTGAAGCTCTGGCCGACACGCCGGTTGTGCTGTTACACGGACCGCGCCAGAGCGGAAAAACTACGCTGGCGCAGATTGTGGGCGCCGCGGCAGGCTATGCCTATATCACATTCGATGACGACGTACAACTGGCCGCGGCCCTTTCCGATCCAGTGGGTTTTATCGCCGATCTTCCCGACAGAGCGGTGCTGGATGAAGTGCAGCGCGCGCCCGGTTTGTTCACAGCAATCAAAACGGCGGTGGACCGCCGACGCACGCCGGGTCGGTTCATCCTGACCGGCTCGGCTAATATACTGCTGGTCCCGAAGCTCGCGGATTCCCTGGCAGGTCGCATGGAAATTTTGCGTTTGCACCCGCTGGCGCAGTGCGAACTCGCAGGGACAACTTCCGGTTTCCTTGACACGTTATTTAAGAAAGCCTTTGTGGGAAGACGACACGAACGCCTCGGACCGGAACTCGTCAGGCGGATTGTAGCGGGCGGATATCCCGCAGCGCTCGTACGGGAATCTGAGCGCCGCCGCGCCGCTTGGTACCGCGATTATGTGGAGACGCTTGTCCAGCGCGACGTGAGAGAACTGGCGCGTATCAGCTCACTCGAAGCGCTTCCGAGACTCCTGCAGCTTGCCGCGGGACAGACGGCTCGGCTCGTGAATGTGACCGAGCTGGCCAGTCCCTTTCAATTGAGCCGCCCGACGATCCGTGATTATGTAACTTTGCTGGAGCGGGTATTTCTGCTGGATTTGTTGCCTTCCTGGCACAGTAACCGGATAAGCCGTTTGATCAAGACCCCCAAACTGCATGTGGGTGATACGGGCTTGGCTTCCGCACTGCTCGGCCTGGATGCACCGGCCCTGACCAAGGATCGCGCTGTTCTGGGTCAGCTTTTGGAGACCTTCGTGTTTCAGGAGCTTCGCAGGCAGGCAAGTTGGCAGGATACCGTCATTGCTTTTTACCATTTTCGTGACAAAGACGGCACAGAAGTAGATATCGTGCTTGAACGCGGAGCGCATGAATTGGCCGGCATCGAGGTTAAAGCGTCTGCAACAGTCACCGGGGCCGATTTCCGAGGCATGCGCAAACTCAAGGAAGCATCCGGCAAGCGCTTCACGGCCGGCGTCGTGTTGTACGACGGGGAAAGCACCGTGGGCTTCGGAGACGGCCTCTTTGCTGTACCAATCAGGGCTTTATGGGAAACCAAATGATGATCATGGCTTGAGAGTAGAATCCCCAAAGTAAAAGCATATTTCAAAGCGCATGGGCAGGTCGATAATACCGAGTATCGAAGGATGTTTAATGTTACGCGCTATGCGGCAACTCGCGAACTTAAGAGACTTGAAGATACTCTTTGCGGTGCCCGGTTTTCCGCAGCTCCTACCTTTCGATCATGCTCCGATACAGGTTTTTGGTCTTCTCGTCGGGCTCGACGTCGAGCTCCCTGCTCAACGACCGCTGACACCGCTCGAAGACCCGTATGGCATCGCTGCGCCGGCCCGCTCCCGCATGCCAGGCCATGAGCCATCGGCAGGACCGTTCGTTGCAAGGATCGGCCTGGAATAATCGGTCCCGCGCCGCTGCGGCTTTGTCGCGGTCTCCCAAAGAATCTGCTATGACGGCAACATCGTCCAGTGCCATGAGAAAGGCGGTCCGCAGGGAATCCCGCGTCAGCGTTGCCCAGTCTTCATACATATCTTCCGGCAGAAAATCTCCCTGATAGAGGGCCAGGGCACGTTCGTATTCTTCCAGGGCCTTCCCGGTATTTCCCTCCGCGCTCTGCTGCTTCGCTGCTGACAGGTGTGCGCGGAAGGCATGCGTGTCCGTCCATGCACCGTCGGGATTCAGCATCACAAGATCGCCCTCCTGAGCTATGGTCGGGCCGTGGCCGTTCTGCTGTCCATCAGGGTCGAGCAGTTTCCGCAGCCGGTACAGGAGGCTGGAGAAGGCTTTGGCTGCGCCGACGCTGTCCGATGCCGTCAAGAGCGCATCCATGGCCGCATCGCGCGTCGTCTTTGTACCTTCCCGGGACACCAGGAATTTGATCAGCGCCTTGGCCCGCCGGCTCTTCCATTCACCGTCGCTTACCTCTGTCTTGCCGCGCAGGACCCGGAAGCCGCCGAGGCAGTAGATGCTGACAGGCGGAGCGTCGGCTGCCGGACCGCGGCCGGCCAGCAGCTTTGTGCAGTATTCGGTGCAGATCCCTTCCGCGAGCGCCCTCTTTGCGATATTCGCCACTTCCTGCGGAGTGAATAAATGGAAATACGTGAAGCCACGTTCTTCGCCGAGAGCAAAGGCGGCGCGGATATGGCGGCGGATCTCAGCAGTTTTCTTTCGCGCCAGTTTAAGCACGGCGAGCGCCAGGTGCACGTTGGCCTCCTGCTGGGCCGCGCCGATCTGACGGAAAATCCTGAGCGCCTCAGACAGGTCCCGTCCTGCCTGCGCGTACTTGCCCAGCCTGGTGAGGATCACGCCTCTCGCTGCGAGCGATACGGCATAGAACAGCCTGCTGCCTGATCGTGCTCTGACCGTAAGCGCAGCCGTGCATTCCGCCAGAGCCGCGTCGAGACGACCCTGGTGCAGCTCGCTGATCGAAAGAAGATGGCAAGCAGAGGTGGTGAAGAAGGAGTTTTCCATTTCCCGGCCCTTGCGCTTGCAGTCGCCCAGCAGGGTCTGGGCCGCTTCATGGTCGCCCGTAGCGATCTTGAGCCATCCGCCGATGTTCAGGGACAGGAAGTCGAAGGCCTCCAGGTCGTAGGCATGGGCGAGGCCGCTGCACCGGTCGATGCTTTCCTGCGCCTCGGCGAAGTTTCCTTCGAAGAGCGCCGTCATTGCCTGGGCCATGGAAAGGGCCGCCTCGCCGCCTGTCTCGTCGGGAATGGCGGTGAGGGCCAGGAAGCCTTTTTTTACCGCCTCACGGGCCAGGCGGAAATCGCCCAGATAGATGGAGCAGGGCGCGAGGTAGATGGCGCTCTGGATCTGGTAGAACGCGTCGCCGGTCTTCCGGAACAGGTCGAGGGCCTCGGACAGCGCAGCCGCTCCTTCGCGCAGCCTGCCGATGAAGAAACAGGCCGTGCCCAGGGCCAGCAGCAGGCGCGCCTTGCTCTCCGGCGACACCCGGGCGCTTTGGCGCAGCAGGGTCCGGGCGCGCACGGCAGCGCGTTCCATGCGTTTGAAATCGCCGCCCGTATAGAAGCAGGCCTCGATGATGCCGCCGAGAGAAAGCATCTTGCCCTGAAAGCCCTGCTGCGCCCCCTTGCCGGCTTTAAACTCTCCAAAGGCCCGGTCAAAGAGCGTCAGCGCCCTGCGCGGATCGGTGAAACGGCAGGAAACGGCGCGGGTAAAGAGGAACCAGGGTCGCTCGCCGTAATCAAGCGGAAGCGCCTCGATCCAGCGAAGCAGGGTCTGTGTCTGTCCCCGGGCGATCAGCTCCAGGCAGCAGGCCTCGATCAGTGTGACGGCCTTCTCGAACTGGCCCGATTCGATGCAGAGGTTCACGGTGCGTACCGGATCGCCCGCTTTCCGGAAGTACTCGGCAGCGAGGGTGTACAGTTTTTTTACCTCGCCCGGCATGGCCTGGGCGAGAAGCTTCTTGCGCAGAAAACCCCGGAACAGGGCGTGGTAGCGAACTACTGTTGCACCGTCGTCCAGAGCGGTAATGAACAGGTTCCGTTTGCGGAGCTCCTCGACCAGCGTCCGCGTTGACGGCTTGCCCCGCGGCGCTGAGGGCGGCAGGCCCGTCAGCAGCTCCATGAGCTGTTCGGGCAGGTAGTCGACGATCGATGTGCGCAGCAGGAATTCCTGCATCTCAGAGGGCAGGTGAGAGAAAACCTCCTGAGCGAGGTAATCGAAGACATGGTTCTGGAATCCCGCAGGGCCGTGGTCGGCAATGGACAGAGGACGGGCCAGGGATGAGCGGGCGCTGGCAAGGTACTCGTGCATCAGGACGAGTCCGGCGGCCCAGCCTTCGGCCATCTGGTTCACCATCGCTGTTTCCTTGACGCCAAGATGCATGCCGAAGACATCGCTGAAAAGGGTCTGCACCTCCGTATCGTTGAACTTGAGCTCATCGCCGGCGATCTCGCCCACGGCGCGCCGGGCGCGGAGCCGCGCGACCTCGAGATCAGGCTGCGTACGGGAGATGAGCATGAACCTGATGTGCGGGGGGGTCGAGTCGATAAGCGCTTTGAAGATGGGTTTGAGGGAGTAGGGTGCAGACACCAGATTGTAGTCATCGAACACGACGAGCCCCCCGTCGGGCAGCGATCCGAAGACCTGGTCGATCCAGCGGGAGAAGCTCCGGTACATGCCGCCGGCGCCGTACCGGTTCTGGGGCACGACGGGAAGTTTCGTCAGATGTCGGGGAAAGGAGCGTTGCATTGCCTGGCCGAGACAGGACAGGAACACAGCGGGGTTTTCGTCCTCCTGGTCCATGTTGTACCAGACCGTCGCCTCGGGGAGCGAATGCACGTAATCCGCGGCGAGCGTGCTTTTCCCCTGGCCTGCCTGGCCGTGGATGACCACCAGTTTTTTGTCTTCCCAGGCCCGCAGCTTGTTCGCAAGCCGTTCGCGCCCAAGGATGTTGACGGGTCGGGGGGGCAGGATCTTCGTAAGATTCATGCCGGCGCCTCATATATTCGTGTGTGGATAGTGTGGTGCGGGATGATGTAAGGCGATTATAGGTGCGAAAAACCGGAAAATCAACAAAAATTTTTGGGAGCGGGGTTCGGATCTTGCCGCGGTATTTTGCCGGAGGAAAAAAGGGACAGTCCCCTGTGAGAGGGGGACAGTCCCTTTTTTCGTTTGATTTTGCCCATCCCTGATGCTATTATGTGCGTTACGCTCAAACGAGGTGTCTTCTTATGCTCAAAACATGGCTCCATCAGATCAAGCAGTCTTTCGAAAATGCCCGGGAAACGACGCTGACCTTCTGGACCTCGCGAGTTCTTCCCCTGCTCAAGGCGCTCACGTGGAAGAAGGTAGTGCTGATTCTGATCGTATTAGGGCTTGCGGCCCTCCTGGTGGTAGTCCTGCTCTTTGCTGTTTATTCCATCGGACTGCCGACCGTCGAGGCACTGAAGGATTATAAGCCGCTGACGGGCACGACCATCCTGGCCGATGACGGCCGGGTCCTGGGCAGGATCAGGATCGAGAAAGGTGTGTACGTGCCGCTCGACCGGATGCCGAAGTTCCTGCTCGGCGCCGTGCTCGCCACCGAGGATCCCCGTTTCTACGAACATGAAGGTCTGGACTACCGGGGTATTCTGCGCGCTGCGCTGAAGGACATCATCTCGGTGCAGCTGAAGCAGGGAGGCAGCACCATCACGCAGCAGCTTGCCAAGGTGGTGTTCCTGTCGCCCGAGCGGACGGTCAAGCGCAAGATCAAGGAAGTGCTTATTGCGCGGCGGCTCGAGAAGGAGCTATCGAAGAACGAGATCCTCGAGCTCTATCTCAACAAGATCTATTTCGGCCACGGAGCCTATGGCGTACAGATGGCGGCCAAGACCTATTTCGGCAAGGATATCTGGAGCATCAATCAGGCGGAGGCGGCGCTGCTGGCGGGCCTTCCCAAGGCGCCTTCGGTCTACTCTCCTTACAATGACGTCGACCTGACCAAGGTGCGCCAGTCGCAGGTGCTGCGCAGGATGGTGGATGAGAACTATATCACCGAAGAGCAGAGCGCCGAGATCTACAATAAAACATTGAGCCTCGAGAACCTGCGGCCCCAGGAGGACATGGCGCCGCACCTTGTGGACCAGATCAGAAAGCACCTCGAAGCGGCCTACGGTCCGGAAAAAATGTTCGAGAGCGGCGTGACGGTCTATACTTCCATCAACATCGACATGCAGCGTGCAGCCGTGATGGCGCTGAAGGATGGGCTCCGGAACCTCGACAAGCGGCAGGGCTTCCGCGGGCGCTTTGGTTACAAGGAACTGAAGGCCATGCCGATCCAATGGGGCAAACTCTATGTGCTGGTAAAACCCGGTGAGACCTTCAACGCTCATGTGCTCGAAGTGGGCGAAGCGCATCTCTCGGTCAGGGGGCGTGGTCTTATCGGCCGCATCAGCCGCGACGACATGGCCTGGGCGCTGCTGCTGCCGAAGAAACGGCGCAACGACCCCGATGAATACCGGAAGCCAGGGGATATCATCCAGGCCGGCGACATCCTGAAGGTGCGGCTGAAGGAATTTGACCAGAAAAAAATGACAGCTGCGTTTATCCTTGACCAGACGCCCTATGTCGAAGGGGCGGTGGTGGCCATCGAGCCCTATACGGGTTACGTCCGCGCGCTCGTGGGCGGATTCGATTTCATGGAGGGCGGGTTCAACCATGCCACCGAGGCGTATCGCCAGCCGGGGTCGGCGTTCAAGCCCTTTATCTATGGTGCGGCCCTTGAGAAGGGGCATACTCCTGCCAGCATTCTGCTGGACCTGCCGGTGATCCACGACAAGACCGAAGAGGACAAGGGGTGGAAGCCCGAGAACTACGACAACCGATTTCTCGGACCCATGCGCATGCGCCGGGCCCTGGCTCTGTCGAGGAACACGGCCACAGTGCGGCTTCTTGAGTCGATCGGTCTTTCACGGGCCGTGGACTTCGCGCGCCGGGCCGGCATCACCAGCCCCATCAGCAATGATTTTACATCGGGCCTCGGTTCATCGTCGGTCACGCCCCTGGAGCTCATAACGGCCTACGCGACCATCGCGGGCCAGGGCGTCCGGGTCGAGCCGATTACCGTCAAGAGCGTTGTGGACAATGCCACGGGCGCGGTGCTCGAAAGCTATCAGCCCGATCCCCAGGAGACCATCGACCGCAATACGGCCTTTTTGCTCACCAGCATGCTCCGGAGCGTTGTGGAAGAGGGCACCGGCCGCGGCGCCAAATGGTTGAACAGGCCGCTTGCAGGAAAGACGGGCACTACGAACAATTACGTGGACGCCTGGTTCGTGGGGTTCACGCCGAACCTCGTAGCAGGCGTCTGGGTGGGCTATGACCGGGCCACAGCATCGCTGGGCGACCGCGAGACAGGCTCGCGGGCCGCGCTGCCGGTCTGGACGGCCTTCATGTCCAGGGCGCTCGAAGGAAAGCCGGTGGAAGAATTTACCGTGCCCGAGGGCATCGTCCAGGTGCAGATCGATGACGAGAGCGGGCTGCTGGCTCCTGAAGGTTCGGCCGACGGCATCCCCGAATACTTCCTGCGCGGCACGGAGCCCACGAAATATGCCGAGAGCGCGAAGAAGCAGCGGGCAGGCCAGTTCTACATGCTCGACCAGGGAGGGCCGTCAGACGCCAGGAAGAAAGCCGACCAGCTGATCGACGAGGATGCGGACTGATCATGGATTACAAGACCACACTCAACCTTCCGAAGACCGATTTTCCCATGAAGGCCAATCTCCGGGACCTGGAACCCCGGGTGATCGCACAGTGGCAGGAGCGGAACATCTACGGGCTGCTGCAAGAGCAGGCTGCGGGCAGGCCCCGGTTCATTCTGCATGACGGGCCTCCCTATGCCAACGGCCATATCCATATCGGCCATGCCCTGAACAAGATACTGAAGGACATCATCGTCAAGTATAAGACCATGGAAGGCTTTGCCTCGCCCTATGTGCCGGGTTGGGACTGCCACGGACTTCCCATCGAACACCAGGTGCTCAAGAATCTCGGCCCAAAGAAAGAGGGCATGAGCCAGGCGGAGATCCGAAAGCTCTGCCGCGAGTATGCCGAAAAGTTCATCGCTGTCCAGCGCGACGAGTTCAAGCGGCTCGGCGTGTTCGGCGACTGGGAGAAGCCTTATCTCACCATGGATTATGCCTACGAGGCGGCCATCGTGCGGGAACTCGGCAAGATCGTCGGCGCCGGCGGTGTCTATAAAGGAAAGAAGCCCGTATACTGGTGCGGGTCCTGCGAAACAGCCCTGGCCGAGGCCGAGGTGGAGTACGGGGACCACGAATCGCCGTCGATCTCCGTCGCCTTCGGACTGCCTGGAGCGGGACAGGCATTGCCTTCGCTTGCGGGCAAGAACGTTTCGGTCGTGATCTGGACCACCACGCCCTGGACCCTCG
>Ga0154442_1024_pt2 | contig 26599 bp, 26 predicted proteins | sample RifGroC2_FD_115946 | JGI IMG/M metagenome (GOLD analysis project Ga0154442, IMG submission 115946) | Nitrospirae bacterium GWC2_57_13
TCCGGCCTGACATTTCCCGGATCATCATGGGCGAATCCGGTTTGCACGAGGACGGTCCTGAGACCGGCCCGATGGCCCAGTTCCACATCGCTCCATTTGTCGCCTACCATGAAGGACGACGTGCGGTCGATGTCAAAATCCTTTACTGCCCGGTCGATAAGGCCTGTTTCAGGCTTTCGGCAGTCGCAGGCCTGTGTATAGGCGGAATTGCCCGCCGTGGGATGATGAGGGCAGTAATACTCAGCGTCGACGACCGCGCCTTCCCTGCCGAGCTTTGTGCGCAGAAGGGCGTTCGCCTCCTGGACCTGGGACTCAGGAAAATATCCGCGCGCAACGCCGGACTGGTTTGTGATCACGATGACCTTGAAGCCTGCTTCATTGAGCTTTCTGATCGCGGCAGCAGCCCCGGGGATCAGGCGGAGCATGGCCAAGTCACGCACATAGCCGACTTCCTCGTTGATCGTGCCGTCTCTGTCTAAGAATACCGCTTTGTTCATAAGCTAAGACCGCATAGTGCATAGGGCAGAGCGCATAGAGTAGTCAGCATAGAGCATGGCGCATGGAGCATAGTGTTAAATTCAAAACATAGTGCATGAAGCAGAGTGCAGAGTGCATAGAGTAAACATCAACAAAAAGCGCAGACAGCATAGCGCAAAGCGAAAAAGTATCCAGATAAAGCTTATCGAGTCAATGTTTTTTGAAAATTGGTTATCTTGCGACAAAGTAAATCAAGACGATCAAGAACTGTTGACATAGTCACATCATCGATCAAATTCTTCTTGCTGAGTATTATCACAATATTCGCGTTCTCAAAAGTGCTGCGTTTGGCCATGTTTAGAAAATTTCTGAAATCCGCTTTTGAGCTGCTGCCGGAACCCTCGGCGATATTATTCGACATAGACATTCCGGCACTGCGCAATTGTTCAGCAAAACGAAACAACTTCATTTTCTCAAGGTTATCAGCGATGTCAAATAATATCATGCCGATCTCGATGGATTCTTTCCATATCTCCAGGTCCTGGAACCTGAATTTCGCCATGGTTTGCTTCCTGTCAGGGTTACGAACCCTCTGCCCTATGCGCTATGCTCTCTGCGCTTCCGTTCTCTGCCCCATGCCCTATGCTCTCTGCGCTCCGCCCCTTTATTCTGATACCCTCTGCCCTATGCTCCATGCTCTATGCACTCTGCCGAAGTATCAAGTTCTCCCACGCGTCTCGTTCAGCTATCCGGAGTTCAATACCCAGCGCCCATATGCCTTCCGCCTGAAACTGCTGCAGCTTGACCGAATCCTTTTCAGTCGTAACAATCATGGTCGCTCCTGCGTTGCCTGCCGTATGAAAGATCGCAGCCAGGTCCTGGTTCGTATAGGCATGATGATCAGGATAGACCATCTCGGCCTTGATCCTGGCGCCCAATGATGTCAGCAGATCTTTGAACGGACCGGGCCGTGCGATGCCGGAAAAAATGAGGACCGGAAGATCGCGGAGGGCCGAGACAGGCCGAACGTCCTCCCCGTTGACATCAAAGAGGCTCACGGCCCGGTAGACTGCCGTGAACAGGGGGGCTGTGGTATAATGCCCGATGCTGTCTCTGAGCGGCCCCAGGTCAGCGATGCCCTCGCTCCGGGTGATGACCACAGCCCCGGCGCGCCGGAGGGCTGAAAGCGGTTCACGAAGGATCCCTGCGGGAAAGAGCCGGCCGTTGCCGAAGGGGTCTGTGGCGTCTATCAGAACGATGTCAAGGTCCCGGCAAAGCCCTCTATGCTGGAATCCGTCATCAAGAACGACCGTGTCCGGTCCGAAGACCTGGTGGGCATACAAGCCTGCTTCGTATCTGTTCCTGCCCACGATGACAGGTACGCCCGGCAGTTTAGCTCCCATCAGCGCAGGCTCATCCCCGGACTGAGCCGTATTACTGACGAGGGAATCACCATCCGACGCGATCAGTATGGCAGAATCGCTCTGGCGGCCATATCCCCTGCTCACCACCGCTGGAAATCTATCGTTATCCCTAAGCAGGTTCGCAATGCTGATCACGGCAGGCGTCTTGCCTGTGCCGCCGAGAGTGATGTTGCCTACAGAAATCACCGTGACCGGAAGTTTCCTGGCCTGAAAGAGCCCGGATGCATAAAAAAAACGGCGCAGCAGTATGACAATACCATAGAGCAGGGACAGAAAAAGAAGTATCGGGCTCAGGAGCACGGAACTTCTCCTGCCGTACATCACCTCTTCTATATAATCCCGTGTCGTCAACTGATGAACTTTTCTATGGCCTGGATCGTTTTGCTTGTGGCTCCTGAATGTGAGGCTATGACTTCAAAAGCACGCTTACCTGTGCTGCGCGCAAGTTCTTTGTCTGACAAGAGGTTATCGATCTGACGATAAAGTTCTCTTTTATCTTTCACCATAATGCCGCCGCCTGCCGAAACAAGGGCTTCAGATATCTCTTTAAAATTATACATATAACGGCTGAATAATACGGGCTTTTTCATGGCTGCAGGCTCCAGAAGGTTATGCCCTCCTATCTTGACGAGACTGCCGCCAACAAAGGCGATGTCGCAGACCGCGTAGAAGGATCTGAGCTCGCCGATGGTGTCGAGCAGCAGCACATCCTTGACCGCGCCTGTTATCTTCGTTCTTCTCTGGCACTCGTATCCGTGTTTGATAACGACCCCTTCTACTTCGCTGAACCGTTCAGGGTGACGGGGGGCAAGTATCAACACCAGCTCGGGATGCCTGTCCTTCAGACGCCGGAATATCTCAAGAAGCGCGGCTTCTTCGCCTCTATGGGTGCTGCCGGCGGTGATCACCTTGCTTCCCTGCGGGATCCGGACCGGGCTCGGCTGGGGTTCGGGTATCTTCTGATCGAACTTCAGATTGCCCGTTACCAGCACCTTTTCCGGCGCGGCTCCGATCTCGCGTATCCGGGCGGCGTCTCCCTCGGACTGCATGCAGAAAAGGCTCACATTGGCAAAGACACTCCGGAAGAACCAGTTCAATTTCATGTAGTTCCTGTAGGAATGGGGAGAAATCCTTCCGTTTACCACAGCTGACGGGATCCCTGCTTTCTTGAGGGAACGAAAAAAGTTGGGCCACAATTCAGTTTCCGCCACAAGCACTACGGCAGGATTGATCTTTTTGATCACCCTCGACACGATCCAGGGATAGTCAAAGGGAAAATAAAAGACCACATCGGCTTCAGGCACGCGCTGGCGGGCCGTATGATTGCCGGTGACCGTCACCGTCGAAAGGATCAGCGGCTTGTGAGGATATTTCTTCTTGAGATCTCTGATCAGCGGGTGGGCTGCCATGACCTCGCCCACGGAAACGGCATGGACCCAGATGGGGCGGCTTTTTCTGGCCAACCGCAGGATCTTCTTCCGGACGTGTCCAAGCTTCTGGGAAATGCCTCCACGATACTTTTTTACCGTGATCAGCTTGAACAGGATGACCGGCATAAGCAGCAGTGTGCCAATGATCAGCAATATATTGTAGAGAATATACATGGAATCACCTTAGACACCGTAATATGCATAGAGCATTGGGCATAGGGTTCAACCCTCTGCTCTATGCGCCTTTTTTAAAGTACGCATCTGCCTCCCGGGTCACCTGATGCAGCGCTTCTTCGAGCTCCCGCCGCTTCGCTTCGAGCTCGCCTTCATCGGTTCCCTTCACAAGAACAGGCTGGCCATAGACGACCACTCCCGAAGTGAACGGCACCGGAAGCATGTACTGGTCCCATACTTTGCTGAGGATCCAGCGACGTTTCACGCTCACGGCCACGGGAACGATCGGCTTGTTCAACTTCCCGGCGAGATATATCGCTCCCGGTTTGACCACGTATACAGGGCCCCGGGGGCCGTCAACAGCGATGGCAACGCGCTTGCCTTTTCGCAGACCATCCACCATGCCGAGCAGCGCCCGGCCCCCTCTGCGTTTACTCGAACCCCGCACCACATCGAATCCGAAACGCGACAGAACCGCGGCCTGGATCTCTCCGTCCCGGCTTTCGCTTGCCGGAATGATGACGCCCGTATTCCGATGGGTATAGAACAACAGGAACTGTCGGCCATGCCAGAATGCGTAAAGGAAATTCTGCCCCTCTTGGCCGAGTTGGTCCGGTATCTCCCGATTCACAAAGCGCGTCCGGATAGTGGAGCTCCAGAGCCATATGAAGCTCCAGACAATGAATGACAGGATCTTTGCCCGGAGCATCAGAGAACCCTCATCGGCGGCTCGTCGCGGAACTGCTGCTCGTACAGATGCTTGTATTCCCCGCCGCGTTTCAGGAGATCTTCGTGCCGCCCCTCTTCGATCACCTTGCCGTTCTTCAGCACGATGATCCGGTCGGCGTTCATAATCGTCGAGAGCCGATGCGCAATGACAAAGCTGGTGCGTCCTTTCATGAGCCGGTCCAGGGCGCCCTGGACCTCGCGCTCTGATTCCGTATCCAGCGATGAAGTGGCCTCGTCGAGGATCAGGATCGGCGCGTCCTTCAGCAGCGCCCGGGCGATGGCTACACGCTGCCGCTGCCCGCCCGACAGCTTCGCACCCGACTCGCCGATGATCGTATCATATCCCTTCGGGAGCGTGGAAATGAATTCATGGGCATAGGCCGCTTCGGCTGCCCTGCGGACTTCTGCGTCGGAGCAGTCGGGCCTGCCGTAGGCGATATTGCCGCGTACCGTATCGTTGAACAGGATCGTCTGCTGCGTCACCACAGCCATGAGCGCCCGAAGCGATGCAAGGGACGCGTTCCGGATGTCCGTTCCGTCGATCAGGATCGCGCCGTCCGTTACGTCGTAGAAACGCGGGATAAGATTGACCAGGGTGGTCTTGCCTCCTCCGCTCTTTCCGACGATGGCCAGTGTCTCGCCGGCGCGGACGGCCAGGCTTATCTGTTTCAATACCATGTCGTCTTCATACTTGAACGACACGTTCTTGAATTCCACCGCGGAAAAGGAGGGACGGAGCGCCACGGCATCCCGGTGCTCCCTGATCTCCGGCTCCGTATCCAGCACCTCGAAGATCCGCTTGGCCGCGGCCATGCCCTCCTGGACGATATTGTTCACGCCGTTCAGATCCTTCAAGGGCCGGTAGAAAAAAATCAGCGCTGTCATGAAGGACAGGAAATCGCCCGGGCTCATGGATCTTTCCACTATGATCGCATGAAGACCGTACACAAGCACCAGAGAAGTTCCTGACATGGATATGACCTCCATGACAGGATGTGATGCCGCAGTCGCTTTTATGGAGCGCATCAGTGAGTTGAACAAACCCTTGTTTTGAACGGCAAACCTTCGACTCTCATGTTCCTCCATGCCGAATGCCTTCACGATCCTCACGCCGGCCACCGTCTCATGGAGATGAGATGTCAAAACGCCGGTCTGTTCCTGCATCTGCGTGCTTGCCTTGCGGAACCGCCTGCCGAATCGTGACAGAGCAAAGCCGGCAAGTGGCAGAACAATGACAGCAAAGGAGGCGAGGCGCCAGTTGAGATTGATGATGTATGCGGTCAGTACCAGCATCGTAAGGACGCCCTGAACAAGGCTTGCCGGCGCCCGAGTGAGCGCTCCCTGCACGAGATTCACGTCATTCGTGATACGGGACATGATCACGCCCGTGGGCGTCCTTGTGAAGAACGGGAAGGAAAGGGACATGACATGCGCATAGAGCTGATCGCGAATATCGTTGACGATCTTTTGGCCGACATATCCCATGAGATAATCACGGACATACCATGCAAATCCTTTCAGGACGGTCACGATGATCAGCGCAGGAGCAACCAGCCGGCCCAGACGCCAGTCCATACCGATGATCACCTTGTCCATGAGCGGCTTGACAAGATACGTCTGGCCGGCGATCATAACGCTTGTCAGGCCCATGAAGACCGCGGCCCAAATGAGCCGCATCTTGTAAGGCATGAGATATTTCAGAAGTCGTTTGTAGAGTTTCATAAAAATCCGCATGGAGCAGAGAGCATGGCGCATGGCGTAACGTCAGCAGCGATAACAGCTGTGGCCTGTTTTCTACCCTTTGCGTTCTGCCCTTTGCGCTCTGCTCAGATTCAGCACTTCCCTGACCACTGCCGCCGCCCGGGCTGACGCGCCGGACTCTCCCAGGCCTGCCCTGACAGAGCGGAGATCGGCCTTCATGTTCTCCTGAATGTCCTTATCACTGATCAGCGGTGTCAAAGCATCGGCGATGGCGGCCGGCGTGACGGCGTTCTGAATAAGCTCCGGCACCACCTGCCTGTTCGATATGATGTTCACAAGAGCAATGAACTTCGCCTTTGCCACAAACCGGACCAGGGAATAGGAGGCCGATGACATGCGGTATACGACGACCATGGGTACTCCCATCAGCCCGGTCTCAAGCGTTGCCGTGCCTGAGGTCACGATCGCCGCGTCCGCAGCACGCAGAACATCGTAGGCCCTTCCCTCCACGAGTTGCACCGGAACGGCTGATCCATCTGTATAAGATCGGAGCACTTCCCTGCTGAGCGTCGGCGCAACAGGAAGCACGAACTGCAGGTCCGGAAACCGCTCCTTCAGGATCGCCGCGGCTCCAAGCATGTCCGGCAGGAGATTGACGATCTCCTTTCGCCGGCTTCCCGGCAGGATCGCCACAACGCGCCGTAAAGGATCAAGTCCGAGCAGGCGCCGCGCATCAGAAACTGAGTGGTCCGATACAGCCACATCGGTAAGCGGATGGCCTACAAACCTGACGTCAACACCGGCCTGCTTATAGAGGTCGACCTCAAAGGGGAATACCACGATCATGGTCTTGACCAGCTCGGCGATGGTGTGGATCCGCCCCTTGCGCCATGCCCAAACCTGGGGGCTGATGTAGTACAGGATGGGAATGCCGAGCTTCTTTGCCGCTTTCCCGACGAGAATGTTAAAATCAGGGAAATCGATCAGTACCAGGAGATCGGGCCGTTCAGCGCGCAGAAATCGCTTGAGCTTCGCATAGACCCGGTAAATGGTGGAGATATGGGTCAGCACCTCGGTAATGCCGACCACTGATATTCCCGATGCATCAGCCAGGAGATGCACGCCCGCCGCCTGCATACCCCTGCTCCCGACGCCGTAGAAACGCACCGAGGGATCCTGCTTCACGACCTCGCGCACCAGATTGGCGCCGTGCATGTCGCCCGAGGCCTCGCCGGCAATGATCAGGACTTTCTTCGGACGTTCGTTCGTCACTCTACAATGCTCTTTTCACCGCTTCGGCTGCGGTCTTGATCTGCTCTTCCGTCAATTCGGGATACATGGGCAGGGACAGCACCTCTGCGGCTGCCTGCTCCGCCTTCGGAAGGCTACCAGGCTTCATCCCGAGATCACGATATGCCTTCTGGAGGTGAAGCGGCACGGGATAATAGACCATGGAGGACGTCACTTTGCCTGCATCAAGAGTTTCTTTCACCTTATCACGGTTCTTAACCATGATGGTATACTGGTGGAATACATGGGTGGATCCTTCTTTCACAACAGGCGTACGCACCCCGGCGCCGGCCAGATATTTTGTATACAGCGCAGCGTTTTCCTGCCGCTTCCGGTTATATTCATCGATCCTCTTGAACTTGATCCGCAGGACTGCCGCCTGGATCTCGTCAAGCCTGCTGTTGTAGCCGACCTCATCATGATAGTACCGCACACGGCTGCCGTGGTTCCGAAGGCTCAACAGCCGGTCAGCGCCTTCCTGTCCTGCCGTGGCCACCATTCCTCCGTCGCCGTAGCATCCCAGGTTTTTGCTCGGAAAGAAGCTGAAGCACCCGAAATCACCGAAGGCACCCGTCTTTTTGCCTTTGTACTCGGCGCCGAAAGACTGAGCGCAGTCCTCGATCACTTTCAATTTGTGCTCCCTGGCGATCTTCATCAGACCGTCCATGTCGACGGGATGACCGAAGAGATGGACAGGAATGACGGCCTTGGTCTTCTTGGTGATCTTCTTCCCGATCAGCGAAACATCCATGTTCAGCGTGTCCGGCTCAATGTCCACAAAGACCGGCACGGCGCCGACGTAGGAAATCGCCTCGGCCGTGGCAATGAAGGTGAACGGCGTGGTGATCACCTCGTCGCCCTGCCCTATCCCTGCGGCGCGCAGCGCCAGGTGGAGCGCATCGGTCCCCGAGGACACGCCGGCAGCATGCTTCAGCCCGTGGTAGGCGGCGATCTCCTGTTCCAGCACTTTCCCCTCAGGGCCGAGGATGAAGGCGGAATTTTCCATGATCGCGCTGATCGCCGCATCCACGTCCTTCTTAATCGCCTGATACTGGATCTTCAGGTCCACCATCGGTATGGTCATCTCAGTCTACTCTCTTTCTTCATAGCGCGAACTCCAGCCGAAATTGAAAATTGGAAATTGCAAATTTGATGTATGCCTGAAGGCCATGATGGTATAAACACTCTCGCGAGCATGTCAAATCTTGAAAAAAACATCGCTAGTGTTCATTGATGCAGTCCCCTCTATGCAGGGACAGGAGTGAACTCCGTGCTCCCTTTTTCGATGTTCTGCGTGATCATCTGCGCCAGGACCAGCGCTCTGCGGCCTTCCACGCCCGTCACGAGAGGACGGACTCCGCTCCCGATGCTCGCGACAAAGGCCGTAATCTCCTCATTCAGCGTATCGCGCCGTTCCGTCGAGATGTCCGTGGGCTGCAGCTCGCATACCTCGCCGGCACTCCGGCGCGACATCGTCGCCTTCTGCGCCTGATAGTCGGCGGTATACAGCAGATCGCCGTCAAAAACGCGCAGAACTCGCTTCTTCTCATCGGACACCCTGCTGGCCATCACATCGGCCACGCAGCCGTTCCGGAAGACGATCCTGGCCAAGGCTGAATCTACCTCCTTCGTGATTACCGACGCGCCGGCAGCCGAGACCTTTTCCGGCTCGGCGCCCGCCAGGTCAGTGACGATATCCAGATCGTGGATCATGAGATCGAGCACCACATTCACATCGGTGCACCGCACCGTGAAGGGGGCGCTTCGCTCAGCCGAGATATAGCGCGGCGAACTCAGCCGCTCCTTGACCGCCGTAAAAGCAGGGCTGAAGCGCTCGATATGTCCGATCTGGAGCGTAAGCCCCTTGCTTTCTGCCAGGCCGATCAGTTCATCAGCCTCTTCAATGGTGACGGTGATCGGTTTCTCGAGCAGGACATGGATGCCCTGCTCCAGACAGGCCTTTGCAGTCCCGTAATGGTAGACCGTCGGCACGGCGATGCTGACAGCATCGACCTTCGTGAAGAGCTGCGACGGATCGCTGAATGCCACGGTGTTCAGTTTCTTCGCGACCTCACCGGCCCGCGCCGCATCGGCATCGACAACGCCTACGAGTTCCGCAGCCGGGAGCCGGGAATATTTTTCAGCGTGGAACTGGCCCAGGTACCCCACGCCGATGACGCCCACTCTGAGTTTTTTCATGCAATAAATTCCTTAACCACGGAGTCGCGGAGAACACGGAGGACAAGAATCCGATTGTTTCAAGATATTTTACTCCGTGCCTCAGCGAATCCGTGGCGGATTCAGTTTAGTACGTCTTTATCAGCGTTTAGCAGTAGCCGAATCATGTATATTTACCGCGTTCATCTGTGGTTGCAAAATTTTTATCCTGAACTCCCACGATGGAGATCCCCGCCGCATCTGCTTCCCTGATCACCTGCTCCCGTTCCAGGATGATCGTCTTGCGCGCTTCAACGGCCAGACAGACCGCTTTGACCTCCAGCATGGACCTGACCGTCTGGGTTCCAGCTGCCGGCAGATCGAACCGCAGGTCCTGCGCCGGCTTGCAGATCTTGACCACGACAGCTCCTTCGCTGCACAGGCGGCCTCCCCGGCGGATGGCCTCGTCCGTCCCCTCAATAGCTTCCACGGCGAGCACTGCCTGGTCCTTCACCACAACGGTTTGCCCGATATCGAGCCTGCCGATCTCCTTTGCCATCTGCCAACCGAACTCGATGTCCTTCCATTCACCCTTTGAGGGCTTCCGCCTGGTGATCACACCGACTGGCGCCAGTATCGAGTCGAGAAAGAGCGTCGACTCACGGACCGTGATCCCCTCTGACTCAAGTTCCGCTGCCACGGCCCGCAGGAGAGAATCATCTTTTTTGTGCAGCATCTTGGCCAGGAGCGCAGCTCCCCGCAGGTCAGGAAGCGCGCCGCTGAAGAGCCGGGTCTTCTTGATCCCGCCGGCCATCAGCACATCGGAGACGCCGTGATCCTTGAATATTTTGATGAGCTTTCCGAGCTGGCCCACCTTGATCCAGGTCACCGCATCGGCTATCTTCTCGATCTCAGGCGATGTCTCTCCTTCATGAGCAGCGACAACGACCTCCAGGCCCTGCGCCTTGGCTGCCCGGGCGAACTCCAGAGGAAAGAGGCCGTTTCCGGCTATCAGTCCGATCTTATTCATGCTCTTCTGACTGCTGACCTATGACTTCTGCCTCTTTCATCTCGTCACTCCCCGTTTCGAATTACGCATGAAGTTCACGAAATACTGGACCTCTTTATGGGAAGCTGAAAACTCCTCCAAAACCCTCTTGGACGCTTCTTCCAGCGTAAGCCCGGACCGAAAAATGATCTTGTAGGCCGTGCGCAGCTCATTGATCACCTCGTCACTGAACCCTTTGCGCTTGAGGCCTATCGTGTTCAGCCCATAGAGCTGCGCCCGGTTGCCGGCAGCGCTGACGTAGGGGGGGATGTCCTGTACGATGGCCGACTGGCCGCCGATCATGGAGTAGGCCCCGATACGCACGTGCTGATGGACCCCGACGATGCCGCCGAGGATGGCATAATCCTCTATAACAATATGGCCTGCCAGTCCGGCCGAATTCGCCATGATGATATTGTTGCCCAGCTTGCAGTCGTGGGCGATATGCGAGTAGGCCATCAGATAATTCCTGTCGCCGATCTCGGATTTCCGGTCCTGCTTGGTCGTTGCGCGGTTGATCGTGGCGCACTCCCGGATCACGTTGTCATTCCCGATGATCAGGTAGGTCTCTTCATTACGATAGCCGACATCCTGCGGCGGAGACCCGATGCTTGAGAAGGAATGGATCTGGTTACGCTCACCGATCGTGGTCCAGCCGTCGATCAGCACATGGGGCCCTATCTTCGTGCCCTTGCCGATCTTCACATGCTCGCTGATGACCGTATAGGGGCCGACCTCTACGTCATCGGCCAGTTCGGCCCTGGGATGTACAACCGCTGTTGGGTGGATGTTCACTCGCAGCCCCCTGTCGATTATTTTTTCTGCGCGTCCTTGTCAACGATCATGGCCATCATTTCCGATTCGGCGACAACAGCCCCTTCCACGAGTGCCAGGGCCTTGAAGCTCTTGATAGGACCGCGCTGCTTGATCACGTCCAGCTCAAAGCGCACCTGGTCGCCGGGAAGCACAGGCTTGCGGAACTTGGCCTTGTCGATGCTCATGAAATAGAGCACCTTTTTTTCCGGTTCAGGGTCCGACAGGAGCGCCAGCACGCCGCCTGCCTGCGCCATGCCCTCGAGCAGCAGCACGCCGGGCATGATCGGGTGTCCGGGAAAATGCCCCTGAAAAAAAGGCTCGTTGATCGTTACGTTCTTGATGCCCACGATACGCTTCTGCGGCTCCATCTCCACGATCTTGTCAAGCATCAGAAATGGATAGCGATGAGGAAGCAGGCTCATGATTTCATTGATATCCAGCATTTCCTATCCCCCTTGCCCAAAATGAGTTAGCAGTCTTTTTTTTCGATCACTGCAATACGGCGTTCAAGATCAACAACGAGCTTCTTGAGCTCTGGCAGTTTCGGCAACACGGCCTGGACCTTGAGCCATTCCCGGATCGGCATGGCGTAATTGCCGGCAATGATCTGGCCCGGCGGAACATCCTTTGCGATGACAGCCTTGCCGCCCGCCATGACCCGGTCGCCAACGGTCGTATGGTCGGCAACTCCCACCTGGCCGCCGAACACGACATAGCTGCCGAGAGTGCTGCTCCCGGCAATACCGACCTGGCCGGCTATCAGACAATGCTCGCCGATGACAACGTTGTGGGCAAGATGGACCTGGTTGTCCAGCTTCGCTCCGGTCTTGATCACGGTATTTCCGAGCGTGGCCCGGTCGATGGAGCAGTTCGCGCCGACCTCCACGTCATCGCCGATCACCACGCCGCCTACCTGGGGAATCTTATGATGGATGCCGCCTTCGGTAACAAAGCCGAAGCCGTCGCTCCCGATCACGGTACCTGCGTGGATGATGACGCGGTTTCCGATGGTAACGCCTTCCCTGATGGAGACATTCGCGTGTATAACGCAGTCATCGCCCAGGATTGAACCATCGCCCACATAAGCGCCGGGAAAGAGCACGACGCGATCGCCGATCCGTGCTCCTGCGCCGACTACGGCGAAGGGATGAATGGAAGGGTCTTTGCCGATAACGGCACCTGCACCGATCGAAGACCTGTCGCTGATACCGGAGGGAACCGTCAGGTCTACGTAAAAATGTTTCAGCGCCAGGCTGAAGGCATATCGCGGATTCTTTACGAGCAGCAGCGGCATGTCCCTTTCCGCGGTGCCCAGAGGCACAATTGCTGCCGAAGCATGGGAACCGTCAAGCTCCCTCAGGTGCTTGCCGTCGGTCACATAGGTGATGAGACCGGGGCCGGCCTCACGCAGACCCGCAGCCCCCGTGATCTCGATGTCTTGCGTGCCGACAAGTTCCGCGCTCAGGAGTTGTGCCAGCTCAAAAAGTTTCATCTGAGAATGCCCTTGCAATCAATAACAACGTAGGGACGACCATGGTCGACCAAAGGGCGGGTATGCCCGCCCCTACCCTTACTTGTCACCGAACTTTTTGTCCATCTCGGCCACAACCTTGTCCGTGACTTCGATGCCTTCCTCAGCGTAGAGGATGACCGGCACCTCGGCCCGCGGCCCAAGGGTGATCAACTTGTTCAGCACGAGCGTAAACTTCCCTTTTTTGGCAATGTCCTTCAGAACGACCATCAGCATCTGGTCGAATTCCTTCGACAGTTCGTCGTTCTTCTTGCCGACCTCTTCGTTGAACTCGCCCTGCTTCTTCTGGAAATCGGCGATCTTGCGGCTGATGCCTTCTTCCTTTTCCTTCCGGGCGTTCTCCTTCATGACCGATGCCTGCTTCCGGTATTCCTCCTCCAGCCGCCGGATTTCATCGGCATCGGCGTCAAGGATCTTCTTTCTTGCGCTGAAGTACTCCTGCAGAATGCCCTTATACTTTTTCCCGAGCTTGGCAACATCAAAAACCTGCTGCGTGTCCACATAACCGATCTTCGTTTCCGCTGTCGCAGCAGCAGGCAGAAACACCATCATTGCCAGAATCGCAACCAGTAATTTTTTCATGTCCCCCTCCGTGTTGTTATGGATGTAGTGAAAGATCGTCATCAACAATACTATCGTAGGGGCGACCATGGTCGCCCAAAGGGCGGGCATGCCCGCCCCTACCCTGAAACGGTCTAGAAGATCGTCCCGATCGAAAATTCGAACTGGCTTGCCAGGTCATTGGTCTGCTGGTTCACAATATAGCCCCATTCGAACCGCAGAGGCCCCACAGGGGTGAACCACCTGAAGCCCCAGCCCACGGCGTGGCGCAATTGACTGAGCCGGATGGACTCGCCATCATCGAAGGCCTTCCCAATATCGTAGAACAGCACCCCCTTGAGCCGCGCAGCGGCAACAATGGGAAAGTTGAACTCTGCGTTGAAAATAAGCTCCCTGGTCCCTCCGATACGGGTGTAGTCGATGATAGTTGGTGTGGGGCTCGCTAAATCATCATATACAGGCTCTACCGGCCCGGCCCCGCCGTACTTGAATCCGCGCACCGTGCTGGTGCCGCCTACAAAGAAACGCTCGCCCGAAGGCAGAGGCTTGTCGATAAGGGAGGCTGCGTAGCCGAAGCGGCCGCGCAGCATGAAGGAAGTATCTCCAAAGAGCGGAAAGTACCAGCCTGAATCGACGACGGACTTGATAAAGCTCGGGTCGCCTCCCAGCGGACCGCCGGCATACTCAACGAAGATGGAATTCCGTGACCCCTTCTTGGGATCAAGAAAATAATCACGGGAATCGCGGGCAAGGCTGACCGTAATGGCGCTTGAGGTCACCGTGTCGCCGTAGGTATTCAGCTGCTGAAGCAGCAGCTCACTCAGCAGCGCTTCGTTATAATTGGTCAACGTTGACTTGTCGAACCCGTAGCGGATCGAGCCGGCCACATACTCGCCGAAGCTCTTGCCGAAGCTGAGTGCAGCGCCGTTCGAGTCCATGGAGTAGCCGTCATAATCCTGGGTCTGGTTGTACACGTCGGCCTGGCCCCAGATCGGCTGATCAAAAAGATAGGGTTCCCGGAAGCTTACCACCAGGGTCCGCCGGGTGCCGCCCCACTGGGTCTTGAACTTGACCACCTGGCCGCGGCCCAAAAAGTTGCCCTGCGTCACTTCGGCCAGCCCGATCAGACCGTCCACGGAGCTGTAGCCGCCGCCTATGCTCAGGGTGCCCGTCAGTTTTTCCTTCACCTTAACGTTCAGGTCCATGACGGATTCCAGCCCTCGCCGTTCCGGTGCGACGTCAACGGTCTCGAAATAATTGAGGTTATAGAGCCGCTCGTAGCTCCGTTTCAGGGCTTTGCGGTTGTACAGGTCCCCTTCGTCAAGGCGCATCTCGCGGCGGATCACCTTGTCCCGGGTTTTTGTGTTCCCGGTGATGTCGATGCGGCCGATACGGACCTCGCCGCCTTCACTGATATCCATGGTGATCGCTACGATCCGCCGTCCCGCATCAATGTCGAAGAGCGGCGTCACATTCGCAAAAGGGCGGGCCATGCCGTCATAACGGTCGATGATCGCGCCCACATCCTGGCGAAGCCGCTCGCGGCTGAATATATCGCCTGAAGAGAGCTTCATCTCCTTTTTCAATTCGCTTTCGGAAATGATCGCATTGCCTTTGAAGGACATCGCCCCCACGCGGAACTGGTCGCCTTCCCGCACATGGATTCGCACCGCCAGCTCCGAATGCTTCTTTCGCTTGCCCAGGAGCAGGAAGGATCGTTTCTCGATGATTTTCATCTCGATCACCGGCTCGTCCACCTGCACCTGGATGTAACCCTGATTGTAATAGAGGTTGCGGATGATCTCAATGTCGCCCTGCAGGTCCTCCTTGCGGAGCGTGCCACTTTTGCCGAGGGCCGAGAAGAACCAGTGTTCCTGCGTCTTGAGCTGTTTCTTGATCTCATCCTCGGAGATGGCCTTGGCGCCCGTGATGATGATGCTGCGGAGCTTGACCTTGTCCGCTTCATTTACGTAATAGACGATGCTCCGGTCGCCGCCGCGGTGCTGTGTCACCACAGGGACCACCACGGCATTGTAGTACCCCGTGTCCTGATACCGGAGACGGAGCTTTTCGGCATTGTCGTGCATTACCTGTTCATTGAATGCGCTTCGAGGCAGGATGGTCAGGCTCTTCCGGAGCTCTTCGGAATCTATGGCGTCGGTCCCTTCGATGGAGACCTCACGGACCAGGGGCTTCTCTTTGACGGCGAAGATGACCTTGAGACCGTGCTCGAACCCCTCTGTCCGTACCTGCACATCGTCAAAGTGGCCCATGCGGTATAGTTCGGTGATGTCATCACGAAGCTGGGTCGGCGAGAAAGGTTTGCCTTCCTTCGTTCCGATCTTGGCAAGGATCGTTGCTGACTCGATCCTCCTGTTCCCCTGCACCTCGATCAATGTCACGGTGATGCCTTTTTCAGCGGCGGCCGCGAGGCCGCTGCTGAACATCACGATCGTGATCATACTTGCGGCGAATCGTCTGAAATGCACAGTCCTGCGAGCCTCCCTCATGGTCTTAAAAGAACGGATTACTATAGCATCTACCCATCGCGCTGTAAACAAAAAATTAGGTCCAGAGCCTTTCAATGACCTCATCGGAGAGGAACATACCCCTTGCCGTCAGCCGGATCCGACCATCAGCGATCTGTACAAGGCCGCTCCCGAGCAGTCGCGCAGCGCCTGCATGCACTCGCGCCGCAGCAGGCCTTCCGCACAGGCGCTCATAGTCCCGGATATCCAGACCTTCTCCGGTTCGGAGAGCAAGCAGCAGCGTCTCTGCCGCAGCCTCGGTCGATCCAACGCTCTCCTCATAGGCCGTTGGCAATGCACCCCCGGACAGCTGTTGCTCATAAGCGCAGATGTCGGCACAATTTGAGCTCCGGCGGCCTCTCACAAAGGACCATGCGCCGGGACCCAGGCCGAGATACTCCCCTCTGCTCCAGTAATTCCTGTTGTGCCTGCACTCGCAGCCGGGCAGGGCAAAGTTCGAGATCTCATAGTGGCCGTATCCGGCCCCTCTGAGCATATCCAGGGCCTTATCATACATGGCTGAGACTATTCCTTCGTCAGGAAGCGACAAGGCGCCGGCAGCGGCCTCACGGGAAAAAATGGTCCCCTCATCAAGAGATAAGGCATAGGCTGAGATGTGCTGAGGCCCCAACCCGACGGCCGATGCGAGGGTCTTCTCCCAGTCCGCCAGAGACTGACCGGGAATTCCGAATATAAGGTCAATGCCGATGTTCCTGAATCCCGACCTCTGGGCCTGCCGGACCGATTCCTCTGCGCGAAGGGCCTTATGCCTTCTTCCCAGCACACGGAGCTCTTCGTCTGAAAAAGACTGCACTCCGATGCTCAAACGGTTCACTCCTGCTTCCAGAAGCATATCGAACGTTTCACTTGAAAGGGAATCAGGATTCGCTTCTATGGACCATTCACCGCCGGAGAAAAAATGGAAATTCGCTTTCAGCAGCTCAAAGAGGTCCGTGATCTGTCGAGGTGAAAGCAGGGATGGCGTCCCTCCGCCGATATAGAGGGTCTCGAAGACCTGATCCTGGAATTGCCTGCGCAATAAGAACGCTTCCTGGCCCAGGGCCTTCAGGAATTGGTCAGCAGCCTCGACAGTATAGACTGTGGAAAAAAAGCCACAGTATCGGCATTTTCCAGCACAGAAAGGAATATGAACATAGAGAGACAACATGTTGATTTATTGTATTTTCTGCTAAGATGAAAAACGCACGCTGCTCAAACTCGGTAGATTTAAGCAAGACGCATGCCAGGTTTCCCGGGCAAGTGGCGTAAACCCGGAAGGATCAGCATGTGATCGCTGGACGGTCATGGCTAGAACTGCGGCAAGGTGATCATGAGCGCAGATTCATCGCAGTCGGGAAACTTCACGCAATTAAGGCAGTCCGTCCAGATCTTATGGGGCAGTTCTTTTTTGTCCAGATCGAAAAAACCGAGGTTCCGGAAGAATGGGCTCTGATAGGTGAGTACGAACACGCGCCCCACACCGAGCGTCTTCGCTTCGGCAAGGCAGTGGCTCACCAGGGCCTTGCCGATGCCTTTCTTCAACCGGTCCGGCCGGACCGCAAGAGAGCGGATCTCAGCTAGACCGTCCCAGCTCACATGGAGCGCGCAAACGCCGATAACAGAGCCATTCTCTTCAAAGACCGAGAAATCCCTCAGGCCTTCGTAGAGGTCATTCAGCGTCCGGGCGAGCATCTGGCCCGATTCCGCGTAGCTGTTGACGAGTGTCTGCATGGCTTTGACATCGGAGATTCTGGCTTTGCGTATCATACGGGAAAAATTACTCTTTCAGGAGGGTAATGTCAACAAAAAACAGGATTTTTCAAAATGTGCTTTGAAGAGTATGGCGAATGGACAAGCATGGACAACAACTCGCGAAAGATCGAGAGGCTTAGGCGCGGGCTAGCTCCTCATGCGCGCCATGGGTCATGCTGAACTGACGGGACGCCCGACTAGCCAGATCCCTGTTGTGGGTCACCATGATGAAGGTGACACCCTGCTCCCTGTTCATAGCCTGGAAGAACCGCATCATGTCCTCTTCGGTCTGTTCATCGAGGTCGCCTGTCGGTTCATCGGCCAGGATGATCTCGGGATCGTTCATGAAAGCCCGGGCAATGGCCACGCGGCGCTGCTGGCCGCCTGAAAGCTGGGCAGGATAGGCGTTGATTTTGTCTGCGAGCCCCACGCGTCGCAGCAGCTCCTCGGCCTTTTGCTCGCCATCGCCCTTCGCAGACCTGTCCCTGGCTCCCTGGAACAGGAGCGGCAGCATGAGGTTCTCTTTTGCCGTAAGCACCGGCAGCAGGCTGGCGAACTGGAACATGAACCCGATCCGCTCAGCACGGTACTTCGCCAGCCCGTCGCTGTCGAGGGCCCCGATATCGGAATCATTGTAAAGGATCGAACCGCTTGTCGGTCGACAAAGACCTCCGATGATCGAAAGCAGGGTGGTCTTGCCCGATCCGGAATGACCCACAATGGATATGAACTCGCCCTTTTCCACGGCCAGGGACACGCCGCCGACAGCACGGATGGTCTCCCCTACCGCTTCATAGACCTTCGCAATGTTGTCCAGGACGAGCAATGCCATCCGTCACGCCTCCTTCATCGCGCCCAGGGGCTCAAGCTTCTTAATACGGCGAAGCGGCGAAAGCGCTCCGATCACGCATACCGCCACGCCGCCAATAAGACCAGCAACGGCGATCAGCGCGCGGACTGCGATCCCCAGATCGCCGGCAAGGTCCTTGAGCAAAATAAAACTTCTGGCAAGCATGACGGAGAGCGCGGTCCCTCCAATGATCCCCAGAACACTGCCTGCAATGCCGATGAGGAAGACCTCCCACAGGAACAGGCGAACCACATCCGATTCCCGCGCACCGATGGCCCGCATGATGCCGACCTCCCTGGCCCGCTCATTGGCAACGGCTGAGAATACCGTCCAGGCCAGGAATCCCGACAGGAGCGCCGCCAGGACCACGGCGGCCGTAAAGATGCCGCTCACGTCGCGCAGGGTCTGTATAATGCGCTTGCCGATGTCCTTGCGCATCACCGCATCGGCTTCAAGAATGTTGTTCTCAACGGCGTTGGCGACCAGCTTCGGGTCATAGCCTTTCCGGACCTTCACAAAGGCGATAGAGACCTGCCCCGGCTTGATGCCCGCTGTTCCGGACCGGAGAATATCGGTGATATTCTCATCGCTGATAAAAATGGCATTGTCGAGCCCCGTGCCTGTCTTGTCCAGCACTCCGACCATGCGAAAGACATTCCCGAACAGCATGCTGTCGATCTCCACGAGGCCCACAGTGATGTTGAAAGCGGACTCATGGCCGACAATGGCCTCACCTTTCTTCAAAGGTCTGCCGAGTTTCTCGGTCAACCAGGGACGAACAATGAAGTCGCTCTTCTGATCAAAGGCGACCACGATGGATTCGGGAACGGAACAGCACAACGCAGAGAGGGTCACAAGATAGGTTTGCGCCGTCACCTCCTCGACCCCCTCAATGTTCCGAACACGGTCAAGGACGCTCCCGTCCATATAGAATGATTTGACCTTGTTCTCCAGCAGGACCTCTTCAGCCGCGCCCCGGGAACCCGTCGGCACGACCATGATGTCGGCGCCGAGCCTGCTGGTCATGAGGGATATGCCCGAATGGACGCGGGTGATGAAGGAGACGGCGAAGACGATCGATGCCGTCAGCAGCATGATTGCAGACGCAAGCATGGTGCTCCGGACAGCCTTGCGTCGGATGTTCTTGAGGGCGAAAGAAAAGAGGGAAAATCGGTTCTTCATGGATTAAAGATCTCTTGCTCCGGACATAACGAGAGGGAGGCCCCCTTTCGATCAGGGAACCTCCCTCAATTAATGATCAATCAGGTTAATGGACGCTATCGATTAATTCTTCCAGACAGCGTCAATACCGCAGAGCACGGCCGTCTTGTCGCCAAGACCGATGCCCTTGTGGCAGTTCCAGCAAACCGATACCGGCTTGTCTATGATCTTCTTGGCCGTTGTGTCGTACAGCAGAAGGAAGCCATCGGTGATGTCCTTGCCTTCGATAGGCTTGCCGTCCACATCGCAGGCATTTGCCACCTGCCTGACCGTCAGCACCGCGTACTTGGCGTCCGGTGTGGGCATGACGTCATGGATCTGCGATCCCTCGACAGGCACCATCTTCTCGTCCACCATGGCGAGCGTCTCGCCGTCGAGAACCCACATACGGTCAGCAGCGGACTGGTAAATATATTTTCCGTCATTGCTGAAGAACTCACGGAAGGTCAGGGTCTTGTTCGGCTCGCCGGTCAGGGTGTTCTTCGCGAGCACCTTCCACTTGCCCTTCTCCAGTGACTTCATGTCAACGAGGACAAAGTCCACTTTGCCGTTGCCCTTGCCGTCAGCCTCGGCCTGGTTCATCACTACGAGGAACGTCTTCATGTCCGGGCTGTTGATGCCGTGCACGAACTTGTACGTGCCGGCCTTGTAGCCCATGTCGGACACGAACACGCGGTGTTTCAGCTTCATCGTCTTTTTGTCGAAAACATCGATGTAGCCTTCCGTACCCATGAACACGGGCATGAAATACTTCTTGCTCTGGCCTGAGGCGCAGTAAAGCGGCGGCTTCTTGCCCGAAGCCTTTGGATCCGGGTCCAGCGCAATGTCGGTGACCACATTGCCGGTCTTGAGGTCCGACTTGCCCACGTGCATCTTGCCCTGGGGATCGAGCACGTAGGTCGACCAGAACAGCACGTTCGAATCGTTCGAATCGATCCGGGCGTCGTGGGTAGGATGGGTCGTTTTGTCGCCGATCACAACCCTGTCAAGATTGGCGACGCTGATCGGGCTCGTTTCGTTCGACGGGTCGATCAGTATGTCCGCTTTGGCGAAATGGCCGCCCATGCCCGCCACGTATACGGTCGCGGAATAGGTGCTCTTCGCAGCCACGGCAACGGGTGCATCGGGACTGACAGCAGTAAGACCCAGATAGCCGAAGAACGCTATCACGACAACAGCTATGATGCCTATAAACTTCTTCATCGTTAGGTACCTCCCCCTTGTAAAATGCGTTTCGATTGGACACCGCTCTGCAGGTGCATGATTTCTACTGCTCAGGTGATGAGCGGCGATCAGACGCGGAACGCCATACACTGCATAGTAAATCTTTGCATAGCATTCATCACCTTTGTGCAACAGAGTAACACCTCAAGAGCAATCAAGTCAATTTCAAATTATAGTTTGAGACTATATGAAATTATAAATTAATGGCCTCCATGGCCCATCTGATGCATCATGTTGCTTTCCATCGCAACTGTCAGCGCCATTTCGCCGGCCTTCTCGAAGACAAGGACCAGCCGGATAGAGCTTCCTGGCTTCAAGTCCTTGGGGAGGTTGAATATCATAATGTGCAGACTGCCTGACTTGAGCTGACCGATGCCGCTGGACGGCACGTCAATACGCTCTACCTTCACCATCTTTCCATCCTTAATGTCATGCAGCTCGGTGACCGTACCTTTCACATCCGTTTTCGCCGACAAGAGCACGTCCTTGCCCCCGCTGTTCACGATGTTCATAAACACCGATGCAACGCCGAGCATGGCCGGTGATACCTGCGCCGAGGCCTTCTCGATCCGAATATCGGGCGCTTTATTCGTGCATCCAATGGCCGGGATCATTGATGCCGCAGCCGGAACGATCAACAGCGCAAACCAAAACATTTTCAATCCGTTTCTTTTTCTGTTCATGTGATTACCTCCCCTGTCATGGAATGGTCGACTATTAAAGCGAGTTCGTCAGACACGCCCTTGCAATGTGAAAATACATGCGGTATACTCGTCCTCGACTGCTGCAAGGAAATTTTTCAATTATCACTTGCGACCGAAGGCTGCGCTATGGATATTGGACTCGACATCCCGACATTGTTGACCGGCCTTGCCGTGTTCGCCGCCCGCGTCGTTGACGTTGCCATGGGCACCATACGGATGATCAGCATCGTGCACGGCAGGATGAAAACGGCCTTTGTGCTCGGATTCCTCGAGGTCAGCCTCTGGCTGGCCATCATTACGACCGTGCTGGCCGACATCATGCAGCGGCCTGTCCTCGGCATCTTCTACGCCCTCGGCTTCTCCACCGGCAGCGTCGTGGGCATCCTGCTCGAAAAAAAGATTGCCTTCGGCCACATCGTGCTGCGCGTCATCTGCCCCCGTGACGGTGAGATAACGGCTGAAGCGGTCCGCGATGTGGGTTTCGCGGTCACCACCTTCGAGGGACAGGGCAAATCGGGACCCGTCACCCAGCTCTACATTGTCTGCCAGCGCAGCGACCTGAAGCCCATTATCAGCCTAGTCAAATCGATCGTCCCCGACGCCTTCTATATCACGGAACAGGCAGGAAGCGTCAGCAAGGTCTACCGCCCCACGATGCAGCAGGCCACGGGCTGGCGGGCCATCCTGAAGAAGAAATAACGCGCCGGCCCGGCACCCCCCCCAACCCGCTGCCTATAGCGCCTGAAGCGACCTCAGAAATTCTGTGGACCGGAGCCGTCTGCCGAGAATATGCACCGTGTGGACGGAAAATGCGCGGTCAAGCTCGCGCATGATGTCCAGTGAGGGCTTCAGCCTGCAGACCTTGTCCATGTCCATCCGCAAAGCCTGGTAATAGAACCCGATCGCCCCGGCCGAGATCCGCACCTGGTCATCGCCTGACGAGACCATGCAGTCCGGGCAGAGCGCGCCCCCCTTCAGGCCCGAGAAGATCATAAGCTTCGTGGCGCTGCAGCCGCAGGACAGGCAGCGGTCCAGCTTGGGCTGGTATCCCAGGAGGGACAGGAGCTTGATCTCGAAGATCCTGAGCAGATATGCAGGATCATCGCTTGCGCCGAGCATGGTCAGCGTCTCGGCCAGAAGAGAGAAGGCCGGCTCGTTGCACTCCGAATCAGGGGCCAGTTCCCGCACCAGTTCGAGCATCACGGACCCAGCTGCCATGCGAAGCAGGTCGGCGCTGATGCCAGCATGCTGGTGGATGATTTCCGACGATTCGATGCGAAGAAGTTCCTGGTGTTCGCGCTCATGGAGCTGCAGCCGGCAGTGCGTGAAGGCCTCGAGCCCGGCGCCGAAGCGGCGGAAGGACCTGCGGGCGTTCTTTGCCGTTCCTCTGAGCTTGCCGCGTTCCCGGGAGAAAAAGGTGACGAGCTTGTCGGCCTCGCCCAGGTTCATGCTGCTGATGATGATGGCTTCTACGCGGGATTTCATGGTGCAACGGCCTTACGATATCCTGATCAACGATGAACAGCGGTTTTCCGAAGTTATTACGTTATTCGGGAATCTGAAGAACGGCTCCGCTTGTGATACCAGACATATACTGCAGCGATGATCACGCTCAGGACCACCGCCCCGATCACCGCCTGCCGCGCATACTGCATGACCAGCGCCTCATTGGAGCCGACCAGATAGCCGATCCAGGCAAGCACCGTGACCCATATCCCCGCTCCTGCGGCCGTATAGAGCGCGAATTTCGCATGATTCATGCCCGCGAGGCCGGCAGGCAGCGAGATGATCTGGCGCACTCCCGGCAGCAGCCGTCCGAGAAAGGTGGATATCTCGCCGTGCTTCCGGAAAAAGGCCTCGGCCTTCGAGAATTTATGCTCCGTCAGGAAGACATATTTGCCGTATTTCAGCAGCAGCGGCCTGCCGAGATAGCGGGCGGCAAAATAGTTGATATAGGCCCCGGCAAGACTGCCCGCTGTGCCGCACAGGATGACAAGTGCCATGTTCATCTCGCCCTTGTAGGCGAGGTAACCGGCAGGGGTCATGATGATCTCGCTCGGGAATGGGAAGGCCGAACTCTCGATCGTCATCAGGATGAAGATCCCCGGATACCCGAGGACGCCTATGGTCGTCACCAGCCACGTGATCACTTCCTGCATGATTATTCCTGCTCCTGGCCTATCCCCAGACTTCGGAGGAGATTATCGTCCTCACGCCACCCCTTCTTTACCTTCACCCAGAGCTGCAGGAAAAGCTTGACGCCCAGCAGCCGCTCCGCTTCCTGGCGCGCCAGGGTGCCGATCTTCTTGAGCATCTCGCCGCCCTTGCCGATGATGATCCCCTTCTGGGAATCGCGCTCCACGTAGATCACGGCGTCGACGCGGGTGATCCCCGGCTCTTCCTTCATCTGCTCGATCATAACGGCTGTGGAATAGGGAATTTCTTCCTTGGTGAGGGTGAATATCTTTTCCCTGATCAGTTCGGCCATGATGAACCGCTCAGGCTGGTCCGTGAGCTGGTCGTCGGGAAAGTACTGCGGCCCTTCAGGAAGTCGTTTGAGAATGGAATCGGTCAGAGCGCCGAGCTCGCCCTTGATCGCCGAGACAGGGATGATCTCCGCAAACTTATAGAGAGCGCTGTACTCCTGGATCAGGGGCAGAAGTAAATCCTTCCGAACCAGGTCCACCTTATTGATCAGGAGAAAGACCGGTGTTTTTACCTGTGCCAGGGTTTCGATGATGAACTTATCCCCTGCGCCCGGCGCCGATGTGGCCTCGACCAGGAAGAGGACCACGTCCACCTCGTTGTAGGTTCCGAGTGCGGTCTTGACCATGTACTCGTTCATGCGGTGGACCGGCTTGTGAATGCCCGGCGTGTCGATAAAGACCATCTGGCAGCCCGGCCGGTTCACCATGCCCTGGATGCGGTTCCGGGTGGTCTGGGGCTTGTCAGAGATGATCGCGATCTTCTGACCCAGCAGCGTGTTCAGAAGTGTGGATTTGCCCACGTTCGGCCTGCCCACGATGGAAATAAAGCCTGACCTGAATTGCACTTCGTCTTTCATGGTCGGTAGGATACCCGAATTCCCCTTCACGTGCAACAAGAAGTATTGATGGCTTGACAATCCGGCGCTTTTGCCGGTATTATCAGCACCTATGAAAGTACAGGCCAGGGACGCGATCGTCGAGAAGATCCTCGAATTCAAAAAGAAGCGGAATGCCATCATCCTTGCCCACAACTATCAGCGGGCCGAGGTGCAGGAGATCGCCGATATCACCGGCGATTCCCTTGAGCTCTCCCGCGCTGCCGCGAAGACCGATAACGACGTGATCGTGTTCTGCGGCGTGCATTTCATGGCTGAGAGCGCGGCGATCCTGTCTCCGCGCAAGACCGTGCTGCTTCCCGAAATGTCGGCAGGCTGCCCCATGGCCGACATGGTGACCGTGGAGGGGCCGCGTAAGACCAAAAGGGAGTTCTACACCGACGTCCTTGGCTTCACCTTCGAGTTCGCCGACGAGTTCACGCTCCGCGACATCAAAAAGAAGCACCCTGGTGTGCCGGTCGTTGCCTATGTGAACACCTCGGCGGCAGTGAAGGCCGAAAGCGACATCTGCTGCACTTCGTCGAATGTAGTAAAGGTGATCGAGTCGCTCAAGGAGGACACGGTCATCTGCATTCCCGACCGGAATCTGTCGGCCTACGCGGCAAAGCGGACAAAGAAGAAGATCATTTCCTGGGATGGGTTCTGCAATGTGCACATGCGCCTCGATGCCGATGATGTGAAGAAGGCGAAGACTGCCCATCCCGATGCCCTGCTGGTGGTGCATCCTGAATGCCCGCCCGAGGTCCAGGACATGGCGGACCATATCACGAGCACCTCGGGCATGCTGCGGTACTGCAAGGAATCACCGCACCAGGAGTTCATCATCGGTACAGAGGAAGGCCTGCTCCACCGGCTCCGGAAGGACAGCCCTGCTAAGAAGTTCCATGTTCTGTCCACGGAGATGGTCTGCCCTAATATGAAACGGACGCGACTCGAAAGTGTGGTCCGCGTCCTGGAAACGATGGACAACGTGATCAGCGTCGCCGACGAGGTCCGCGTGCCGGCGAAACGGGCACTGGATAGGATGCTTGGTATAGTGTGAAAATTGACAGGGGGACTGGGTGATGTGGCGACAGGTAGATAACAGGATAGATCAAAACCAGTTTCCGTCACTGCGTCTCCGTGTCTCATAGTCGCCGCGTCGAGATTTAATTATGCAGACCGCCATCATCATATTGCTTGCCGCTGTCCTCCTCCTTCTCCTGTGGCTCGTGATCCAGTCACAGCGCAAGGCCGTTGACCCTGCTGCGAGCCTGCTGCAGCAGGAGGTCCAGTCCCTGCGCGGCCAGCTCTCGGACGCAATGATCAGGAACCAGGAGACGGTGAACAAGCAGCTCGCGGACATCACCGGTCAGGTAAATACGCGGTTAAGTGATGTAACGCAGCAGCTCCAGCGGTCAACGGGTGACCTGAATACGCGGCTCGACAACGCCGCGAAGGTGGTCCAGGAAGTAAGCAAGGGGCTCGGCAGCCTGTCCGAAGCCACACAAAAGGTCTTTCTGGTGGGCAAGGACATCGCGAGCCTCCAGGAGATCCTCAGGACGCCAAAGCTGCGGGGCGGCCTGGGCGAGCTCTTCCTGGGTGATCTGCTGGCCCAGATCCTGCCGGCAGCCCATTTCTCGCTCCAGCACCGCTTCAAGAGCGGCGAGGCAGTGGACGCCGTGATCCGGCTCGGCAGCAATCTCGTGCCCGTGGACGCAAAATTTCCCCTTGAGAATTTCCGGCGCGTTATAGAGACGGAAAATGAAGAGGAGCGGAAGGCGTCAAAGAGAAAGTTCATCTCCGACGTGAAAAAGCATGTCGATGCCATTGCCGGAAAATACATTTTGCCTGATGAAGGCACCTTCGATTTCGCGCTGATGTACATACCTGCCGAGAA
>Ga0154442_1025_pt3 | contig 26470 bp, 21 predicted proteins | sample RifGroC2_FD_115946 | JGI IMG/M metagenome (GOLD analysis project Ga0154442, IMG submission 115946) | Nitrospirae bacterium GWC2_57_13
AACGGGATGTTTCATTACGTAATTCCATGACAACCTCCAACGACCGCCTAGAGACATGCGGGTGTCGATACTATCGCTGAAACCGAACAGGAAGTAGCCTGCACAAAGAATGTCTCTCCCGTGCTGCAGGCCGGCGTGGCAAATTCCACGGAGATAACACCTGCGCTGTTCGTTCTCGTTATGATCGCACTGCTCGGCGCGAAAACAACGTTGGAACAGTCGGGCGGGCCGCTGTGCAGGGCAATCGACCCGTTCGTGTATATCTCCACGCAGATATCGCTCATGGGATCGCCAGCTGAATCCAGCACCTGAAACGTTATCGTCGGATAACAGGAGCCGAAGGACGACGGAATACCAAGTTCTTCAGATGACACGATCGTTGAGCCGTACGGGGCCGTGCTGTTTGGACATCCCCCGCATGCTCCGCCTGTCAGCACATCACCGCAGCCATTCACTAAAATAACCGGCAATGCAAGTGCAATAAGAACCGCAACGGAGAGCATTTTTACGCCCAGGTTCATCTGTCAAAATCCTCCACACTTTTAAAATAATGCAACCAAGGTGCCAGAGAAGTGCGCTCAGCAACCTTCTGTTTTATTGAGCATTTTAAAAAGCTGCCATCATAAACACTCTTGCCGCTGGTGTAGCCGGCACGAATACTGTGTAACGGATTACCCAGGTGAATTTTCCCCACCCAATAAAAAAGGTCAAGCACTGCATGGCACGGACCATCCGCTCTGCCTGACCTCAATAACAACGTTCCGCGATTTGTAATAGAGCTCGCCATAATCTTCCCGTGAATTTCTTCTCTTTTTCCTGTTCCCCATCGTATGAAGGGCAGCCACGCAGGGCTGCCCCAACGAGTCGTTCTCGCTGCTCTCTGCATCATTCACTCCGCACGTATTTATATCGCATCCTGCTTAATGATCCGCGGTGTAATAAAGATAAGCAGTTCACGCTTGTCGTCTCGCGTGGTCTTCTTCTTGAACAACCATCCAATGAGCGGCAGGTCGGCAAAAAAAGGCACTTTCTGTATTGTATGGCCACGATCAATGATCAGGATGCCGCCGATCACTGCAGTCTCTCCATCGGACAGGAGTATTTCCGTTGTGGCTTCATTCTTCCGAATGGATGGCTGCCCGCCCGCTCCGAGCAGTGAAGTATCGGCAGCGTTCTTCTGGGCCTGTATCTTCATGAAGATCTTATTGTCCGGCGTTACATGCGGTGTTACAGCCAAAGAAAGCTTGGCATCAATGAACTGGACCTGGGTCCCGGACGCCGAACTCGTCGTATAGGGAATTGACTGCCCCTGCTCGATCTTCGCTTCTTTATTGTCCAGAGCGCTCACGCGGGGGCTGGATATCACCTTTCCCTCGCCCGTTGCTTCAAGGGCCGAAAGCACGAGATCGAGATTCAGGGCCTTGTTCAGAGAGCCAAAGCTGATCCCAAGTGCGCCTCCCGCCCCGGGCCCGGCTGCAGCAGGAAGGTTGACAAAGTAGTTCCCCGCTCCCGTGGGGGTCGCTCCCATGGTGGGCCCGCCGGTCACCCCGATCGAATTAGGAAATGTCAATCCCGTGGAATTTCCATGGGCCGCGTCCGCCGAGAAAGTCCCGCCCCACTGGACACCCAGGTCTCTGGTAAATGAAGTCGACGCTTCAACGATCCGCGCCTCGATCATCACTTGCGGTATCGGCTTGTCAAGCACCTTGACGAGGGTCACGACCTCATCTACATGGGACGGGATGTCCTTAACGATGAGCGTGTTGGTCCGCGTGTCAACCACCGTTTCGCCCCGGGCTGAGAGCGACTTTTTGATGGACGATTCTATCTCCGCGGCCGTTGAATAACTGATGGGAATGATCCGCGTGATGAGGTCTTCCGCCTTTTTCTTCGCCTCCTTGGCCCTGGCTGCCTCTTCGGCCTCGCGCGTGATAGCCGTGATCGATGCGATTCGAACGATATTGTCTTCCCGAATATGGCCGAGACCATTCATCTTTAAAATGATGTCCATGGCCTGGTCCCAGGGAATATTCACCATGCGCACCGTCACCTTGCCCCGCACATCGGGTGCCAATATCATGTTGAGGTTAGCCACCTCGGCAAAGAGACGCATAACGTTCACCAGGTCCGCATCCTGCAGGTCCAGGGATATTCTTCTGCCCGTATATTTGCCTGAGGTCACAAGGGTCTCATCCGCCGGGATCGCTTCCCGTTCCGCCTTCACCGGCGGCCGCGGCTTCGGCGCGGGAGCCATTTCTATCTCCGGAGCGGGCTCCGTGACGGCGGGAGCGGCCCGTTCGACAGACGCCGGAGTGAGCGCCACGATGACGCGGCTGCCTTCAGGCACGGCGGTGTACTCCATAGGGCGTGTGAGATCCAGCACGATCCTTACCTTTTTTTCCGGCTTGCTGTGCTGCCCGACGCGGACCCGGGCAACGCCGCCTTTCCGCACGGGAATGACGCTCGGCCTGACCCTGCTGCGCGCATTAGGGATGTCGATCACCAGCCTGCTGCCTTCGAGCATGAAGGAATTCGGTTTCATCGCTCCGTCACCCGTGATCACGACCTTGATGCCGTCGCGCGACGCCGTGGCGGTCACACTGGTTACCAGCGAAGCCGCCGTTCCGGACGGCTCCGGTTCTACTGGCGCTGCTGGCACTACCGGCTTCGGTTTTTCGGCCGCCTTGAGCGGCTTCCCGAACTCAACCATCAGCTTGCCGCCATCCTGGTAGACCTTTGCTTCCGCAGACTCCGACAGCCCGATCTCAAGACGGGCGATATTATCAAGCTGACTGGGTGTTATGTCAATAATAGGGCCCTTAAAGACATTGATCCTGTCCGGAAACTTTCCGATATCGGCATCAGGAATATCGATAACAAGGCGGAGCGGTTCCGTAAGCTGAAAAGACGTATACTGCAGCAGCGGCTCAGATCCTTCAATGATGATCTCCGCCTTGCCATCGGATTCACGGGGCACAATATCCTGAATGCTGACAAGGGGAAGCTCCTGTTCGGCAGGCACGGGGGACTTCGCAGCACAGCCGATGATTACCGTTGCCAAAAGTATGAGGATGATATGCCTCAGGCCGCGTGTGGCATGTATTTGCGTCATTCCATCCCCTCCTGCTTTTTCCTGAGCGGCATAACTATCTCTTTCCGCTGCATTTGGCCTGTATAGGTCTTATATTTTTCTTCCACGACAACGCCGGTTTTCGTGATAGATTTTACCACGCCGCGATTAGGGCCGATGATAGTTCCCTGACGTATGAAGTATCCTTTTCCATCAGGCCCTTCCAGTATCGCGTTATAACCGAACCCCCCCCAGACGATACCACTGAGCTTGAACTCACTGATATCATATCGCTCCAAAGGAGGAAGATTTGCTCTCTTTTTATGCTGCTCCTTGACAATGAGCGGCATAAAGGGATCGCGACGCCCCTTCGGCTGATAGGTGTATGGCGCAGGTGTCTGGTCCGGAGCTTTTGCCGTCTCAGCCGGGGCTGCCGCCGCCGGCTGCTGAGGCACTTTCGCATTAGCTGCGAGCGCACGGCTCCGCTGGTCGGCATCAGGCACACCGGACAGAAGTAACAGGGCGGCAAGGATGGCCGCACATACCATACGCCTTTTATTACTATGGCTTTTTGCCTGCTGTTGCCGGCGCATCCTTCTTCTCCACTGCGGCAAAGGTCATTCCCGTACAATTTATTGCTATATCGACGGCCCCGTCCTTGTTCAGCTTCGCGCTTCCCATCTTCACATTCAGCATATTCACGATACGGGTCATCTTGCTGACACGGTCGAAAAATACGGCCACACTGTGGTATCCGCCCGATAAATCCATGGTCATGGGAATCTCCACATATAACCCGCTCTCATGCACCCTTCTTCGTTCAGGTCTCCAGAGCCGCAGTATAAGCCCCGATTGCGTGACAAGCCCTTGGATCTGCCGCAGCAGTCCGGACACTTCCGTCTCGGGCGGAAGCTGCTCTGTGAGAAGCCTGAGCCGCTCCCTGAGCGCGAGCACTTCAGCTTTCAGATCGTCGAGCCTCTTGATCTTTTCATCATTCTCCCGAATTTTTTGCTGCATCCCGGCCACTTCGCTCTCGAGGTTCTTGATCTCTGCGTTCTTGGGAATATGCACTTGCCAGATAAAAAGAACGACGATCAAGCCTACGAAGACAAAAAACCCGATGACCCTTGTTTTCGAGGGAATCTTCTGGATCTTATTCGCTATATCAGCCAGTGTCATGTGGTTCCCTTGAACCTGAATTGCAATCGATACTGATAGATTTCCGCCCCTGCGATGACAGCCTGCCGCGTTTCCAGTAGAAAGACTTCTTCAAGGAGCTGAGATGCCTTCAGGTTGTCGACAAAACGGACAATGATCTCATTGGTGAAGGCATCTCCGCTCAGATCCACATTCCCGCTATTCTCCGCCAAAGAGGTTATGCTAACTCCCTCGGGAAGCGCCTTGCTCACCTCATCAAGCAGTCTAACGGGACCTTTCTGGTTCTTCTTGAGTTGCTCGATTATATTGATCTTGTCCTGGACCTGCTTTCGTTCGGCCTCGATATTATTTACTTCCTTCAATAAGTTGTTCTGCTCCGCGATCCTTGCCTGCGCCGCAGCTTTGTCCCGCTCAAGCTGGGCGATCCTTGCATTAAGATTCATCCAGAAAAAGCCGATGATGATCCCCGTCAAGATCAGCAATAACCCCCCCAGCACCATTTGCTGCTGGAGCTCGGTGATCTTCTTTGAGACCTTACGTTTGGTCGGCAGGAGGTTGATCTTGATCATCGGTCTCCCTGCCTCCTGACCGCAAGCCCCACCGCCACGGCGGCCATCGCCCCCGTCTCCAGCAGAGCGGCGCCGAACTTCTTCGCGTCAACCTTGATGTTCTGGAAGGGGTTGGCGATCTCGACAGACATGCCCAGACGCTCTGACAGCACCTGGGTAAAATTGCCCACCCGGGTGCAGCCGCCGGAGACAAGCACCTGGTCCACCTTATCGCTCCCGGTGGTTGAACGGAAGAACTCAAAGGACCGCTGGACCTCGGCCACGATGTCCTCGGTGACCGACGCGACGACCCCGGCGATCTGCTCCTGATCGGACCCCTCTACGATCTCTCCCCGCTTCACTCGCTCCGCATCCTCGCTGGTCATACCGAAGTCCTTCTGGAGCGCATCGGTGTACCGGTTTCCGCCCACGGTGATATCGCGGGTGAACGCGGAAAGGCCGTCCTTCAGGATATTGATGTTCATGACCGAAGCGCCGATGTTCAGGAGCGCCACGGTCCCGGCGCCCATATCATAGTTGGTCTCGTACATGTTCTCCAGGGCAAAGGCGTCCACATCGACGACTACGGGCTCAAGTCCCGCCTCTTTCGCGATGTTAACATAGTCATTGATCTTCTCTTTTTTTACGGCCACCAGCAGCACATCGGCCTGACCTTCCATCGCTCCGGGACCGAGTTTCTGAAAATCTATGTTCACATCGTCGATCGAGAAGGGGATATACTGTTCCGCCTCCCATTTGATCGATTCCGCCAGTTCCTCATCGGTCATGTCCGTCACGGCAATGCGCTTGATGATCACGGCGCTTCCGGAAACGGAAATGACCGCTTCCTTGGTCTTTACCTTGTGCTTCGCCAGCAGTTCCTTGATGGCCTCGACCACGCGGCCCGAATCCATCACGGCGCCCTCGACGATGACCTCCGGAGGGAGCGGCACCATGCCGTATTTTACGAGCTGGTAATGGCGGTCCGATCCTTTGAGTTGGACAAGCTTGATATAGGTGGACCCGATGTCCAGGCCAATAGGTTCTATTTTTTTCCCGAAAAACAGCATCTCTTCCCCATGGGCGGCCCGGCCACGCCTACCCCGCGTTCTTGCCCCTGATGATCTTCTCGATCGTCTTCACGTTCTGCTCGCCGTACACCCGCCAGCCGCGCCAGTCGCGCTGCACTCCGGCAAGAAGGCCATCGCTCTCCCACCGGAAGAGCGTTGCCCGGGAGATGTCGAAGCGGTCGCAGATCTCCTTGGTTTTGTACTTTCTCAATCTTTTGGCTGTGTCCATGGCACCCTCGCTGGCATGGTTAGTCATAATACGTATAGTAAGTATACTTATTATGATACAGACATCCCGGCAATGTCAAGAAATTATTTAATTCCCCCACTTTTTCTGCCGATGGCTGCGCAGCTTCCGATCTGCCGATACAAAGACTCGTCAGGCAGATTGAGTGCACGATACTACAAGATGTTGTGGAGGCCTGCCGGGCAATAACTACTGCTTGTCATTTTGAAGAAGATGCGGGGCTGAACAGGGAGGTAAGATAGCCCCAGGGGGAGCCGTCCCGCTAAGAACGGATAATTCTTTCCCGCATAAAAAAAGCCTCCGAAAGGTCGCCCTTTCCGGAGGCTTATACTGTCTGTTATATGCCGTCATGAACCGCCGCCGGCAGGCAGAGAGAACGCTATACGTCCACTCCGTGGGGGGTGGCGAAGGTGCCGCCGCGTCTCGCGGCCATATCCATAAGCACACGCTCGGTGCCGAAGCGTCCCGGCTCGTACTTGCGGATCTTGAGCTTTTCCCGCGCCGCGTCGATCATCTTGAGCGCCAGTTCGAGCATCTTTCCGGGGTCTTCCTCGAAGTAGAACGCGGCGTTCATCATCTCCCACCACTTATTCTCCATGATATCTCTGAGCGTCTTGCTTGCTTTAACCGGCGATCCCGCGCCAAAGATGACCGGCACGCCGGATGCGGCAAAGTAGGTGCCGATGGCGATCGCCTTCTCGCTCATCCACTCCGGCGCGATGCCCACGGCGGGAAGGCCGCCGATATCATCCCCGAGCCCGCCTTCGTTCGCGATGTTGGACGCGATGGTCAGGATGCGAGAGTTGTCCACACAGGAGCCGAGGTGGAGCACCGGCGGGATGCCGATGGCCTCGCAGACCTCCCGGAGGCCCTGCCCCGCGTTCTCGAGCGCGTTCTCCGGCGTCATGTACCCCGCCTTCGCAGATGCCATTGCCGAGCAGCCCGTCTGGACCACGAGAACATCGTTCTTGATGAACTCCCTGGTCAGGAAGTTATGGATACTGTCCTGACTGATCCTCGGGTTGTTGCAGCCCGCCAGGCCTACAATGCCGCGGATGCGGCCGGAGATGATGGCGTCGTTCAACGGGCGATAGGAACCCCGGTACCGGCCGCCCTGCATGTACTCGATATATTCGTCGGAGAACCCGGCGATCACATCCGCCGCTTTGATACCGGCGGGCGAGACGCTTTCCTTCTTCCGGTTCTGGAAATTATCGATCGCGAGACGGACGACCTTCTTCGCAATGTCCATGGCATGGTGATCATCGTACTCGACATGCTCAGCGTCGATCATCTTGCCTTTGGCGGTCGTCGTGACGATCTTGGTGTGATACTGTTTGGAAAGCTGGGAGATGGCCGGCATGATGCACTGCACATCCACCACCATGGCCTCGACCATGCCCGTCAGGATGCCGAGCTCCTGCTGGAGGAACCCGCCCGCCGTCGGGATCCCGTGACGCATGAGGATCTCGTTGGCCGTGCAGCACATGCCCACGAGGTTCACACCCTTGGCCCCTTTGGACTTGGCATAAGCGACCATTTCCGGGTCTTCCTGGGCCTGGACGAGCATTTCGGCGAACGAGGGCTCATGGCCGTGGACCACGAGGTTCACGTGGTCTTCCTTGAATACATCGAGGCTCGCTTTCGTCTTGAGCGGCTTCGGCGTGCCGAAGAGAATGTCCGAAATGTCCGTGCCCATCATGGAACCGCCCCAGCCGTCGGCGAGCGACGTGCGAAGGGCGCCCAGCATGATATTGTTTGGCTCCTGATCCACGCCCATGGCCGTCCGGTGCAGCATTTCCACGCACTCGCGGTCAATGGCGCGCGGCGCAATGCCGAGCTTTTTCCAGATCTCCTGGCGCTTCTTCGGCGCCCGGGACAGGTATGCGAGCTCGCCGCGCTGCTGGCCGAACTGTTCGAGGAACTTCAGGGCGACATCTTCCGCCACCTTGTTCACCGATTTTCCCTCCACGTTGATGCCGAGATACCCGGCCACGCGATTGAGCTTCCGGACGTCCTTGATCTGGAAGTCCTTGGCCTCTCCGCGCGCAACAGCGAGCAGGGTGTTGGCCAGGTCGCGTGCATGATCCGAGTGGGCGGCTGTTCCCGCGGCAACCATGCGGGCGAAGTTCCTCGCCGTCACGACCGGCAGCGTCGCGCCGCAGACGCCCGCGGCCTCGTCCTCCTTGCCCACGAGCCGGCAGGGGCCCATGTGGCAGACCTTGCAGCAGGCGCCCTCGTGCCCGATAGGGCAGGGCTTCAGTTTTTCCGCCCGTTCAAAGGACGTGAGTATCTTCTTCTTTTCGGCGACCTTCAGCAGCACCTGCGCTGCGGGATCGACTGATTTCAGGTCTTCTCTCATGGCCACTTACTCCTTTCACAAAAGGGGACCGATCGTCCCCTCTATCGAACAGGTGCATTATACACAACGGATGGGAAAAAAGCTACGCACGTGTCACCCCTTCGCGACCGCGGCAGACCCCGTGACAACAAGCACCTTGCTCACGCCCGACTCCTGCAGCATCCCCTGGTTGATCGCCTTCAACAGGTCAGACGTCGAACGCGCCGACGCTTTTACCGCTTTCGCGGCAACGGGCTTGAACGAACCGGCAGCGATCTTTGCGGCCTTGACCTTCTTCGCGCCTGACTCGGCGTCCTTCAGGGTGAAGCCTTTGGTCTTGTTGATGACGAGCGACAGCTCGGCGGCGATGTCCGCGCCGTTCTTTGCCGTGCCTTCGGCTTCATTGGCCGCGACAAGGACCTTCTGCTGTCCGTAGGTATTCACGATCGTGCCCTCCCGCTCGTAGAGGGCCGTCATGGGCAGCACGACATCGGCCTTCGCCGCAAGCGGCGAAAGATGGCTTGTCTGCACGATGAGGAAATCGGCCTTGCTGTTCATATCCGGCACATTTCCGGCCACAAAGAGCGCCTTCATCCCGGACTGCATTTCTTCGTAGCCCTTGCCGCCCTTTTTTGCCTTACCGGAGCCTGCATCGGGTGTGCAACCCATCTGCATCACACCCAGCGCGTTTGCTTCAGGCAGGAGCGGAAGTACGCCCGCGTCCTTCATGAGGGCCAGGTTCAGGGCCTGGAGGGAAGCCTCTTCGCTTTCGCCGATGCCCATGCCGATGACGACAATGGGGCTCTTTGCAGCGGCATACGCCTTTGCCGCGGTCACGATCTGCTCGGCCGCAACGCCCGATGCTGCTGCTGCCTCTTCAACGCTGATGAGTGTCTTCTTTACGCCGTCAAATCCCTTGGAAGCGGGCGACACTCCTTCGGCCAGCACCGCGGACATCAACCCGGCCAGAAGCACCGGATCGGCCCCTGCCTTCAGCTGAAGAAGGATGGCATTCTGGTGGGCCGCAAGCCCGGTCTTCTCCGTGCTGATCACGATCACCTTCGCGCCTGCCTGGGCCCTGCGGCGGATCATCACGTCAACTTCCTGCAGGGACTGTTTCTTCTGGGACGGGTCAGCGCCGATCACGACCACGAGATCCGCCGTCGAAAGGTCGGCCTGTGAAGCGATCGCCGCCCCTCCGTCGCCATATACCGCGCTGAGCGCTGACAGGAGGCCGCCTGCATAGGACGATGCGGGCGTATCGATGTTGCCGCTCCCCACAACGTCTCGCGCCAGGGACTGGAGCGCATAGGCTTCTTCGTTCATGAGGGACCCCGAGGCGAGGAACCCGGCGTTGGCGCCCGCCTTCTTAAGACCTTCTGCGGCGGCCTTGATCGCATCACCCCAGGTCGCGGGCGCAAGCTTGGCGCCCTTCCGAACCATCGGCGAAACGACACGGTTCGCCGCTGCGAGTGAATCGAACCCGAACCGGCCGATAACACAGATATAGCCGTTGTCTTCCTTTGCATTGACCTTGACGATCTTCCCGTCCTTCTTGTTCACCACCACGCGGCAGCCGGACCCGCAGGCCGTGCAGGCCGACTCGCGTTTGTCCAGGTCCCACTCTCTGCCATGCTGCCAGCGGTCCCGCTCCATGAGGGCGTTCACCGGGCAGGCGTCGACGCAGCTTCCGCAGAAGGTGCATTCCGACTCGTGGAGCGGCTTGTCGAGGGCCGTCGAGACCTTGGTCGTGATGCCCCGGCCCATGAAATCGAGGACGTTCGTACCCTGTTCCTTGCAGACCCGGACGCACCGGCCGCAGAGGATGCAATAATTGTTGTCGATGGTAATAAAGGGACTGCGGTCGTTCAGCTCGTAATTGAAGCTCTTTCTGCCGAAGGACGACTCACGGATGCCCAGGTCGGCGGCATAGCGCTGCAGGTCGCAGTCGCCCGCCTTGGGGCAGGTCATGCAGTCCAACGGGTGGAAGGACAGCACCAGGTCTACCACGAACTTGCGGATCTCCTCGACCTTGTCGGTGCGGGTGGCGACCTTCATGCCCTCTTTGACCTTCATGGTGCAGGCCGTAACGGGCGTCTTCATGCCCTCGATCTCGACCATGCACATGCGGCACGCTCCCACGCCGCGCAGTTCCTTGATATGACACAGGTTCGGGATGTGGATGCCCGCGGTGGCTGCCGCGTCAACGAGGGTCATCCCCTCGGGAACGGTCACGGCCTTGCCGTCGAACTCCATGTTCACCATCTTGCTCATAACAGCCTCCAGTGGAAAATCACAAATTTCAAATCACAAATGCCAAATAAATTCCCATGAGTTAAATTCGAAACGCGTTCATTGGCGGTTGGTGCTTGCTTAAACAGGACACGTCCCCACCGCATGCCGCTCGGGCTTCTTCTCATCAGCGTCGGGACCGGGATCTGCAACGATGAAGATCGCCCCTTCGGGACAGACCGGCAGGCAATCGCCGCAATGAGTGCACCGCTTCTGACGGATACGGTAGGGGGTAAACCCGGTCTTGTAGGGCTCGATCTTCTGCCCCTCAATGGCAAAGGAGGGACAGGCCTCGCGACACTTGTCGCACATGGTGCAGAGCGTTGGATCGATGTCATAGGTCACGAGCTGTGCGCACTCGTTGCTTGAACAGTAGCCCCGGATGTGCTTCTCCAGCTCGGCTCCGGACGCATCGAGGAACGCGGAAAGGATATCGGCATGGTCCTTGCCTTTTTTGCACATGCTGCCGTCTTTTACATCGCGGGCAATGCGCCGGAGCAGCGATGCATGCACCTCCCCGCCTTTGCCGGCCTGCACGATCTCGAGGATCTTGATGGCGTCGTAGATGCCGAGCTTGCAGGGATGGCACTTTGAGCACATCTGCGTCTTGGGATCGTCGGAATAGTAGAACTCATGGAGTTTGAGCCGTGTCACTTTGACGGGGCATTTACTTTCGTGCTGCGACATGGGCCCCTCCTTTCTCGATCACGACGGCCTGGGTCGGGCAGACCGTATAGCAGGCCTTGCACTTGGTGCAGTAGTCCTGGTCGATATAGAACCGGTCGCGAAGCTCCACCACGGCGTCAAAGGCGCAGGCGTTCTTGCAGAGGCCGCAGAGGATGCAATGCTCGGAAAGGATGCGATAGGACCCGAGGCCCTGGCAGCGCCTTGCGCGGCAGTACTTGTCGCGCACGTGTTCCTCATATTCATCCCGGAAGTACCTGATCGTGGAGAGTACGGGGTTCGGCGCGCTGTTGCCGAGACCGCAGAGCGACCCGGCCACCACTGCCTTGCCCATCTTCTCCAGGAGTTCAATATCACCCTCTACGCCGCGGCCCGACGTTATCTTGTCGAGAAGTCCGAGCATCTGATAGGTCCCGACGCGGCAGGTGGGACACTTGCCGCAGGATTCGGACTGGCAGAAGGACAGAAAGTACCTGGCCACGTCGACCATGCAGTCGTCGTCGTCCAGCACCACCATGCCGCCGGACCCCATCATGGAGCCCACGCCCCTGAGCGAATCGAAGTCCACGGCCATGTCGAGGAACTGTGCGGGAATGCAGCCGCCCGAGGGGCCGCCGGTCTGGACGGCCTTGAACTGCTTGTCGTCGTTCAGCATGCCGCCGCCGATATCGAAGATGATCTCGCGGAGAGTGATGCCCATGGGGACCTCGATGAGGCCCGTATTCTTGATCTTACCGGTGAGGGCAAAGACCTTCGTGCCCGGCGACTTTTCGGTGCCCGTCTTCTTGAAGGCAGCAGCGCCCCCGGCGATGATCACGGGAACGTTCGCGAAGGTCTCGACGTTGTTCAGGTTCGTGGGCATGTTCCACAGCCCGCCGCCCGGCTCGGACAAACGCGGGGGCCGCGGTCGCGGCATGCCGCGCTCACCTTCGAGGGACGCCACAAGCGCCGTGGATTCGCCGCAGACAAAGGCGCCGGCCCCTTCCTTGATCTCAATGTCGAAATCAAGGCCGCTTTCCAGGATGTTCTTCCCCAGCAGGCCCAGCTTCTTGGCCTGCTCGATGGCGATGCCGAGGTTCTTCACGGCCAGGGGATACTCGTGCCGTACATAGATATATCCGTGCTGGGCTCCTATGGCAAAGGCGTTGATGATCATGCCTTCCAGGACCGAGTGGGGGTCGCCCTCCATCAAGGCCCGGTCCATGAATGCTCCGGGGTCGCCCTCGTCGCCGTTGCAGATCACTGCGCGAATCTTGCTCTTCGCTTTTGTTGAGTGCTCCCACTTGACCCCGGCAGGGAACCCTGCGCCGCCCCGGCCCCGGAGGTCCGCTTTCTTGACCTCCTCGATCACGGCTTCGGGCGTCATGCCGGAAAGCGCTTTCGCGAGGCCCGCGTATCCGCCCTCGCGGATGCTGTCGTAGATGTTGCAGGGGTCAACGATTCCGTTCCGATGGAGTGCAACGCGCTTCTGCTTCTTGTAGAAGGGGATATCTTTCATGAGGGTATTCGGCTCGTCAAGGGGACGGGCGCGATAGAGCTGCTTCCGGTACGGGATACCGCGAAGGAGCGAGTTCGAGAAGATCGACGGCACATCATCGGCCTTGACCTTCTGATAGAAGATCTCCTGAGGGTCCTGCACCACGACCGGCCCGCGCTGGCAGAAGCCCTGGCAGCCCGTCTTAACGACCTCGAGCGTCACTCCCTTTTCGGCCGCCTCTTTCTCGAACTTATCCACCAGTTTCAGGGATCCCGTTGCCTGGCAGGCGGTGCCGCAGCAGACCCGGACGCGGTGGGCATCGCTCGCAGCGCGTTCCTCCTGCAGCTGCTTCCGCAGCGCCTCGATCTCATGGACGTTCTGTAAACGCTTAAACGCGAGTCCCATGTTCGCTCCTCACCATCTCGATAATATCATCCACCATCTTGGGTGTCAGCTCACCGTACAGGTCCTTGTCGTTCACCGTCACCACGGGGGCCAGGGCACAACATCCCACGCAGCCCACGGTCTCAAGGGTGACGGAAAGGTCTTTCGTTGTCTCGCCTTCCTTGATGCCGAACTTGTTCTCCATTTCGGTCAGCACGGACGTGGCACCGCGCACATGGCACGCCGTACCCGTGCAGACCTTCACGATGTTCCTGCCCCTGGGCTTGAAATGAAAATGTTTGTAGAATGACGCCACGCCGTAGACGTTGGTCAGGGACAGCGCAAGCCTCTCTGAGATGATCTGCATGGCCTCTTCCGGCAGGTACCCAAGCTTTTCCTGCACCCGCTGGAGCACGGCGATAAGAATGCCTCGCTGGCCTGCAGCGTCATCGAGGACAGCGTCAACTTTTTTCAGCTCTTCTTTCTGGAGCACGGTGAGGACCTCCCTACTGAATTTCTGGGGTTGTGGCAACAGGACAATATGCCGATATATCAGGATGTTTCATGTGAGAACGCGCTGTTGCTACTTTTCGTAACAAAGCCGATACAGGCCGAACAGCCTGTTCATTAAAGGAAAAGCATCTTAGCAACCGCGGAATGAAAAATCAAGCCAAAATAACATAAATAAAAGTTATATGAAAATTATTATTCTCTATTGCAGATGCGGGAGGCTCTGTCCGCCCGAAGAAACCAACTGATGTTCTTATGTCTTACCTGCAAGATAATCGTGCATGGCCTTTGCAGCCTTCCGCCCGGCGCCCATCGCTGATATGACCGTGGCGGAACCGGTGACGATGTCCCCTCCAGCATACACGCCTTCGATGCACGTCCGGCCTGTTTCCTCATCGGCAATGATGTATTTTTTTTCGTTGACCTGAACACTGCTCATTCCCTGGGATGCCAGAAGATTGGCGCCCGTGCCGAGGGCAACGATCGCGACATCGACAGGGATCGTGAATTCAGACCCCTGTATCGGCTTCGGAGACCGTCTGCCGGACCCGTCAAGCTCGCACAGGTCCATGCGGACGCTCTCGACGGCCCTCACAAGGCCCTGATCGTCGCCGATGATCCGCACCGGATTGGCGCAGAGCTCGAACCGGATGCCTTCCTCCCGGGCGTGAAGGACCTCTTCCTTCCGCGCCGGCAGTTCGGCTAGCGACCGGCGATAGATGAGCATGACCTCTGAGGCGCCGATGCGAAGGGCCGTCCGCGCCGCATCCAGGGCAACATTGCCGCCGCCGAAGACCGCCACGCAGTTTCCACGCTTGACCGGCGTGTCGACGTCCGGGAACCGGTATGCCCGCATCAGATTGATGCGGGTCAGGAACTCATTGGCCGAATAGACGCCGTTCAGGTTCTCGCCCTCGATGCCCATGAATTTCGGCAGGCCTGCGCCGGTCCCGATAAAGCAGGCATCGTACTCCTTCATGACCTCATCAATGCTGAACAGTCTGCCGGCGACGGCGTTGTTCATGATCTCGACGCCCATCTTCTTGAGCGCCTCGATCTCGCTGCGCACGATCTTCTTCGGCAGACGGAATTCCGGTATGCCGTACACCAGGACGCCTCCCGGTTCATGGAGCGCTTCGAACACGACGACCCGGTGCCCTTTACGCGCCAGGTCAAATGCGCAGGTCAGGCCCGAGGGGCCGCTGCCGATAACAGCGATTTTCCTGCCCGTGGACGGAGCGACCTTCGGTACTTTGGGTCCGCCGTTCTTCAAGGACTCGTCGGCGGCAAACCGTTCGAGACGACCAATGCCCACCGGTTCGTATTTGCCGGCCAGCACGCAGTTCTTCTCACACTGGCACTCCTGGGGACAGACCCTGCCGCAGACCGCCGGAAGGAAGTTCGTTTCCTTGATAATGCCGATGGCCGTGCTGAAGTCACCCTCCCGGATCGCCTTGATGAACCGGGGGATCGGGACATTGACAGGGCATCCGGTCACGCAGCCGGGCTTCTTGCACTGCAGACACCGCGACGCCTCCTGCATTGCCATCTCCGGCGTGTATCCAAGCGACACCTCTTGAAAATTGAAGCGCCTGACCTGGGGGGGCTGCTCGGGCATGGGTGTTTTGTTCGGAACGATCTTTTTGCGCCTTTTCGCTTCTTCAACCATTACGTCGTCTTTCATTCACAGAGCAGGCCCGCATGCCGGTGCTTCCATGTGTCGAATGATTCCTGCTGTTCCGCAGTATACGTGCGCTGCCTTGCCGACAGGATGTCCCAGTCCACGAGGTGCCCATCGAACTCAGGACCGTCAATGCAGGCAAAAAAGGTCCGGCCGCCCACGGACACACGGCACCCGCCGCACATCCCGGTGCCGTCCACCATGATGGGATTCAGGCTCACAACGGTCTTCACCCCAAAGGAGCGCGTCGTGTCCGAGACCGCCCGCATCATGGCCGTCGGTCCGACAGCCACCACGAGGCCGGTTCCGCCCTGCTCCAGTTCCCCATGAAGGGCCTGCGTCACCAGCCCCTTCATTCCCTTGCTCCCGTCATCGGTGGCAACCAATACCCGGCTGCAGACCGACTCCATTTCCTTCTCGTAGACCAGGAGGTCCCTGGAGCGAGCGCCCATCGCGCAGACGACTTTGTTGCCCGCAGCCCTGAATGCCCGTGCTATGGGATACAGCGGGGCAACGCCGAAGCCGCCGCCCACGAGGATGACCTTGCCGACCTGTTCGATATGAGTGGGATTGCCCAGGGGGCCGCAGAGATCAAGGATCTCATCACCCGGTTCCATGAGCGACATTTCCTTCGTTGTCTTGCCCACGGCCATGACTACCAGGGAAATGGCGCCGTCGGCGGGATCGATGTCCGCCAATGAGAGCGGGATGCGCTCGCCTTTCGCGTGAAGCCGCAGTATCACGAACTGGCCGGGCAGCGCTTTCTTTGAAATGAGCGGCGCCGCAACCTTGAAATACAGCACGTCGGGCTTCCGCAGCATCTTTTTTTCAAGGATCTTTGGCATACAAACGTTCGTTCTTTCTCTGGCAGACCGTGTCCGAGTAGCGCATATGTCGCAGTGTGGGCTTTGCCTGGACAGGAATCCGCCACAGTTCGTGCTGGTGCGATCCGGGAAGGCTTCTCGCACAACACGTCGTAACAACTTTGATAAGATACAACTTTTTAAACGCCAAGGGAAGAAAAAATACCGGGCTCTTTCAGGGAGATTCGTCATGTCCGCCTCGTTATTTCCACCGTAATACTAATCTGAATGGTCCTCTAACTGCAAAACAATTCTCATAGCGCGGCCGGACCGTGCCTGTTTGACAGGAGCACATCGCCCTGCTATCCTATGATATAGTTACTACGCCGTCCGGAACGGTAAGGAGCATATATGAGCATTCTGGCGATGATACTGGCGGGCGGCAAAGGTGAGCGGCTCCATCCTCTGACCCTGCACCGCGCCAAGCCGGCGGTCCCCTTCGGCGGCATCTACCGCATCATTGATTTCGCCCTTTCGAACTGCATCAATTCGGGCATCCGCAAGATAGCCGTGCTGACCCAGTACAAGTCCCTCTCCCTTGAAAGGCATCTCCGCCTCGGGTGGAACCTCTTTGCCGGCGAGCTGAACGAGTACGTCATTTCCGTGCCGCCGCAGCAGCGGGTGAGCGAAAAATGGTACCAGGGCACGGCAGACGCCATCTACCAGAACATCTACATGATCGAGAAGGACGCGCCCGAACACCTGCTCATCCTTGCCGGCGACCACATCTACAAGATGGATTATTCCGAGATGCTCCGCTATCATAGGGAAAAAAAAGCCGTGGCCACCGTCGCGGCCATCGAGGTCCCGCAGAAGGATTCCGGGGCTTTCGGGATCGTTGAGGTGGACCGGGACTACCGCATCACGGGGTTCGAGGAAAAGCCGAAGGCCCCCCGGCCGATCCCCGGGAAGCCGGGCCTTTCCTTTGCTTCCATGGGCATTTACCTTTTCGATACAAAAAAAATGATCGAATATCTGGAGTTCGACGCGCTGCGCGACACGGCCCACGATTTCGGCAGGAACATCATTCCCGAGATGCTCAAAAGCGGACAGGTCTTTGCCTATGATTTCAAGGATGAGAACAACAAAGAGGCGAAATACTGGCGGGATGTGGGGACCATCGATGCTTACTGGGAGGCCAGCATGGACCTGGCAAGCGTGGACCCGCTCCTGAACCTCTATAACAGGCAATGGCCCATCCGGACCTACCGGCCCCAGTTCCCGCCGGCAAAATTCGTCTTTGCCCAGGAAAAGAAGGGCGGCAGGCTCGGTATCGCCCTCGATTCGACCGTTTCGCCGGGCTGCATCGTGAGCGGAGGCCGGGTGCAGAATTCGGTCCTCTCGCCGAACGTACGCATCAACAGCTACAGCGACGTGCGAGAATCGGTCCTGATGGAAAACGTGGAGGTCGGCAGGCACTGCCGCATCCGGCGCGCCATCATCGACAAGGACGTCATCATCCCGCCGGACACGGAGGTCGGCTATGACCCCGACGAGGACCGGCGCCGATTTTACGTCAGCCCCGGCGGCATCGTGGTGATCCCCAAGGGCGCCGAAGTGATGGAAGAACTGCGAAGCTATCCTGTTGAGAAGACGGCGTGAACCGGGATGGGCGGGGGCATATCGGGCAAGAGATAATGGCTCGGCGGCCGGAGACGGCCGGACCAGAACATGCAGAAAGAACGATCCATTCTTCCTGACTATTCCTTTGACATAAAAGGGCGGTTGGACGCAGAGGGATGCAGATTTTCGCTGATGAGACCGGGCACTCAGGCGGAACATGCCTTCAACGGGACAGTATTTCTTTTTCAACTTCAAAAAGGTTTTTTGTCTGTTTTTAATCCGCTGCTATCAGATCTTATCCGCGGCCAAATGCTCTTGTTAGTAACTAAGGAATCAAAAGCTTCTCAAAATGGTTGAATATTTTCAATAAGATCATAAAGGGCCTGTAAATAAAGGATGAAACGGCTGTTTTTGAACCGCCGTTTTCCGCAAATTTGCACTTTCCAATTTGCAATTTACAATTCCGCTTTATGCGGGTTAGGTTTATCCTTCTTTGAAAATCATCACCCGACGATCTTCATGATCTCATCACGTGATTTCCTCGCCCGCGACGGCGGATTCTCGGCCGGCACGCCCACAGGGATCAGGGCCACGGCCGTTCGTTCCTTCCCATAACCTAAAAGCTTCTCGAAGGCCTCCTGCGCCACGAGCGGCCCGGTCATCCAACAGGCGCCGTAGCCCAGAGCATGGGCCGCAAGCAGGAGGTTCTGGATCGCCGCTGATACGCTCTGGAGCCCCGGATGAGGCCTGAGCCGCTCCATCTCCTCAATGGAATAGCCCATCTTTTCAAGCAGCCTGACCGAGGACGCGCCATAGGGGTCCATCAGAACCACAATGCATGCCGGCGCATTCTCGAAAAAAACGTAGTAATTGCTCTTGTAGGCCGTGAGGCGCTGGGCATGCCTCTCGTCCTCGGCATGGGGAATCATCCGGTCCAGCATGTCCCGGACCGCCTGAGCCATCTGCTTCAGGACCGTGCGGTCCTTCACGACCAGAAAGCTCCAGGGCTGCACATTGTTCGCGCTCGGCGCGAGCCTGCCCGCCTCGATCATCCGCGCGATGTCGTGGTCAGGCACCGGCGTGTCCTTGAACCGCCGGATGCTTTTTCGGTCGCGTATGGCTTCAAAAAGTTCCATAATATACCTCACCCTCCTGATCTGAAATCCCATACCACTGATGCTCCCCTGCTGCGCGCTGCCGCCGGGGTCCTTGCCGGAGCCTGTCGTGTGGCAGTTTTTTGCTCCCGCACTGCCGGCAAAGCAAGCATTGGAGAAGACGGCCCCGCCATCACATTCCACCGGATCAAAGTTCTGCGTACAGAAGCAATTTTGTTTGACGGGTGGTTGATACGGTTCGTTCGACTCAGGTGTGCCTCCAGAAGCGAGTGCGGACGAGCTCGCGTTGGCTGCTCGCGGGGGGACTCAGCATAGGCATTCACCGCAAACAAGGCCGGCACGATCAATCCAGATGACAAAATATATTCAATTCGCTTCATGGTTCTTTCTCCTCTTAATCCAGGGCCTCCGCTACAACAGGCTCATGATCACGCGTATAACAACGGAGATAACGATCAACGCGATCACGATCATGCCTATCAACATCATCCAGTGCGGACCGAATCTCACATCCTGGGGCTCTGCGGGCTCAGGCGAGATTATTTTTTCTATTCGGGCGAAAAATACGGACTTTGACGCGAGCAGCCGTATCAGCGCGAAGGCAGGAAGCACGCTGAACAAAAGACCGAAAGCCGCGAAGAGCCACGCGCCGCTGGATTGCTGCGTATTGACCACAAGAGAGACCAGGTAAAAGCAGAACGCGGCTGTTGCCGCAGACAGCCCGGCGAACATCAGATAGAAAAACGACATTTTCTTCACGAGAGGCTCCTTCTGGGATGAACGACAGCCGTTTGCAGAGAACTTCTTATCGGCGGAACTGGGATCTGACTTCTTGTTCTTGCATGGTTATTATGAGATCCCCCGATGATCTCGGATCACGATTGCACCAAACCCTGCTTGTTTCGCGGCAGCGTATAGTCGCTGATCACTTTTCAATACAGGCATCCTCCTGAATTATTGCACCTTCCCGATCGGGAAGTTCGCGCCGGTCTGGATCGTCGGCGTCTGCTGACGCTTGAAAACCTCTTCGGACAGCTTCGTCACCTGCTCTTCCACGTAGTCCGCGAGGCCCAGCACGGTGATGAACCCGTCCTTCTTGATGTCCGCCTTGCCCCGGAGCCCTTCCATCAGCACATAGGTGAAGAGGCCATGCCCCTTGTACCCTTCGAGCGCCTGCTGGGTGTCGGATGATGCGGAAAAGACCGCGGAGCCGATGGCCCGCTGGAGAAGCTTCACTGCCGTTGATTCCGTCAGCCCCCTCGTCTGCTGCAGGAGCGCGATCTGGAGTTCCTTGCCGCCCTTGCCTGCATTGCAGGTGTCGAGGATCACGATCTTCTTCTGGGCGGGAATGTTCCCGATGAGCTTGGCAAGATCCTTCTGCCCCATGGCGTCTTCGCCGATGTGGCGGGAGGACAGAAGCAGCACATTGCTCGTGAGCAGGAAGTACTGTTCTTCGTCGTTCACCACGTCCACAACACCGTGGGAAGCGTCATAGAATACGAAGAGGTCGTTGGGCTTGATCTTCAGGCGAAGCTCTTCAAAAGCTTTGGTGACGGCCTCTTTGGTCGTCGCCTCAGGCGTCGTGAGCGTTTGAATATCGGTTTTATCAAATAACGGCGCCGCGGCCCTCTTCAAGGTCTCTGCAAATGCCAGTGCATCAGGAACGGCATAGGTCAGCGATATGGACTTGTTCTTGTATTCGTTGATGCCGATCACGAGGGCGTAAAGGTCCGGCTTCCGGAGAAGCGCTTTGGAGATGACGGAAATCAGCGCCGGGTTCGACTCCATGGAATTCTCTTTGTTGAAAGCGACGGCCCTGATCTCGTTATTTCCATCGAGAAGCGGGACAATGAACGTGAGCATCGTTTCATGAGCCGCTTCCCTGCCTTTTACCATCACACCTCTCGTCTCATTCGCCACCTGGGCGCCGTTGAGATATATATTCACATTCCCGATCCCGCCGCCGTTGTCGATGATCTTCAAGGATAGGGTGATGCTGCCTGTGTCAATAGTTTCTCCTGAAACAGGCGATGCGATCCGGACAATGGGAGTAGGATTTTTGACCAGAATATCTCCGAAGGTATCGCCTTTGGGAACTTCTTTGCCGGCCAGGGCAAGTTGTACAAGCTCCGGTCTATAGAACTTGGTATAGAACTGGTCTATGCCGTAGACCTTGTTGCCGATCCGTACGTTAAGGTTCTTTGCGCCGTTGGGAGAGGCGTTGAAGTAGCCTTCCGGGGTAATGACGATCCATTCGCCGTCGTCAAAACCAACCAGTGCGCCGATCTCGTTTCCCGTGTCTGCATTCCATATCTTCGCTGCCCCATTTGCGTGTCCCGACAGCGCATGCCGCCCGTCAGGGCTGAACGTTACGGAGAGCGTAACTCCCGTCTCCTCGTAAAACGTTTTTATTTCCCTGCCGGTGGATACGTCCCAAAGCTTGATGGTGTGATCCATGCTTCCCGACAGGGCATGCCGTCCGTCGGAGCTGAAGACCGTGGAAGTGACCCAATTGGCATGTCCCGAAAACGTCCGTGCCTTTTCGCCCGAAGATGCGTTCCACAGTATCATAGTCGTATCACTGCTTCCCGAGAGCACATACCTGCCGTCAGGACTGAAGGCCACGGAGGTCACCGTGCCTGCATGCCCAGTGAACGTCCTCACCTCTGTGCCAGTGGCCAAGTCCCACAGTTTGATGGTGTTATCAGCGCTTCCTGACAGCACCGAGCGGCCGTCAGGACTGAATACCGCGGAAGTATTACTGCTTGAATATGCCTTGTACGTCCGCACCTCACTGCCTGTGGATACCTCCCATAGTTTCATGGTGTAATCCGGGCTTCCCGACAGCACCGAGCGGCCATCAGGACTGAAACGTGTAAAGTGTACATCAAAACTATTGAACGTCTTCACCGTCCTTCCCGTCGACACTTCCCAAAGCTTCGTGCTGTTGTCGGGATAACCCGCTGTCGACAGGAAATGCCTGCCATCGGGACTGAAGACCACGGAGGTAACGCTGCTTGAATGCCCCTTGAACGTCCTCACCTCCTTGCCCGTGGACAGGTCCCACAGTTTGATGGTTTGACCGACACTCCCCGTCAGCACAGAGCGGCCGTCAGGGCTGAACGCTGCCGAGGAGACCCAACGCTCGTTGGCGGACCACACCTCCCTGCCCTTGGACACGTCCCAGATCCTCATGACATCCAGATCGCATGACAGCGCATGCCGACCATTTGGGCTGAAAACCACGGCGTCGGCAAAATACGAATGCCCCTGAAACGTCCTCACCATGCTGCCTGTTGACAGGTCCCAAAGCCTGACGACGATAACGTCGCCTCCTGACAGCGCATACTGGCCATCGCGGCTGAACGCAACGGAGCTCACACCTCCCTGGTCCCCCTTCATCGTGCTCACCGCACTGCCCGTGGACAGGTCCCACAGTTTTATGGTCGTGTCAGCACTTCCCGACAGTACAAAGCGGCCGTCAGGGCTGAAAGTTACAGATTTTACACGGCCTGAATGCCCCTTGAGCGTCATCACCTCTTTGCCCGCAGACAGATCCCACAGTTTAATGCTCTTGTCAGCACTTCCCGACAGCGCAGAGCGGCCATCAGGGCTGAAGACCACGGAGGAAACGCTTTCTGAATGTCCCTGAAATGTCCTTATCTCCCTGCCCGTAGACACGTCCCAAAGCTTCAGGGTCTTATCATAACTTCCGGACAGTGCAGAGCTGCCATCAGGGCTGAAGACCACGGAGTAAATGCTCTCTGAATGCCCTTGAAATGTTCTCAGTTCCTTGCCGCTCGACACGTCCCAAAGTTTCAGGGTCTTATCCCAACTTCCGGACAGCACAGAGCGGCCATCGGGGCTGAAGACCACGGAGGAAACGCTGCCTGAATGTCCCTGAAACGTCCTTATCTCCCTGCCCGTAGACACGTCCCAAAGCTTGATGGTGTTATCAAGACTGCCGGACAGTACAGAGCGGCCATCCGGGCTGAAAACCACGGAGAGCACACCTAAAGAATGCCCCTGCAACGTCCTGATCTCCCGGCCCGTGGACTCTTCCCAAAGCTTGATGGTATTATCATGACTTCCGGACACGACAGAGCGGCCGTCAGGGCTGAACGCTACGGAGTAGATACTTTTTGAATGCCCCATCTGCACAAAGACTTCCGGCTTTTCACCGGCAAACGCCGTGCTTCCGGGCAGGGAAATGCAGGCCGTCATTATGGCCCATGACCATAAGATGAATGCCCTCTTTTGGAATAATCGCACTGATCGCAACATGATCATCTCCCGGTTTTCACAACCACCTCGTCCTCAAAGAACTCCGAGGCTGCGGAGGCGCCCTTGCTGTCCGTCTTTTCCGCCAGCTTGACACCCCGTGTCTTCATGCCGATGTCCCCTGTCTGCGTCTTCACCTGATACACTGCGCCCCGGGTTTCAACGTTGATCTCTCCAAGAGGGGTCGAGCTTGCATAGACCATGACATTCTCCGCGCCGAACGGCGGGCTTACTTCCAGGTCGAACTTGTCGTTCCCCGCAGGTATCTCGTAGATCCCCCCGCCGTTGAAATAATTCTCCGCCCGGTACGGATTGGGCAGAAGCTGGAGCGTGTCACCGCCGGCATCCTTATACAGAACACGGGCATAAAAGGGCTTGTTTCCCCTGATGTAGACCTTGATTTTCTCTCCGGCCGTATATGCCTTCTTGTCTGTCCATGCCTTGACCTGCAAGGGGGCCGACGGATCGTCACTGAACCGGGTGTTCTTTGACAGGGCCTCCATTGCTTTTATATCGGGAATGATCTCCGCCTTGATCCTTATCTTGCAGCAATCGCCTGATGAAGGGTCCTTATACCAGGACTTATCCAGTTCCTGGATGATCTTCACCTCTGCGTTTGCATAAGCTGAAAGAAGGTCTTTCTCAAGCGCGAAGTCCTTGATCTGCGTTTCGCTCTTGATGTAGGTCGACGCGAACTCGACGGCTCTTTTCTTGGCGTCAGCAAGGGCCGCCTGCTCGGTCTGCTTCCTGGACTTATCATCCCCCATGCATGCATTACCGTCAGCTTCGGTGATGGTGGATTGCGCGGCATAGGCTGGCGTAAAGAGAACCAGAAACATGAGCACGAAGAACAGAATAGGGGATTTCATGCAGGACCTCCTCACGAATGTATGGCGCTCGTGGTGTTCTCGTAGAGAGCGCGAGCTGTAGTGAGACAAGTATTACAGAAGGGTCTTTGGACGTCAAGGTAAGATTCGCTGGGGGCGCATGGAGCATAGTTCATGGAGCAAGGGCAGGGCGTACGGAGCAGGAGGCAGGCGCCAACCTGCCCGCGTTGATCATCCACGCAATGTCGTGATCAGGCATCGGCGTGTCCTTGAACCGCCGGATGCTTTTGCGGTCGTGTATGGCTTCAAAAAGTTCCATAAGATAATGCAGAGCGCATGGTGCATGGCGCATAGGGTTTGAATCTCTCTGCTCTCTGCTCCTACCCCATTTCCGCCAGGTCCATCACCAGTTTCTCGCTTGCCGGCCATCCCAGGCAGGGGTCGGTGATGGACTTCCCGTAGACCGCATCGGACACCTTCTGGGTCCCTTCTTCAATGTAACTCTCGATCATGAAGCCCTTGACCAGGCTGCGCAGGAGAGGAGAGAGCTTTCGGCTGTACATCACTTCCCTGGCAATACGCGGCTGTTCGGCATATTTTTTGTTGGAGTTGGCGTGGTTCGTGTCCACGATGATCGCCGGATTCGGCAGGCCGCGCTTCTCGTAGGCCGCGGCGAAGGGCATGAGGTCTTCGTAGTGATAGTTGGAGACGGCAAGTCCATGCTGATCAACGGCTCCCCGCAGCACGGCATGGGCCAGCGGATTGCCTGCGGTCTTCACTTCCCAGCCGTTGTAGCTGAACACATGGGACGCCTGCGCAGCCTGCACGGAATTGAACATCACGTCCATGTCGCCGCTCGTCGGGTTCTTCATGCCCACGGGAACATCAAGTCCGCTTGCCGTGAGTCGATGCTGCTGGTTCTCGACGGACCGGGCGCCGACAGCCACGTAGCTCAGCACATCGGCAAGATAAGGATAGTTCCCCGGATAGAGCATCTCGTCGGCTGCCGGAAGGTGCGACTCTCTCAGGGCGCGGATATGCATATTGCGGATGGCCTTGATCCCTTCGACGATGTTCGGCTCCTGGTTCAGGTTCGGCTGATGTGCCATGCCCTTGTACCCGATGCCGGTGGTGCGCGGCTTGTTCGTGTATATCCGGGGGACCAGGAGGATACGGTCCTTTACCCTTGCCTGGAGCTTGGCAAGGCGCGAGATGTAGTCGCAGACCGCGTCCTCTTCATGGGCCGAACAGGGGCCGATGACCAGCACCAGACGACTGTCCTTGCCGGTGAAGACTGCTGCAATTTCGCGGTCCCGCTGTGCCTTCACCTCTGCCAGATCGGCCGGCAGCGGGATGCTCGCGAGGATCTCTTTAGGACGGGGGATCTCCTGTACGTATTCGAAGCTCATAGGGCTGTTTTCCTTCCTGAAATATCTTACTATTCCGAATGCCGGCCCGGCGGGAGGGAAACCAGCAATGCGATCAGCCTGGCAGACGGTAAGTGTTTATAACATAGGGGGTTCGTATTTGTCAATGGACGGAGAGCGGGACGGACGACGCCCCTTCACGCCTCTGGATGGACCCTTCTGCAGAGAAGCTTCGCCTTCGCTGACCTTCTCGCGGGCGCTATACTTCCTTCAGCAGGATTTCAGCCAGCGGCTTGCGCTGCCCCTCCCCTTTCTGCTTCGCCGGGGCCTGAGAGGATGTGAAAATCCACTGGTTTTTTGAGCGCGCATATTGTATAACTGTCCTGTCACGAGGGTACTCAAGAAAGGTTCGGCAGCGGGATAAAGGTCTGCATTCATGGCTAAACGACGATCAGAAAAAGGACGTTCCCGGAAGAACTCCCGCATCGACCGCTGGATACTGGCGGGTATAGCGATCATTGCCCTTGCCATCATCTTCGTGCTCTGGGGGCCTGGCAGGAGCACGCGCAAGGAAGAGCCGAAAAAGCAGCCGGCCCAGGCCCAGAAAACGGAAAAAGCGGAGCCCCGGCAGAAACAACCCGCTCCCGCCGAGAAACCGCCAAAACCTGCGGAACCTGCCAAGCCTGCGCCGAAAGTTCGCGAGGCCGAGACGCTCAAGATCGCCATTGTGATCGACGACCTTGGCGGAGACCTCAAGGCCGCCCGCGAACTGGCCGAGCTTCCCGCTGACATCACCTTTTCCATCCTGCCCAGCCTGCCTCACTCCAAGGATGTTGCGCGCCTCGCTGCGGACCGCAAACGCGAAGTGGCTCTGCATATGCCCATGGAGCGGAAGAACAATAAGGAAAAACCCGAGACCCCGGGCACGCTGCGCTCTGAGATGACGCCCGCTGAATTCGTCGCTGCCGTGGACCGCAATTTCGAGTCCGTAC
>Ga0154442_1008_pt1 | contig 25527 bp, 25 predicted proteins | sample RifGroC2_FD_115946 | JGI IMG/M metagenome (GOLD analysis project Ga0154442, IMG submission 115946) | Nitrospirae bacterium GWC2_57_13
CTCCTTGCCCTGTAGTATAATCTGTTACCCATGTGCGCAGGTTAATTTGTTACCTATGTTAGCATGTTGTACCGAATTTGTACCCCCCTGTGGCAAAGGGGGGCTGGGGGGATTTACAGATGAAAACATCAAAGACTTTTGTCTCGCAGAGCCGCAGAGTGCTCAGAGAGTGAAGTAGCGGTCAAGAATCAGGCGTCAGGGTTAAGGGTAAGGCGCCGAGAACTGATAGCTGAGAGCGAAGTTCCGTCGCATCCGCTCTACAATACAACTCGGGAGGTGCATTATGATCCTGGTGACCGGTGGTACCGGATTCGTGGGCGGCCATCTTATCCGCCGTCTGCGTGAGAAAAACATTCCTGTTCGTGCCGTGGTGCGTGCGCCCGAGAAGGCCGGCCCGCTCAGGGATTTGGGCGTCGAGGTGGTGAAGGGAGATGTGTCGGACCGGGAATCGCTCGACGCGGCCGCTGCGGGCGTTGAACGCGTGGTCCACCTGGTGGGCATCATCCAGGAAGCGCCGGGCCAGACCTTCAAGGCCATTCACGTGGAAGGGACGCGCACTGTGGTGGCAGCGGCAAAGAAGGCGGGTGTGCATCACTTCTTCCACCAGAGCGCGCTGGGCTCGCGGCCCAAAGCAGCAAGCGAGTACCACCGGACCAAGTGGGAGGCCGAGGATCTGGTGCGTGAGAGCGGCATTCCCTACTCCATCCTGCGGCCTTCGCTCATCTACGGCCCCGGCGACAAGTTCACCATGCGCCTCTCCGACATGCTCAAGTTCTCGCCGGTCCTGCCCGTAGTCGGCTCGGGCAAAGCGAAGGTGCAGCCCATCTATATAGATGACGTGGTCACCTGTATCGAGAAGGCCGTCACAGGCGACGCGCATTTGAACGAGATCTACGAGATCGGCGGTCCTGAGCAGCTAACCTACGAAGAGGTGACGAAGGCGATAGCGCGGGCCATGGGCATCTGGCGGCCGAAGGTAAATGTACCGATGCTGTTCATGAAGCCCATGGCGCGGGTGCTCGAAGCGGTGCTCCCGAACCCGCCCGTTACCACGGACCAGCTCATCATGCTGGAGGAAGACAATGTCTGCAGCCTCCAGGACATCCGCGACGCTTTCGGCATCGAGCCGGTGTTGTTCCGGGAAGGACTGCAGCGCTTCATCAAGGACGCAACAGCCTGACCCCGCGGCCGTCCCGAAATATCGGGACTCCGGGATGTCGCGTTGTTGTAGTCCCGACCTGTCCCCGCAAGCGGGACAGGCGGGATGCTGAAGGGGCTCCACAGGACGGAAAGGGCCATTATCGTGCAGAATGGGGACACCAGCAGGAACGAGGCAGGCGAGGACCTGAACGCAGCCACCTATCTGAAGACCGAGGGACGGGTCGCGAATTTTCGCTGGTTCGTCATTCTATTTCTCGGCCTGTACCTCAACATCCTCCGGCCCGTGGGATGGCCCATCGCGTTCTTCAACGGCATCCTGGCCTTCAGCGCTGTGTATAATTTTTCGACCAGCGTGTATATCAGGAAGACGCAGTCCTTCTCGGTCAGGCAGACGATGCTGCTCATGTTCTGTGACACCTTCGCAGTCGGGGCCGGACTCTTCTTCACCAGCGGCGCGTCGAGCCCGCTGCTCGTTCTCTGGTATTTGAGCCTCTTCACCGCCGGCCTGCGCTTCGGTTATGTGCGCTCCCTCTTCCTTCAGGCGCCTGTCGCCGCTTTCTATGTATATCTTCTGTACCGTGAAACAGGTATGGAGGGCCGTGAGCTCGCTGCCCGGCTCGTGCTCGGGCTGTTCTCCCTCGTTGCCGTGACGCTCTACGGCACGATCTTTTCGCGCCAGGAAAAGCGCGCCACCCAGCTCATTGCGGACTTTCATCGGGAGGCGATCACGGACCGGCTGACAGGCCTGCATAATTACGCCTACTTCGTCGACGAGCTGAAGCGGGAGAGCGCCCGTGCGAAGCGGGACGGGTCCCATTTCTCCCTGCTGATCTTCGACCTCGATCATTTCAAGCAGGTGAACGACACCTACGGGCACGAAAAGGGGAACATCCTGCTGCGCGGCGTGGCCGACATCCTGAATGCAAATGCGCGGGCCATGGACACCGTGGCGCGCTACGGCGGCGAGGAGTTCGTCATCCTGATGCCGAACAGCAACGGTTCCGAGATGGAGCTGGCAGAGCGTATCCGGAAGAAGATCGAAGGGTCCGATTTCTGCGGCATCGCCGAAGGGCCGCTCAAGATGACGATAAGCGCGGGCGTCTGCACCTATCCCAAAGATGCGGCTTCGGTCTTCGAACTGCTCGACAAGGCGGACAGGGGATTGTACCAGGCCAAGAACACGGGCAGGAACAGGACGTGCCACGGGAGCTAGGAGCGTCAGGGCTGGCCTGAAGTTTCCGCCAGGTGCGGTTGGACAGTATATGCAGGAAGCACGCGGGTAGGACGCGCAGCGATGCGCGCGATGTTTGCCGGCTATCTTGTTCCCATGAAGTAAGCACTGGCTCATGGGGTTTACAGGCAGTGGAGAGCGAGGCTGTTTTATTGATCAAATAGAAAAGTAAAGCACTCATGCCGTTAACAGGAGGCCCACAATGGAAAAATGTGCTCACTGCAGCAGCCGCATCGTATTAGGCGTTCATAGGGAAGACGGAAAACAATTTTGCTCAAAGAGTTGTGCGCGCTACTTCAAGGGCTTGCACGACGGCTTTTGTGAAACCTGCATCGCGGAAACAACCGATGAGTCGCCGGGGAATATGCGACTCATAAACGGCTTCGGGACAGGATGGGGTTTTACCGCGAAGAACAAATGCCAAAAATGCGGGTCAGTAGAGCAAACAAAATGGACTTACTTCTTACTGCCCATAATTCCAAAGGAGCGCTATCGAGTTCTCTATACAAATATAAAGATGAAATTGGGAGGGTCTGAGGAACAATACATCGCCCGTAAGCTCAAAGTGCAGAATAAGACTTCTTCGTCATAAGACTGCGGGGTAAAAGAAGGCAGCTCGGGTCGGCAACGCGAAGCCCTGCCGCTCGATTGCGGTAATTGTCACGAACTCCCCGGCGTTCTCCGGATCTCTGAGGCAGGAACGTTGTGACGATGCGTCTCGCGCATGGGAGAGCGGCGTGCGAATGAAAAAAGAAACAACCCTTGTCTTGACCACAAAGAACGGACAGCTGCTAAACAGCAGCGGTCGGGTAAATGTTGCTGCTCATGGCGATGAGGGAATATCACATTACCTTGAAGAATGAAATGCATATAGCCTTGAATTCAAATAACAATCGGTTGATAGCATCCGTCATCGGCATCGTCTTGCTGCTCATAGCAGGTTCTTTGATCTATGTATTCACGGGTAAGGGGGTCGTCATGGCCGAGCATGCCGTGATCGTGAGCTTCACTTATGGCACGACAGATCTCAGTCCTTTGTTTGAGCTGGAGGAAAAGCTTGAGGCTGCCATTGCCGCGGCACAGGCCGGCGAATTCGACGGCAATGAGGTGTCCGCGGACGGCAGTGAAGGCAGTTTGTACATGTATGGGCCCGATGCTGACCGTTTGTTCGATGTCATCAAGCCCGTGCTCGTGCAAAGTCCGTTCATGGTTGGGGCCAGCGTGACGAAACGCTATGGGCCGCCGGAGGATGGTGTGCGCGAGGTCACCCTCCATCTGGAAGTTCCGGCTGACATGCGGGTCGAAGAAGGACTTGATGCAGACACCTGCTATAATAAAGGCCTGGATGCGTACCGTGACCAGAGATACCGGGATTCGCTGGCCTATTTCAATAACGCTCTTGAACTCAAGCCGAATGACAGCGAAGCGTTCTATAGCCGCGCCATGGTCAAAAGCATTTTGAAGGACACGGCCGGAGCGTTGCGCGACTATGACAAGGCCATTGCATTGGACCCGAAGTACAGGCAGGCTTACGGGAACAGGGGCGCGGAAAAAGACGAGCAGGGAGATTATGATGGCGCAATAAAGGACTATAATAAAGCCATCGAGCTGGCACCTGACAGCCCCGTTGCCTATTTTAACAGGGGGAACACCAAGTACAGGAAGGGCGACAAAAAAGGGGCCTGCGCGGATTGGAATAAAGCAAAAGAACTGGGTGATGAAACAGCGCAAGAGCGGCTCGACCGGTACTGCCGGTAAAAGCAATTCGCGGCAATATATCCATTGCGCCGGAGCGAATAGAGACGGCCAGAGCTCGGTGAATAAATATTGATCTTCCACGGGCGAACACATGTGCCCGGGCATGACAATGCATTAAAGTCTGCCTGTATTGCGGTTTATCTGCGCACATCCGCGTTAATCTGCGGCCAAGGAGTTCCCCCCCCCGCAGTGTTCACTGATCGCCGTCTTTTCAGTATGGACGAGTTTTACCATGATGAAAGGAAATAACCATGAAGATCGAGATCTCATCAAAAGAATACCGCGACCTTCTTGACATACTGCACATGGCCGATGCGGTCATGTCGGGCCACCGGAAGGAAGCGGACAAGCGCACCGCACCGCATCGGGCGCTGATCCAGAAACTCTATGGCCTCGCAAAGGGCGAAGGCCTTGACCGGCTGATCAGCCGTGACGCGGTCCTGAACAAATATATCCCGACCCCTGACTTTGAACATGACTCGCCGGCCCATCCGGCGCTCCATGAGTTCGGAAACCACCTCTTCTGGGATGAGCTGGTCAACCGATTGACAATACGGGACGCGGCGCAGATGGCGGGCGGGAAGGAACGTCTCAACACCCTGAGCGCCCGTGAGCGGCAGCAGATGGACGGCCCCATCCGGCAGCGATATGTCCAGGAATTCGCAACGAACGGCGTGTCCCGGCTGGAGATCTTCGAGCGGTTCAGCGGCGATGATGGAGTGCCGGCGATGACATCGGATTGACAGCGGCCATGAAGGCCAGGCCGAAAAGCTGAACATGGCGGGAAGCTGCATGAATGGAAGGGGGTGCTGTCGTGAGAGCAATGACATTTCGGGCTGGAGTGATGCTGGGCATCGTTGCAGGGCTGGTTGCTCTTAGCGCTGGGAGCCAAATGGCGCCGGCAGCGGAGAAAGTTCAGCGGCCGGATACGCAGGCGCCATTTGCGATCCAGGACGTGCCGCCCGACTATGACCCGCATTTCAATGGACTGGGGGTCCGATGGGTGCGGCTGTCGGGCGCAGCCGGAGCGGTCTGGGATGCTGACGAGCCAACGCCCGGGACTTTTGAGTGGCAGCGGCTCGACAGCATCATCGGCGGGTATTCACGGCGAGGCATGAACATGCTGGTCACGGTCCTGAGCTTCAACCGGTGGGACCGGGGACTGCCACCGGGAGCGAATGCCGCCGTACCCCTGCCCGTGGACCTTCCGCATAATATGGATGCTTACAAAAGTTATCTTCGCGCCCTCGTTCTTCGCTATCCCGCGGTACGTTACTGGCAGATCGAGAATGAACCGGACGGAAACGGCTGGAAGGACACGCCCGAGCGCTTTGCCATCCTGGTCAAAGAGTCGTATCTCACCATCAAGCAGGCGAATCCTGAGGCCCGTGTCGTGCTGGCAGGAGCAGCATTGCCGGAGGGCTTCTATCGTTTTTATCTACCCATGCTGGCCGCGTTGTCCGGCATGAAAGACGCACCGGACTCGCGGTACTTCGATGTCGCTGACATTCACTGGTCGGGCCAATTCGGCGGAAATTACCGGATGCATACACCGACGGCGGGCCGTCTCGCGGAGTTTCTTCCCGACCTTGCAGTGAAATTGAGCGCTTCCGGTTATGACAACATGCCAGTCTGGATCACCGAGATGTCGAACTACGACGGCCTGCCGGCGCCGGAGCCCCTGGGAAACGGCGATACGTACGTCTTCCTCCGCCACTCGGAACTGAAGCATGCCGCAGAGGTGATCAAGAGCAACATCTTTCCCCCGGCTCACGGTGTTTCAAAAGTTTTCTGGGTCAGGCTGGATGAATGGCCCAATTACTGCGGCCCCGGCGGGAACTGCTACTGGGACAATACGGGCCTGATCAACAACCCGCAGAATGACGGGCAACGCCATAAGAAGCTCGCCTACTATGCCTATAAACTCATGGTTGAGAAGCTGGCCGAAGCCGACTGGCGCTCGATCGAAACGGTCTGGGAATCAGATGACTGTTTTGTCTATAAACTGAACCGCAACAACAGGCCGGTCTGGGCAGCCTGGAACGACAATGTCCAGGAAAAGCAGATTACCATCACCGGTATACCGTCGCACCAGGTGACGATCACCGAGGCCATACCGGGCGTTGATTCGGGGAAGGACGTGGTCAGCTATCATGCAGCCTTCTCGAAAAGGAACATACCTGTGAAAGGGGGCGCGGTATCGTTCGTCCTGAAGGAGAGGCCAGTGTATGTGGAGGTGAAGAACTGATCATGACGCGCAGCTGGGAAGGCCGGGTTGCGATCGTCATCCCGCGGTCGCAACAGGCCCCCGACTCCCGTCGGGGGAATTTCAGCGGCCGTCGCATTCGTGACTCCGCATACGTGCATGGAAGCCCGTTGCTGCGGGATGTCGTAGTGTTGTACTCCCGACCTGTCCCCGCAAGCGGGACAGACGGGTTGCTGGAGGGGCTCCACCGGCTTGGACCGGGGGCTCGGATTCGAGGTCTGCCGCCAGTTCGGCGAGCGGGGCTATCGCGTCGTTCTCACCGGTCCGGACAGGAAGCGAGGAGAAGCTTCAGCGGCGAAACTCAGGAGTTCGGGCTCCGACGTCGTGTATCATCAGCTCGACGTGGTTGATGAGAAGAGCGTTCAGGCGCTGCGGAAGTTCGTGATCAAAAAGTTCAACCGCATTGACGTGCTGGTGAACAACGCAGGCGTTCTGCTCGATGAAGGAAGAAGCGGACTCGAAGGCATCCTTGCCCGGCGGCTCAGGAAGCGGCCCAAACGGGTCGGTTTTGGTGAAGGCCCGGGCGTGCTCGACGTGAATATCGGGATCGTCCGGGCAGCACTAGAAATAAATACTCTCGGCGCCCTCAGGATGTGCCAGGCCTTTATGCCCTTGATGATCAAGAACGGCTACGGCAGGGTGGTGAATGTTTCTTCGAGCCGGGGACAGATGAGCGGCATGACCGACGAAGGGGCGCCGGAATACCAGATGTCCAAGGCGGCACTGAATGCGGTCACGCACATGGCGGCAATGTGCAGGTGAACTCGGTCTGCCCCGGCTGGACGCGGACGAACCTGGGCGGGCCCGAGGCGCCTCAGTCCGTGGAGGAAGGCGCCGAGACCATCGTCTGGCTCGCCACGCGGCCCGACAGCGGCCCCACAGTCGGATTTTTTCAGCACAAGACGCGGATCGAGTGGTAAAAGAAGCCTGTTGAAGGTCTGACCCGCAAATTGCTTTTCCATGGGACGATGCTTTGACGTGGCCGCAGGCCGGGAGGGGTGGAGCCTTGAACCCGCATTTTGCGGAGCTGCATACTTTCGGGCATGTTGAGCAGCAGGGAATAATAACCCTTGACATTCCTACACGAAACGGCGATAATGATCGCCAGAAGTTCCGGATGTTCTTGTAGGGAAACCGCAAAGACATAAAGACTTTGCGGCATTTTTTTGTCGTCCTTGTCCGTCGCTTCAATTCACAAGAAGGAGGTAGCTCATCATGGAGACAGGTACTGTAAAGTGGTTCAATGACGCCAAAGGCTTTGGCTTCATTACCCGTGAACAGGGCGGCGATGTATTCGTTCATTTCGGCGACATACAGGACAGCGGCTTCAAGTCGCTGGCTGAAGGCGCGTCAGTGCAGTTCGACGTTGTCGATTCCCCAAAAGGGCCCAAGGCGGCCAACGTTGTAAAGCTTTAAGCGATCGCTAACGCTTTCATCTTTACAGGCCCTGATCAATAAGTCAGGGCCTGTTTTTTTTCATTACTCTTTCTCAACGCGGAAGGAGAACCATGCAGATGAGAATGACCTATAAGGAAAAACAGGGACTGGAAAGGGCCGCCCTGGCCGCCACGGGTCTGGTTTCAGAGCGACACGCCGGGATCTCGGGCATAGAATTTCAGATGACCTATTACCGGCGCGGACCCGATGCGGTCCTGATGAAGCGCACGCTCTCGTTCACACCTGGTGATTACGCCGGATTTCATTTGAAATGCATGGAGGATGGGTGCACGGGCGGCGGCTTTGATCTGGCTCCTGTTGTCGCGGGTCTGGTAAACTCCCGCAAGAAGTCGATCAAGGGAAAGCTCTTTTGCCACGGCGATAACCACTCGGTGGGACACGCCAGCATCGAATACGAAGTCAATATTCAGTACGCCAAGCAGACCAAAGAGAAGCTTCCTTCGAAGGCGGCCTCAAAGAACCTCTAGCTTCCTCGTTGTCACGCCGGGCGCGTTCGTTCAGGACCCGCTTTCTTGTGTCTCCTCAGGCGCTTCATCCACGTTTAACTCTCCGCCTTCGGTCGGCTGGTCCAGACCGTCTGCGGGACTATCCGCTTTTTTCTCAAGTTTTCGCTGTTTTTTTTCCTCGAGCTTCTTTTTCTTTGCGATCTCTTTTTGGCGTTTTTGAAAACTGAAGTTCGGTTTTCCCATGTATGAGCTCCTTGAGAAGATAGTAATGAACCGAGGTCCGCAACGGGCGGGGTGATGTTCTGCTGCGGCCCTACAGGATACCAGTATACTGCGATAGTCGCGGAATGTATACAAATTTATTTCCGACCCTCGCGGGGTCGTCCGGGGAAAGGGCCGCAAGGAGAGAATGCGATTCTCCTGTTGCAAGGCCCAGGGTCCGGGGATGCAATGCGCGTCATGGCGTGATGTTTTCTGTTTCTCACCACGAAGAGCACGAAGGACACGAAGCTTTTCTCGCCAAGGCGCAGAGGTCGCTAAGAAATGCCTGGTGCTTTGGTTTTAAACCCTGGACGTAAGGGTTTCCTTTGCGTACTTTCTCCGTCTCCGTCCCGCATCCAGTAAATATTAGTCACGGAGCGGGGCCCGCATCATATGCTGATAGATACGGAGCGGGGGCGGCTTTGCGAAAGGCGCATTTGATGCCGGCCGGCCCCGGCTATTACAGGAGCGATCAACAATGTACAAGGGAGAGCGGTTCAACAGCATCAGCCATCTGGCGGGCGCGGTGATTGCCGTGGCAGGCGCGGTGACGCTGGTGGTGCTGGCGGTGCTGACAGGCGACCCCTGGAAGATCACGAGCTTCAGCATCTACGGGGGGACCCTCGTAAGTCTCTATGTCTTTTCCACGCTCTATCACAGCCTTCAGGGCGAGGTCAAGAACCTGTTCCAGAAGCTGGACCACAGCGCCATCTATCTCCTGATCGCCGGCACCTACACACCCTTTACGCTCGTGACGCTGCGCGGCGCCTGGGGGTGGTCGCTTTTCGGCGTTGTCTGGGGGCTCGCAGTCGTGGGCATCATCGTGGATATGCTGCACGGGAAGAGGATGCGCATCATTCCCGTGGTCATCTATATTTTGATGGGTTGGATCGTGGTGGTGGCCATCAAGCCGATGCTCGCGGCGTTGCCGGGCGCGGGCTTCGCGTGGCTGCTGGCAGGCGGGGTGTGCTATACGGGCGGCATCGTGTTCTACGTCCTCGACAAGAGGCTTGCCCACAGCCATGGCATCTGGCATCTCTTTGTGCTGGCAGGCAGCATCTGCCACTTCATCTCAATCGCTTTTTACGTGTTATAAGAAATTTTTTACCCTATTCGCAGTCGTCCTTGATCAGCATCGCTTCCCTGACCTTCTCGGCCCGTTCCTTGCCCGCCAGTTTCCGCACCAGCGCCAGGCCGAAGCAGAGCGCAGTGCCGGGCCCTCTGCTGGTCAAGATGTTCCCGTCCTCGACAACGTTCTTCTCTTCGTAGACCGCAGCGCCCATCCGGTCACGGTAGGACGGGTAGGACGTGGCGCGTTTTCCCTCCAGCACTCCTGCGCTCGCGAGCACTATTGGCGCGGCGCAGATGGCGCCGGTCAACTTGCCTTTGTCTGAAAAGCTTCTGACAAGCGTGTTCACCCGTTGGTCGGCATTCAGGTTGTCCGACCCCGGCTGGCCGCCGGGCAGCACGATCATGTCGAAATCATCGGCCTTGATCGTATCGATGATCGTGTCGGGCAGTACCTGTACCTTCCGGGCGCTGACCAGGGGTCCGGCATGGAGGCCGGCTATCGTCACCTCGATCTGGGCCCGTCTGAGCACATCAACGATCGCCATGGCCTCGACCTCTTCGAATCCGTCGGCAAGCAGTACAACGACTTTCGGCATAAGGACCTCCATGCTGGCGGGAATTGGAAGTGGTAAATTTCAAAGTGCAAATTTGCCAAAAAGGGTATTTCAAAAGATGCATCTACTATTCACCGTGTCCATTATAAAGCATCAGCAGGGCCGCTGCAATCCTCGATAGTCGACTATCTTGCATTTTTTCTCTTCCCGTACTATCCTTTGTACATGCCGCGCCGGGGTACGCAAGAAAGGTAACAAGAGTATGCCGCAAATAACAGGATATTTACCCACTTGGCATCGAGAAGACCCATAGTATATATAGAATGATCGCAGGAGGCGGACCATGAAAGCTGTTATGCTGCACAACTACGGCGGGAATGAGCAGATAAGTATCGAGAACACGGCCGAGCCAGGCCTGCAGCGCGGTGAAGTGCTGATCCGGGTGCATGCGGCAAGCGTCAATCCCGTTGATTGGAAGGTGCGGAACGGCATGGCGCGGATCTTCACGGGCAGCCGGTTCCCCAAGGTGCTGGGCGTTGAATGCAGCGGCGAGATCGTTGATGTAGGCAGCGGCGCAGCAAAGTTCACAAAGGGTGATGCGGTCATCGGCTATGCAGGCGCAAGACATCTGGGAGCCTATGCTGAATATGTCGCCCTGCCTGAGTCCACGGTATTTTTCAAGCCGCACAATCTCAGCTTTGAGGAAGCTTCGACCCTTCCCATCGCAGGGCTCACGGCCCTTCAGTCGCTCCGGGACCACGGAAAGATCGCTGCCGGCAAGCAGGTCCTTATCAACGGGGCTGCGGGAGGTGTCGGCCATTTTGCCGTCCAGATCGCTAAGGTCTTCGGCGCTCATGTCACCGCGGTCTGCAGCAGCAGGAACATCGACTTCGCGAAAGGACTTGGCGCTGATGCCGTCATAGACCACACGAAGGAGGATTTTACACAGGGCAGCATGCGATATGATCTTATCTTCGATGCTGTATCGATGCGGTCATTCAAAGAGTGCGGAAAGGTTCTCGTTCCCCACGGCGTTTATGTCAATACGCTTCCCAACCGCACTATTATTGACCAGATCATCACGGCCTTTCTTCCGGGCAGAAAGGCCCGGTCCATGTGGGTCCGTCCCAAGGAGGCGGACATGGAATGGATGAAGGAGAAGATCGAGGCAGGAAGGATCCGTGTTGTCCTTGACCGGGTCGTTCCATTGGAGCAGGTGAAAGAGGCTTTTGCCTACAGCGAGTCCGGCAGAGTGCGGGGCAAGGTCGTTTTGAACGTGATCCCAGCCGCATGATGCGGTGGTCAGAGCGCGCGGCTGTTGTGTAACCGTTTGTTTTTCAGTGATTTGCACTTTTTTGTCGTCATGCCGAATAATTTCTTGCCCGAACACCTTTCTTCGTAGTATATTGTCGCTTCGCCGGGAACGTTCCGGCAGGGTCTTTATTATACAGATAGTGAAGGAGCAGTTCGGTCATGAACGCGAATACAGGCTGGATAGAAAAAGAGCTTCTTGAAACGTTCTACCACATTGTTGAGGAATTCCGGTCAGGCATGATCGACCAGGAAGGGTTCACGGACCGCATCGTCACGCTTGCTGAGCGCTACGGCCGTCTCTCGGGCAAGGAAGAGTCGAGCCGCAATCAGATGAGCCTGTTCACCGCCTGAGCCCAAAGTGCCCCTGGGCAGATCTTCACAGGGATAAGAATTTTAGTACGAGTGAACGGCGATAAGGCAAGGCTGTTTTAGCCGCGAATTTACGCGGATGTGCGCAAATGAAACCAGGAACAAGACAGTAATCTTTTTTATGCTTGCATTAACTCCTGCGGTAACAAGAATTCAACTCTTGCCGTTTCTTTCAGCCCGCAATATCTTCCGTTTTTTCCGTGCCAATTCGCGTCCATTCGCGGCCAATATTCTTTCAGTCTTTGGCAGCCACTCTTTGATTCCCGCCTTGCAGGCCCAAGTTCCCTTCGCATTCCTTCTCGGCTGAAAAAATCATGTAGAAACTTCTCCACTAATCCCCACTTGACAGACGCCGGAAATTTCTCTATAGTGGCGCCTTGTCTTCCTGCCTTCTGTCTCGCTCTGAGTCTCTGTTTTGAAAATGATACTTTCGGCCCTTTGATCAATAACCGTTCATGGTTGCTGGATTGTTCCCGTGGATATCGTTCTCGCAACGCGCAATAAAAAAAAGGTGGAAGAGATCAGGCGGATCACCGCGGGCCTTTGCATCAACATTCTCTCCCTTGATGATCATCCCCATTGCCCCGAGGTGGTGGAGGACCGCGACACCTTCGAAGGCAATGCGCTCAAAAAGGCGCTGGAGACGGCCAGCTGCACCGGCAAGCCTTCGCTGGCCGATGACTCGGGCCTCGAGGTCGAGGCGCTGGGAGGCGCTCCCGGGGTGCACTCGGCGCGCTATGCAGCCGATGCTGCAAGCGGGAACGATCCGAAGAACTACGAGAAGCTGCTCGCTGATCTGGTCCTGGTCCCCCGGGAGAATCGGGCCGCCCGGTTCGTCTGCTGCATGGCCCTGGCCTATCCGGACGGCGAATCCCTGACGTTTTTCGGCTACGCAAAAGGTAGCATTACTCTGGCTCCCAGGGGGAAGCAGGGCTTTGGATATGACCCGGTGTTCATTCCCGAAGGCTATAAGGTGACCTTTGCGGAGATGGAAGGGCAGGACAAGGACCGGCTGAGCCACCGGGGCAAAGCGCTTGAAAAATTGGCCGATTATCTTCGGTCAGCCGCCTGAATATAAATAAAACTAATATTTTAATTATAATTTTTAACTTGAAAAAAAACTCGTTTTCGCTGATTATGGTGCCGGCCAAAGGTACGCGTACGGCGGGTTAATGTAATCTCTGCGCAAGACCAGAGAAGTTCCTCAGCAGTGCAATGCTGACCCTCGCTTGATTTACCGCACTGTACCAAAAGAATTGCACATGCCCATACCCCTTATCTGCACCGGGCGGGGCATCCTTTTTTCTGATTCCGGTTATTTTCATCGATTCGAACCATCCTGAAGTTTTAGATAAATGTCTGAGGCAGGAGGACTGATCGTAATGGCCATGAGAATTGTGCTGCTCGGAGCGCCCGGCGCCGGCAAAGGAACGCAGGCGAAGATGCTGATCGAAAAGTTCAAGGTCCCGCAGATCTCGACGGGAGACATCCTTCGCAAGGCTGTTGCCGACGGCACGCCGCTGGGCAAGGAAGCCAAGGTCATCATGGACTCGGGCGGACTCGTTTCCGACAAGATCGTGCTCGGCCTCGTGGAAGACCGCGTCAAGCAGCCCGACTGCAAGGCGGGCTTTATCCTCGACGGTTTCCCCCGCAACACGGCCCAGGCCGAGAACCTCGACAAGCTGCTGGCCGGCATGAACATGCCGCTCACCACGGCCCTGGAAGTGGACGTGGACAAAAGCGAACTGCTGAAGCGGCTCACGGGCCGCAGGACCTGCAAGGGCTGCCAGCAGATGTACAATATCTATTTCTCCCCCCCCAAGAAAGAAACTGCCTGCGACAAGTGCGGCGGTGCGCTCTTCCAGCGCGACGACGACAAGGAAGAGACCATCAAGAAGCGGCTCGATGTATATGATACCCAGACGGCGCCGCTCATCGACTATTATTCCAAGAAGGGCATCATGAAGTCCGTGAAGGGCGTGGGCTCCATCGACGATATCTTCAAGAAGGTCGTGGCCGCCCTGGGTTAGGAACTACATAGGTCTTATACGACATATAGGACCTATCGGTCTTAATACAATCTGTTCTAAGGAGGAACAATATGGCACTTGTAAAACCGCACGGCAAAAGGAAGAAGCTTATGCCGCTTCTTCTGGAAGGGGCCGCTCTTCAGAAAGAGCTCAAGAAGGCCAAGACACTGAAACAGCTCAAGATTTCCTCGCGCGAGACCGCAGATCTCGTGATGATGGGCATCGGCGCCTTCACCCCGCTCACGGGCTTCATGACCAAGAAGGACTGGAAGGGCGTGTGCGACAAGTACAAGATGGCCGACGGCACCTTCTGGCCCGTCCCGGTGACGCTCTCGGCATCCGCCGACTTCGCGGGCTCCCTCAAGAAGGGCGAGGAGATCACCCTCGTGGACGAAGAGTCGGGCGGGATCATGGCCACCATGAAGGTGGCAGAGAAGTACGCGATGTCGAAGTCCGATAAGGAACACGAGTGCCAGCAGATCTTCCGGACCGTGGACGTTGCAGGGCACCCGGGCGTCCAAAAGGTCATGGGACAGCCGGACTTCAACCTGGCCGGCCCGGTGAAGGTCCTTTCCGAGGCCCACTTCCCCGTGACCTTCAAGGGCATCTACATGACGCCGAAGCAGACCCGCAAGATGTTCGAGGACAAGGGCTGGAGCAAGATCGCGGCGTTCCAGACCCGGAACCCCATGCACCGCTCCCATGAGTACCTTGCCAAGATCGCCATTGAGACCATGGACGGCGTGCTGATCCACCAGATCCTGGGCAAACTGAAGGAAGGCGATATCCCGGCCGATGTTCGCGCCGACGCCATCAACACCCTCACGGAAAAGTACTTTGTGAAGGACTCCGCCATCCAGTGCGGCTACCCCATGGAGATGCGCTATGCCGGTCCGCGCGAGGCCCTGCTTCATGCATTATTCCGCCAGAACTTCGGCTGCAGCCACCTGATCGTCGGACGCGACCACGCCGGCGTGGGCGACTACTACGGCCCCTTCGACGCCCAGAAGATCTTCGACGATATCCCGGCGGGCGCGCTCGAAACCCAGCCGCTCAAGATCGACCATACGTTCTACTGCTTCAAGTGCGACGGCATGGCCTCCATGAGGACCTGCCCCCACGGCAAGGATGACCGGCTTATGCTGTCGGGCACCAAGCTCCGGAAGATGCTGTCCGAGGGCGAGGACGTACCCGATCATTTCAGCCGCCCCGAAGTGCTCGAGATCCTCAAGAAATACTATGCGGGCCTCACCGAGAAGGTGGAGATCAAGCTGCACAGCCACGCAGAGGGCACGCATACGCAGAAGTAACCAGAGGAGCACCGACTGCAGAAGCAGTTTATTACATCCTACAGATAGGAGGTTCAGAAACATGCCGAGTTACGTTATTACCGAGAAGTGTGACGGATGCAAGGCGCAGGACAAGACAGCATGCCAGTACATCTGCCCGAACGACCTCATGGCCCTGAACAGGGATCTCATGAAGGCCTTCAACCAGGAGCCCGAGCAGTGCTGGGAGTGCTACAACTGCGTCAAGATCTGCCCCCAGCAGGCGATCGAGATCAGGGGCTACCAGGATTTCAACCCCATGGGCGGAAACATCATCCCCATGCGGGGCACGGACTCCATCATGTGGACCGTGAAGTTCAGGAACGGTATTCTGAAGCGGTTCAAGTTCCCGATCCGCACCACGGCAGAAGGCTCGGTCGATCCCTACGCGGGAAAGCCTGAAGCAGACATGGCAAAAATCAAACAGGGAGGCTTCTTCACCACCACGAAGCCCTTGCCGGTAATCAAGAAATAAGGAGGATATGACAAATGGAAAAGGAAACCTGTACATTTTCATTCTGCCAGAAGCCGGCGGTAGAAGAGATCGAGACCGATCTCCTCCTCATCGGCGGCGGCATGGCCTGCTGCGGCGCGGCCTTCGAAGGCGCACGCTGGGCAAACCCGAAAAAGATCAAGATCACCATGGTGGACAAGGCCGCGACCGACCGGTCCGGCGCCGTTGCCATGGGTCTGTCGGCCATCAACACCTACTGCGGTGAGAACGATCCGGCGGACTACGTAAAGTACGTGCGGAATGACCTCATGGGCATCACCCGTGAGGACCTGGTCTATGACCTGGGCCGCCACGTTGATGATTCCGTGCACCTCTTCGAGGAGTGGGGCCTGCCCGTCTGGAAAGTGGGCGACGACGGCTTCTCTCTCGACGGCTTCCAGGCAAAGGAAGCGGGCAAGGCCATGCTGAAGGACGGCGGCAAGCCGGTCCGTTCAGGCAAGTGGCAGATCATGATCAACGGCGAGTCCTACAAGGTCATCGTCGCTGAGGCCGCCAAGAAGGCGCTCGAGACCAACCGGGCCGCCACGGGCGTCAAGACGAACCACTACGAGCGCGTATTCATCGTGAAACTCTACAACGATGCGAAAGAGCCGAACCGTGTCGCAGCAGCGGCCGGCTTCAGCGTTCGTGAGAACAAGATCTACATCTTCAAGGCCAAGGCCATGGTGCTTGCGGCCGGCGGAGCGGTGAACGTGTTCCGTCCGCGGTCCACGCAGGAAGGCCAGGGCCGTGCCTGGTACCCGGTCTGGAACTCCGGTTCCGGCTACGCCCTCGGCATGCAGGTCGGCGCAGAGCTGACCATGATGGAGAACCGCTTCGTGCCCGCCCGTTTCAAGGACGGCTACGGACCGGTGGGAGCCTGGTTCCTGTTCTTCAAGGCCAAGGCGACGAACAGCCTCGGCGAGGACTATTGCGCCAATCCGGAGTACCTGGAAGACGCGAAGAAGCGCTACGGCAAGTATGTCGATGCGCTCGGCACGTCCATCCGGAACCACCTGATGATGAAGGACATGAAGGCCGGCAAGGGCCCGATCCTCATGAACACGCACCACGCCATGGACGCCATCAACAAGTCCTTCACCGAGAAGCTCGGCGAGAAGGAAGGCAAGAAGAAAGTGAAGCACCTCGAGGCGGAAGCATGGGAAGACTTCCTCGATATGTGCATCGGCCAGGCCGGTCTCTGGGCCTGCAAGAACATCGAGCCGGACAAGACACCGTCCGAGATCATGCCGACGGAGCCTTATCTCCTCGGTTCGCACGCAGGCTGCGCGGGCTTCTGGTGCTGCGGTCCCGAGGACCTCGGCGCGCCGGAAGAGTGGAACAAGAAGTGGCCGGCGGGCAGCTACAACCGTCATTCGACGGTGAAGGGCCTCTTCATGGTCGGCGACATCTGCGGCGCCTCGGGCCATAAGTTCTCCTCGGGCTCCCATGCCGAGGGTCGCCTTGCTGCCAAGAGCGCGATCGCGTTCCTGCTTGACAATCCGAACTACTCCCCGACCATCAAGGAGACGGCGGACCATCTGTCAAGCGAGCTCTACCTGCCCTTCGAAGTCTACGAGAAGTACAAGACCTACACCACGGACACGTCGACCAACCCGCACTACATCAAGCCGAAGATGCTCCAGACCCGTCTGCAGAAGATCGCCGACGAGTACTTTGGCGGCATCTCGACCTGGTACATGACCTCCAAGACCATGCTCGATGAAGGCCTCAAGCAGCTCGAGCTGTTGAAAGAGGACACGAACAAGATGGCGGCAAGCAACCTGCACGAGCTGATGCGCTGCTGGGAGAACTACCACCGCATCCTCTCCGTGGAGGCACATGCGCGCCACATCCTGTTCCGGGAAGAGTCGCGGTATCCGGGCTACTACTATCGCGGCGACTTCGACAAGATCGACGACACCAACTGGAAGGCCTTTGTCAACTCCAAGTACGATGCAGAAAAGAACACCTGGGAGATGAAGAAGGTCCCCTACGTACAGCTGATTCCGTAACTGACCATCATTCCGGGGAAGGCGCAAGCCTTCCCCGGAATTTTATTGCAAATTGCAAATTGTAAATTTCAAATTGTAAAGTGAAGAGCGCGGTATTTTCCGTCTTTATATTTAAAATTTCCAATTTACAATCTGCAATTTACAAATTTGTCTGTTTCACTGCCTTTAAGGAGGATGAAGATACCATGGCGGAAAACAAGGTTCTGATTGTCGGCGGAGGCTTCAGCGGCCTCACGGCGGCAGTGGAAGCCGCGGAAGCGGGTTCCGATGTGATCATCGTGGAAAAAAACCCCTATCTCGGCGGACGGGTGACCCAGCTCAACAAGTATTTCTGGAAGATGTGCCCGCCCAACTGCGGACTTGAGATCCAGTACAAGCGGATCAAGAACAACGGCCAGGTCAAGATCTATACGATGGCTGAAGTGGAGAAAATCTCCGGATCCGGGGGGAACTTCGATGTGACCATCAAGACGCAGCCCAGGTTCGTGAACGAAAAGTGCACGGGCTGCAATAAGTGCACCGAGGCGTGCCCGGAAGAGCGTTCCAGTGATTTTGATTTCGGCATGAGCAAGACCAGGGCCGCCTATTTGCCGCATAACCAGGCGTTCCCGCTCCAGTATGTGATCGACGGCAAGGCGTGCAAGGGTTCGTCCTGCGCCAAGTGCGTTGAGGCCTGCAAGTACGACGCGATCCATCTCGACATGAAGGCCGAGACCGTGACCGTGAAGGTCGGCGCCGTGGTGATGGCCACGGGCTGGAACCCCTACGATGCCGCGAAGATGGACAATCTCGGCTTCGGCACCGTACAGAACGTGATCACCAACATGATGATGGAGCGGATTGCCTCGCCGAACGGCCCGACCCTGGGCAAGATCGTGCGGCCCTCCGACGGCAAAGAGGTCAAGAATATCGCCTTTGTGCAGTGCGCCGGTTCCCGTGACGAGAACCACCTGGCCCATTGTTCCTACATCTGCTGCCTGGCATCGCTGAAGCAGGCATCCTACGTCAGGGAGCTCTATCCTGATGCAAAGGTAAAGATCTTCTACATCGACATCAGGACCCCCGGACTCTATGAGAACCGGTTCTACACCAAGATCAAGGAAGACCAGAATGTGTCCTTCCTCAAGGGCAAGGTCGCCAGGGTCGAGCAGGCGCCGAACGGCGACGTGAAGGTCACCGCCGAGGACATTCACGGAGGCAGCAAGATCACCGAGACCTTCGACATGGTCGTGCTTGCCACCGGCATGCAGCCCACCGCGGCATCGCTCAAGAACGCCGGCGTTGCAATGACCGATGATGGATTCGTGGACCAGGCAGCGCTCCCGAAGGGCATCTACGCGACCGGGACGCTCAAGACGCCCGTTGATGTGGCGCGGTCGGCGCAGGACGCAACGGGTGTGGTCATGAAGAGCATCCAGAGCTTGAGGAGGAACTAAGGGATGGAGAAGAAATACTGCGTATATATCTGCAAGGGATGCGGCATCAAGGAGGCGATGGACGTTGACAAGCTCTCCGGCGCAGCCAAGAAGGTACAGAATTTCAAGATCCACGATGTCCTGTGCAGCCCTGAAGGCGTCCAGCTGATCAAGGACGACATGGCGAAGGACGGTATCAATACGATCATCATCGCCGCATGTTCGCCCCGCGTAAAGGCCGCTGAGTTCACGTTCCCGGGCGCGCTGGTGGAGCGGGTCAACATCCGCGAGTTCGTTGCCTGGACCATGGAACCGAACACGGATGAAACGAACGACGCGGCCTACGATTACCTCACCATGGGCATCGTCAAGAGCCAGAAGTCGGACCTTGCCGAGCCCAACATCCTTCCGGACCTGACCAGCACGATCCTGGTCGTGGGCGGCGGCATCGCCGGCATGACCGCGGCGCTCTCCGCTGCAGGCGCCGGTCAGAAGGTCGTACTCGTTGAAAAGGACGCCCAGCTCGGCGGTTTCGTTAACAAGCTCTACAAGAAGATACCGACGGGGTCCTATATCAACAAACCCCTGATCGTGGACACCGACATCAGCAAGACCGTCAGCGAGGTCGAGAGCAACCCGAACATCAAGGTGTACAAGTCCACGACCGTGTCCAAGACCGACGGTCAGCCGGGCCTGTACGACGTGACATTGTCGAACAACGAGACCGTGAAGATCGGCGCCATTGTCATGGCCTCCGGCTGGAAGCCCTACGATGCGAACAAGCTCGACTACCTCGGCTACGGCAAGATGAAGAACGTGGTCACGAATTTCGAGCTCGAAGAAATAGCAAAAAAGAACAATGGCAAGCTGCTCCGTCCTTCTGACGGCAAGCCGGCGCTGAAGGTCGCATTCATCCAGTGCGCCGGACAGCGGGACCCGAACCATCTGGCCTACTGCTCGTCCATGTGCTGCGCCACCTCGCTTAAGCAGTCCCAGTATGTGCGGCAGAACGAAGACGCCCTTGCCATGATCTTCTACAAGGACATCAGGACTCCGGGCAGGACCGAGCTCTATTACAAAGAGGCACAGAACAACCCGGGCGTGATGCTCACGAAGGCGGACGTGACCGGAGTTTCCGATGCCGGCAATGGCAACATGTTCGTTGAGATGGAGAACACCCTTTTTGGGACCACGACCGGCGAAAAGGTGAAGATAGAAGCCGATCTCGTGGTACTTGCCACGGGCATGGTGCCGACCTCGCGTGCGCCGCAGGAATATGCCGACGGTCTTACCGCGGCTGCAGGCCTTGGCGATGAAGCAAAGAAGAACTACCTCGAACAGACCCCCAAGCCGGATTATATTCTGAACCTCGGTTACCGCCAGGGGCCGGAAATTCCTACCCTGGAAGGGGCGTCAGGTTTTGCGGACTCGAACTTCATCTGCTTCCAGTACGAGACGCGCAGGACCGGCATCTACGCGGCCGGAAGCGTGCACCAGCCCATGAACATGGCAGAAGCCCAGGAAGACGCCGCCGGCGCGGCCTTCAAGGCGATCCAGGTCATCGACCACGTTTCCCGCGGCGTTGCTGTCCATCCCCGCGCCTGGGACACGACCTATCCCGACCCGCTGCTGATCAAGTGCACGGCCTGCAAACGGTGCACGGAGGAGTGCCCCTTCGGCGCCATTGACGAGGACGAGAAGGGCATCCCCAATTACAATATCAACCGCTGCCGCCGCTGCGGCACCTGCATGGGCGCCTGCCCCGAGCGCATCGTGTCCTTCAAGGATTACAGCGTCGACATCGTGGGTTCCATGCTCAAGGCCATTGATGTGCCCGATGATGAAGATATATTCCGGATCGCCTGCCTCGTGTGCGAGAATGACTCCTATCCCGCGCTCGATACGGCGGCCATCGTCGGCAAGAAGATCGACCCGAGTGTGCGTTTCGTTTCCATGCGCTGCCTGGGCGGCATGAACCTCGTCTGGGTCGCTGATGCGCTTTCGAAGGGCATAGACGGCATGCTGCTCCTGGGATGCAAGTTCGGCGAGAACTACCAGTGCCACTTCGTCAAGGGAAGCGAGCTTGCGAACACCCGCTTCAGCAAGGTCAGCGAGACACTGAACCGGCTTCAGCTTGAATCCGGCCGTGTTGAGCTGATGCAGATCGCTATCAATGAATACGACAAGCTGCCTGATATGATCAACGAATTCGTTGAGAAGGTGAAAGAGTTCGGACCGAACCCCTTTAAGAGCATGTAATAATAACGGAGAAGGAATGAAGTTACGAAGGGAAGAAGGAAAGCGGTTCTTCATACCTTCCAACCTTCCTAACCTCTTACCTTCTTGTACTACAGCGGAGGAGATACATACATGGCTGACGCAACCATAATCAAACCTGACCTGCAGTTCGTCAAAGAGATCATCAAGGGAGGCGGCGAATCCCTGAAGAAATGCTATCAGTGCGCCACCTGCTCGGTGGTCTGCAATGTGACGCCCGAGGGCAATCCCTTTCCGCGCAAGGAAATGGTGCTGGCTCAGTGGGGACAGAAGGACGAGCTCCTGGCGAGCCCGGACATCTGGCTTTGCCACCAGTGCAGTGACTGCACGGCCTACTGCCCGCGGGGCGCCAAGCCCGGCGAGGTGCTGAACGCCGTGCGCAAGCAGAGTATCAAGCAGGTCGCCCTTGTTCCCTTTCTCTCGAAGATCGCCACGGACCCCAAGTTCATCTGGCTGCTCTTTGCGATCCCGATGGTGCTTTTTTATCTCATCATGCCGTACAGGGATGTCAGCATGGTGCCCTTGCTGAACGGAAAGATGTCGTACAGCAATTTCATGCCCGTCTGGCCGCAGGTTGACGCTACGTTCATGCTGACTGCCGCCTTTGCCGCCTTCTCAGCCCTTGTGGGCATCAAGCGGCTCTGGGCAACCATGGCAGCCAGGTCCGGCGCAAAGGGAACGGGGAGCCCGATCGGCCATGTCATTCCGGCGGTCACGACTATCCTTGCCCATAAGAAGTTCGCCGATTGCGATGTGAACCGGCTTCGCCAGTGGGGCCATCTGCTCCTCTTTTATTCCTTTGCGGGACTGGCTGTTGTCACCACTGTGGCGATTGTGTACCTCTATGGCTGGAAGTTTTTCGGCATTCAGGCCTTTGGGTCCTTCAACTTCGGCAAGTCGCCCTATCCGAACAATGATCCCATGAAGATCCTGGCTCTGGTCAGCTCCGTCGCCTTCGCCGCGGGATTTATCATTCTGCTGGTCAACCGCCTGGTGAAGGCCGGCAAAGCGGGCCTGGGCGGATACTTTGACTGGGTTTTCCTGCTGATCGTGGGCGGCGTGGGCGCCACGGGCATGCTTGCCTGGGCGCTGCGGCTGCAGGAGATGACGGCGGGGTACTGGGTGTACTATTTCCACCTGGTCTTCGTCTGGACGCTTTTCATGTACGCGCCCTACTCCAAGTTTGCGCACCTCTTCTACCGGACAACTGCCATGGCCTTTGCCCGGTACACGGGACGGGACACGAAATAAGTCAAGAACGTCTCACAACACACAGGGGAGATCCATGAAAGTCAGGGAGTTATTAAGCATCAAAGGCGTCGAGTGCTTCAGCATCACGCCGAACAACACGCTGCTCGAGGCGGCAAAGCAGATGTCGGAGTGCAAGATCGGCGCACTCCTTGTCATGGACAAAGGTGCGCTTGTGGGCATCGTCACGGAGCGCGACATCGTCAAGAACGCGGCGAATGAAGCGAAACCCTGCAAGGACGTGACGGCGAAGGAGGCGATGACGACGAACCTGCTGATCTCGCGTCCCGAGGACAGCCTCGAATACGTCATGGCCGTGATGACCCAGAACAACATCCGCCACCTGCCCGTGGTGGACGAGCGGGGGCTGGTGGGCATGTTGTCCATGCGCGACGTGGTCAAGACGATGGTCAAGAACCTCAAGGCCGAGAACCAGTATCTCAAGGACCTCATCGGCGGCAAGCTTGGCGAGGTCGGAGATTAGCAGGCACGGCTGAATCGAGGAGACAAGGGGAGGGATGCCGGAAAGAGAACAACGGACCGGCGTAGCGTTATTTGAATGATTCGGCATGATAGCTCTATTCGAGCATAAATTCGCACGGCAAAAGGAGGAAGCATAGATGAGCAACACCATATTGTTTGCACTCATCTGCGGTCTGGCAGGCGTTGCCTACGGAATCTGGACCGCACTCTGGGTGAACAGGCAGGATGCAGGAAATGCCAAGATGAAGGAAATTTCCAATGCAGTGAAGGAAGGCGCTAATGCGTTCATAGCGCGCGAGTACAAGACCGTGGCAATCGTCGCGGTCATTCTGGTGGGTATCCTGGTCTTCGTTCCCGGTCTCGGGACGTGGGCAGCCATCGGCTTCATCATCGGAACCGTGGGTTCGGCCCTGGCCGGCTTCATCGGCATGTGGGTATCGCTGCGCGCAAACGTGCGGACGGCCGCTGCCGCAAGCAAAGGCCTCCAGGCCGCACTCAGCCTCGCCTTTAAGGGCGGCTCCGTGACGGGCCTCATGGTCGTGGGCCTCGGGATCATCGGCCTCGCCGGATTCTATTTTGTCGCGAAGACGTGGGCGCCGGAAGTGGCGCTCCATGCCCTTATCGGCCTCGGCTTCGGCAGCTCGCTCATGAGCGTGTTCGCCCGTATCGCAGGCGGCATTTACACCAAGGCCGCTGACGTGGGCGCCGACCTCGTGGGCAAGGTCGAGAAGAATATCCCTGAAGACGACCCGCGCAACCCGGCGGTTATCGCCGACAACGTGGGCGACAACGTGGGCGACTGCGCAGGCATGGCAGCGGACCTCTATGAGACCTACACGGTGACCCTCGTGGCCGCCATGCTGCTGGCCAAGACGATCTTCGGCGCAGGCAGTCAGTGGATCGAATTCCCGCTCATGCTCGGCGGCGTCTCGATCATCGCCTCCATCGTGGGCACCTATTTCGTGAAGCTCGGCAAGAAGCAGTACATCATGGGCGCCTTGTACAAGGGCCTGGCCGTTGCCGGTCTTATTGCAGCTGCGGCTTTCTACGTCGTGTCGCGGTACTTCATTGCCGGCCTGACCGGCGCTGATGCAGGCGTATTCACGCCATGGACGGTGTTCTTCGCGGCTCTGATCGGCCTGGTTTTGACGGGTCTCATTGTGGTCATCACGGAGTACTTCACCGCGAAAGAGTATTCTCCCGTGCAGCATATCGCAAAGGCAAGCTTGACCGGCCACGGCACGAACGTGATCGCCGGCCTCGCGGTCAGCATGAAGTCCACAGCAGCGCCGGTGCTCGTGATCGTTGCTGCGATCCTCGGCGCCTTCTATCTCGGCGCCGGCGGGTTGACCAACGTGACGGCGCAGCAGGCCGGTTTCGGCCTCTTCGCCATCGCGCTCTCAGCAGTGTCCATGCTCTCCATGACCGGCATTGTCGTGGCCATTGATTCCTACGGCCCGATCACGGACAACGCGGGCGGCATCGCTGAAATGGCCGGGCTTCCCAAGGAGATCCGCGAGATCACGGATCCCCTGGATGCAGTCGGCAACACCACCAAGGCAGTTACCAAGGGCTATGCCATCGGCTCAGCGGGCCTGGCTGCTCTGGTGCTGTTTGCAGAGTATTCCCGTTCCTTCAGCACAGCCATCACGTTCGAGCTTTCGAACCCCATGGTCCTGGCCGGCCTGTTCATCGGCGGCTTGCTTCCCTACTACTTCGGCTCGCTCCTGATGGAGTCAGTGGGTAAGGCTGCAGGCGGCGTGGTGGTGGAAGTACGGCGTCAGTTCCGTGAGATCAAGGGCATCATGGAAGGCACAGGAAAGCCGGAGTACGGCAAGTGCGTTGACATCGTGACCAAGAGCGCCATCCGCGAGATGATGCTCCCGGCGCTCCTCCCGGTTGTCGTACCCGTCGTTGTCGGCCTGACCCTGGGCCGCGAGGCACTGGGCGGCGTGCTTATCGGCGCCATCCTGACCGGTCTGTTCCAGGCCATCGCCATGACCAGCGGCGGCGGCGCATGGGACAATGCCAAGAAGTCCTTTGAAGACGGCGTGACCGACGACAAGGGCGTCGTGCACAAGAAGGGCAGCGACGGGCACAAGGCTTCCGTGACCGGCGACACCGTGGGCGATCCTTACAAGGACACCGCGGGCCCGGCCATCAACCCGATGATCAAGGTCATCAACATCGTGGCCCTGCTCATCGTACCGCTCATCTAAGGAACATCAGGGAACTACGAAGGGGCTGGCACAAGATGCCAGCCCCTTTTTTCTTTGTGAGGGTATCTTGCCGCGCATAGCCTTTCGGCAGCTACCGGTTCATTCCGAGCAGCTTTTCTGCGAGCTGGTC